>Ga0075432_10000095_pt1 | contig 18569 bp, 18 predicted proteins | sample RhiMethybrSRZTD1_FD_72781 | JGI IMG/M metagenome (GOLD analysis project Ga0075432, IMG submission 72781) | Populus rhizosphere microbial communities from Tennessee, USA - Rhizosphere MetaG P. TD hybrid SRZTD1 | ecosystem: Host-associated > Plants > Roots > Rhizosphere > Soil | place: USA... | reverse complement strand
GCGTCGGAGACAGACTTCGCTCCGCCGTGGCCCGACTGGCCGCCGTCCACCGGGATCTCGGCACCGGTCACGAAGGACGAGAGCGGGCTGAGGAGGAAGAGCACGACGGCGGCCACCTCCTCCACGCTGCCCGTGCGGCCTAACGGGGTCTCGGCCAGTGTGGCCTGTCTGAATTCCGGCCTGGCGCCCGCCGTCATGGGCGTTTCGATGAAGCCCGGATGGACAGCGTTCACCCGGATCTCCCGCGGGCCAAGTTCCAGGGCAGCCACCTGGGAGAGGCCCCGCAGTGCCCACTTGCTGGCGGTGTACGCGACCGGGTAATGGGCGGTCAGGCCAGCCACGGAGCCCACGTTAACTATCGAGGCACCAGGTCCCATCACCGGCGTGAGAGCCTGGATTCCCAGGAGGCTTCCGGCAACGTTGACCTCGTAGACGCGCTGCAGGTCAACTACTGAGGCATCCAGCAAACGGCTGCGCTGCGTGATGCCGGCATTGTTGACGAGCCCGTCCACCTGCCAGCCTTGGGAACGGATCCAGGAGGCGAGATCGGACCAGCCGGCAGCGTCGGCGACATCCAGCTGCCGGTACACCAGCGCACCGTTCGAAACTGACGACGAAGGCACGGACGCAAGCCCGGCCGGCATCTCCGCCGCAAGGTCCGTGGCGATGACCCGCGCCCCGGCGTCCACCAACAGCCGTGTTTCGGCAGCACCCTGGCCCTGGCCGGCACCGGTGACCACCACGGTCCGGCCCTCGAGCTGAAGGGAGACCACGCTACGTCCCGGACGTAGCCACGGGGGCAACCCTGTTGCGGGGCCTTACCCTGGCAGGGATGCGCGTCACGGCCTCACGCCGGGCACCCACCGTGTTCTCGATGCTGCCGATGCCCTCCACCGTCATCCGGACCACGTCGCCGGTTGTCAGCGGCGGGGGAGTCTTCGCGCCGTTCCGCCCCCAGAGTTCGGCGAGGCAACCGCTGCCGCACGTGCCGGAGCCCAGGACGTCGCCGGGACGCACCACGGAATCCTGCGACGCATAGGCCACCAGTTCTGCGAACGGCCACCCCATATTGGACAACAGGTCCTGGCCGATGGCTTCGCCGTTGACCTCGACGGACATGGAGATCGGCAGGAAACCCTCGGCGTCGTGCCGGTCCTCGAACTCGTCCGCAGTGACAATCCAAGGCCCGAGGGTGTTGGAGAAGTCCTTGCCCTTGCAGGGCCCCAGGCTGACTTTCATCTCGCGGCGCTGCAGGTCCCGCGCCGACCAGTCGTTGAGCACCGTGTAGCCGAAGATGTGTTGATGCGCCGCCTCGGCGGTCAGGTTCCGGCCGTCGCTTCCGGGGACGCGTCCGACGACGGCGGCCACCTCAGTCTCAAAGTCCAGGTCCTCGCAACCCGCCGGAATGCCGATCACCTCGCCGGTGCCGGTCACCGTGTGGGGATTCGTGAAGTAGAAGGTGGGTGCCTCGTACCATTCGGGGACCACGCCGGCCACACCGTCGATGCTTTTCCGCACGCCTTCGACGTGTTCCTCGAATGCCACGAAGTCCCTGATGGTGGCGGGTACCAGCGGGGCAAGCAGCTGCACCTCCGCCAGCGGAACAGGCGATGTCGAACCGATGACGTCCCCGGCAAAACGCAGGGTTTCGTCCAGTCCGGCGTCGAGCAGCGACTGGACGCTCAGGCCCTCCCGCAGCGGGTAGCAGTTTCCGTCGTCAACGAAGCCGGACTGCGTCCCGCCGTCGTGATTCCAGCGTGCAATCTTGACCATTCGAGAATTCCTATCCGTTGGTGCGGGCGGTCAGGGCGGCCGTCGAGGTGATGCCCAGCGTGCGTGCGTTGACGCCCAAAACTTGGGCCTCGTCCTCGGCCGGGAGTCCGGCAGCTTGGACCTCGTCCACCGGAAGGTCGGAGCCCATGTCGAACGGATAGTCCGAGCCGAGCAGCACCTGTTCCGGTCCGGCGGCGGCCACCAGTGCCTGCAGTTCAGCGGCGCTGTGGACCAGGGAGTCGAAGTAGAGCTTTTTCAGGTACGACGACGGCGGTTCGGCGCAGCCGTGCGCCTCCGGCCGGACCCGCCAGGCATGGTCGGACCGGCCCAGGGTGGTGGGAAGGTAGCCGCCGCCGTGCGCTGCCAGGACTTTCAGGTCCGGGTGCCGGTCCAGGACGCCGCTGAAGACCAGGTGGGAAAGTGCCACCGCGTTTTCGGCAGGCTGGGAGACGGTGTTGGCCAGGTAGAACCGGTCCAGCCGCTCATCCAGCGAGCAGCCGAACGGGTGCAGGAACACCAATGCACCCAGCTCCTCGGCGCGGCTCCAGAACGGTTCCAGGCGGGCGTCAGAGAGCTCCACAGTGCTGCGCTCAGAATCTCCCGGGGTGGCGGCAAACGAGCCGATTTCCACCCCGAGCAGCCCGCACTCCAGCACGGCGTGCTCCAAGGCTTCCACCATCAAACCGGGATGCTGCAGCGGGACCAGGCCCAGGCCGTTGAGCCGCTCCGGCGCGCGGTCCACGAAGTCGCGGACGGCCTGGTTGGCTGCCCTGGCCAGCTGCAGGGCCAGTTCCGGCCCGGCGAAGTAGTAGAAATGCGACGGCGACGGCGAGACGAGCTGCACGTCTACACCCTGGGCATCCATGTCCGCGAGCCGGCGGTCAAGGTCCGTCAGCTGCGGCCACCGTTCCTTGATCATCCGGCCCGAAGCAGCCATCGACTCGGGCCCGTTGCGCCGCACTTCAAGGGCCTGCTGGGCTCCGAAGCCTTCGGGATCGGCCTCGGACACCAGCTGTTGCAGGGCAGGAAGCAGGATATGGGCGTGGACGTCCACCGTGGGATTTTCGCCAGGCCGGGTGCTCATGCGGGTTCCCTGACCAGGCTGGAGACTGAATGCATGAGGCCCGGTACGTTGGCGTCGCGGACGCCGTCGAGCATCCACTGGCCCAGCTGGACGGAGGCCTCGACCACAGCTTTTGCCCGGTCCAGTCGGCGGTCGGTGAATTCCTTCCAGAGTGTTTCGGTGACGTCCTCGGCGCTGACCAGGAGCTCGGCCAGCACTGCCGCATCTTCCATTGCCATGGCGGCACCTTGGGCAATGGTTGGCGGGCAGCTGTGGGCGGCGTCGCCGATGATGACCGTGCGGCCGCGGTTCCACGGGCCGTCAACCAGGTGGGTGGTGAACCACGTGTAGTTGATACGGGCGCTCTGGTCCAGGTTGGCGCGGATCTCATTCCAGGGGCCGCCGTAAGCAGCCGCCAGTTCCGCCATGACGCGCGGACCTTCCTCGTGCGTGCGCTCCTGCGCCTTTTCCACCAGGTACGCGTAAATGGTGTCCGGGCCGGTGGGGCAGTACCCGGCAATAAAGCAAGGGCCGCCGTAGGTGAGGTCGGTGCGGACCACGTCCGCGGGCCGCTCCACGAAGGCACGCCAGATGCCCATGCCGGTGGACTGGGGTTCGGCGTCAATGCCGATCGCCTTGCGGACAGCGGAGTGCAGCCCGTCGGCGCCTATCAGGAGGTCGTAGCGGGCGGTTCCGCCGTCGGCGGTGCTCACGGTGACGGACGCGCCGTCGTCCTTTATTTCAGTGACCGTCTTGGCGTAGCTGATCCGGGCGCCGGCCTGCTCGGCCCGCTCGCGGAGGATGGCGGTGAGGTCGGGGCGGTACATGCCCAGGGTGGCGGGGAGGTCATCGCCGCCGGTTCGCATGTCATCCAACACGGCGATGACGGTGCCTGCAGGATCCGGGGCGCGCAGGCCCAGGGTGCTGAACGCGTAGCCCTTCGCCTCGATCTGATCCCATACGCCGAGCTGGCGAAGGACGCGCAGGGCGTTCCCCTGCAAGGTGATTCCCGAGCCGACGGTCTGCGGAGAATCGGCTTTTTCCAGGATTTCCACATGGATTCCGGCGTCGGCCAGGAGGATGGCTGCGGTCAGACCTGCGGCTCCCGCCCCGACGATTCCGACGTTCTGTACTGCTGCCATCGCTGACTCCTTTGTATTGACGGCGTAACTGCTGGTGGTTTGTTGAAGTGAAAGTTACCGGACTGCGATCGGGTTGACAGGTGAACCGACTGCTCCGGTGATGGGCAGAGGTGCTGCGGTGAGCAGGAAATCGTACCTTCCGTCCGACGCGCACGCTTCCGCCAGGCCGTCCGGGTCCCACATCTCGCCCAGGAACAGCCCGAGGTTGGGGATGGCAATCTGGTGCAAGGGCTGGAAGGCGCCGTCAAACTCGTTGGGCCGGACCTCGAAACCCCACGTGTCGGTGGCGATCCCGGCAATTTCGCTCCGGTGCAGCCACGGGGCCGTGCTGAAGGACAACCCCGGGGCTGCGCCACCGGCGTAGTCTCCCCAGCCGTCGCGGCGGACCCGGGTGTGCTGTCCGGTGCGGACCACCACGATGTCGCCCCGGCCCGCCCTGGAGCTGGGCCCCTGGAGTTCAATAGTCCGTTCCAGGTGCTCCGGGGTGATGGCGAAGCCGTCCGGCAGTTCGCCGTCGGTCCTGCCAAGATCGGGGCCGAGCGCACGGCCGACGTCCAGCAGGACACCGCGGGTGACAATCTTGGCGGCGGCTGTCTCGATGCCTGTGACCAGGTCACCTTCGGAGGTAACGACGTCCCCGGCAGCACGGCCGTTCCATGCCTTGCCCTGGTCGAAGATGTGGCCCAGGCCGTCCCACTGGGTGGAGCACTGCAGCGGCATGGCGATCACGTCGTCCGCGCCGCCGAAGCCGTGCGGGAAGCCCTGGTTGCCGCGTTCGGCGTCCACGCCGGTGTCCGTCATGGTGTGGACGGGGTTGGTCCGGCGGCGCCAGCCCTTCTGCGGTCCGTTGGTGTCGAAGGGCTGGGACAGCGAGAATGCCTCGCCGGACTGCACCAGGGCTGCGGCTTCGACGCGCTTGGCCGCATCGATGAAGTTCAGGGTCCCGAGGACGTCATCGGCACCCCAGCGGCCCCAGTTGTTGTGGGCCGCGGCCATCGCGCGGATGCTGCCGAGCGGGTCGTCGCGCCGGATCACCGGGGAATCGGTGGCCGATTCCCCGGTGCCGGCGAAGGGCGCTGTGTACTGCGCGGTCACGACGCGCGACCTTCAGCGTCAGCTTCATCCTTGCAGTGGATCAGCTGGGTACCGAGGCCGGTGATGGTGCCTTCCATGACGTCGCCGTCCTGGAGCAGCCGGCCCCAGTGCTGGCCGTTGCCGGCCGGGCTTCCGGTCAGGACCAGGTCGCCCGGGCGCAACGGCATAATCTGCGACGCTTCGCTGACCAGCTTGGCCACGCCGAAGATCATGTCCTGCGTGGATTCGTCCTGCATGGCCCGGCCGTTGAGCTTTAGGGTCACCCGGACGTCCTGCGGGTCACCAAAGAACTTGGCCGGCACCAGCAGCGGACCTGTGGGCAGGAAGCCGGGGGCGTTCTTGGCGCGGTACCAGTCCGAGCCGATCGCGGGCATGTCCTTGCGGAAGACGTACTCGCGCGTGGTGATGTCGTTGACCATGGTGTAGCCGAAGACGTAGTCCAAAGCCTCCTCGGGGGTGACCCGGAACGCTGTCCTGCCGATTACTGCCGCCAGTTCCAGCTCCCAGTCGTGGGAATCGGAGTAGGCAGGCAGGGTGAGGTCGTCCGTGGCGGACGCGATCGCCGTCGGCAGTCCGATGAAGAAGTACGGCGTGCCCTGGCCGGCGCGCTTGTCCATCATGGCGGCCGTCCTGGCGCGCACTTCGTCCTCGTCCTGGCCCGGTTCGCGATGGGCGGCGGCGAGATCGATCACGTGCTTGCGGTAATTCGCACCGGTCTGCAGGACCTGCACCGGCTCCACCGGGGCGAGAATTTCGACGTCGGCCCGGGCCAGGCCGCTGTCCTTGCCTGCCGAGGCGGCGAGGGCGTCAAGCCCGGCCTCGGTGGTGTCCCAATGCTGGATCAGGGAGTTGATGTCCTCATCCAGCGGCAGGACGCGGTCTTCCACCAGCAGGCCCGCACGGGCCTTGCTGTCCCCGGCTTCCTGGAAGCGGATGAGTGCATATTTTGCTTCGGCCATGATTTCTCAGCCCCGGCCCTGCTTGGCGTACGGGTTCAGCAGGGCTTCCTTCATCTCGGGCGAGGCGCCTTCTTCGGTGGCGGTGAAGCCTTCGGCCGGCGGGAAGGATTCCGTCATGGAGTGGGGCATGGCACCGTTCTTGTAGAAGTTGTTGGAGCCTTCGGAAGGCTTCCAGGTGTTGGCCTCCCAGTCCGGCACGTAGTTGCGGTAGCCGCCGGAGTTCAGCTCCACCCGCAGGCCTGACGGTTCACGGAAGTACAGGAAGTTCTGCTCACCTACGCCGTGGATGGAGGGGCCGTATTCCATCGGGGTGCCGTTTTCCATCATCACGTCGGCGGTGCGAAGCAGATCCTCGGTGGAGTCAACCCAGAAGGCAATGTGGTTGACGCGGCCGGGGCGGTTGGAGGTGTCCAGGACAACGCCCAGGTCGTGCGACTTTTCGTTGGTGGTGAGCACGGAGAAGACAGTGATGGGTGCTTCGTCCAGGTCCACAAAGGCCATAACGCGGAAGCCCAGGGCCTCGTTGTACCACTTGGCGAAGCCGCGGACATCCGAGGTGGCGACGGTGACGTGGTCCAGGAAGCGGGGTGCGGCGGCGTGGCTGCTGCGGCGCTCCGGGCGGTCCGGGTAGGTGGACTCAAACCCGGATTCGGCGACGAACTTTTCCACGTCGTAGAAGAGGCGCATGTGGTGGCCGTAGGGACCGGTGAACTCGTAGGCCTTGCCGTAGCCGTGGCCCCCGGCGGTCCAGCTGCCTTCCACACCGGTTGCTTCGATGCGCTGGGCTGCGGCTTCGAGGGCCGCCTGGGAATTGGTGCGCCACGCCATCCGGGCGAGGGATGCTTCCGGTCCTTCGGTGACGACGAGGCTATAGCGGTAGTAGTCGCCCCAGCAGCGCAGGTACACGTTGCCGTCCACCCGGTCAATGATGCGCATGCCGAACTTTTCCTCGTAGAACCGAGCCGAGGCCTCGACGTCCGGGCTGGTGATCTCGAGGTGGGCGAGATGGGAGAGGGGAGTTTCCACGTTGAAGTCCTTCTGGTTACTGGCTGCTGTCGGTTGGGTGCAGGTCCTGTAACTACTGTGAGCGATTTCATGTATCTGAAGAAGGGCCGCTTTCGCATAGGAGCTATCCATGCGGCTGATAGTTGCGGCGTTGGGGCGTTTGACGGGGAACATGGATTACGCGACCGCTCCGGCCTTGTAGCGCCCGGCGCGCATTTGTGCTGTCGGCGCTGAAGAGCGAACCAGCTGGTTGACGTTTTCCGCGTTCAGTGCGGCTTCGCGGGCAAGGTGATGTGCAGCTTCCATTGCAGAGTCCGGCGAATTGTTCACGGCCCGGACTGTCAGCACCCTGCCGGCCGTGGGTGGAGACAGGGCATAGACCGATTCCTGTACGCCCGCCAGGTATTCGGCGGTCTCAGGGTCTTCCGGGCCGCCGATGAAAATGAGGGAGGGATTCAGAATGGCGACACAGGCGGCGAGGGCAGCCCCTACACGTCGGCCATCCTCGCGGGTGTCGCGTGTGCCGGGTACACGACCAGCCGGGGATGCATGATCGCCCGGCGGGTCAGGCGGCAGCGGCAGTGTGCCTGCCAGGCCGCCGGAGCCCCTTTGCACCACCCCGTCGACGACCCAGCTGGCATGCTGCGGCACGTTTCGGTCGGCATAGATCACGTTCCGTCCCGCGTGGCCGGCTCCTGCCGCTGCCAGGATGGCGAGGGCGTCGCTCGTCCGGATGACAGCCAGGGGCAGTCCGGCAACCCTCCCGCTGGTCGGGTCTTCCCTCGGCTGCGCCAAGGGCGGGAGCCTTAAGCTTTCGGGGCGTCGCGGCTGGTCATCGATGAGCAGCGTGCCGGCCGCGAGAGTCGCACCCGCAGGCGCTGCCTTCCTGACGAGGTCAGCCCACGCTGCTGTAACCGTTGTCACCAGCTCGTCGCAAGCGTTGATCGGCCGCGGACCCACTTCTGCTATCGGTTTTCCCGCAGCGGTTCGCAAGGCAACACGGAGCGTGTTGCCGCTGGCTCGGCCGGTGAGGACGAGGATGTCCGCCCCGGACCTGACGGCATAGCGGCCCGCCGGACGCCCCCCGGATGAGGGAGCGGGGGCGGTCAGCGCAATCAGCCCCGCGCCCTCCAGCTCCCGCAGGCGGTCGCAGATCGTTGAACGGGCGAATCCTGACGCTGTACAGAGCTCGCCAACCGTCTTGGGCTGGCTTCGAAGATATTGCAGGACGTCGCCTGCGCTGGCACCTGCGCGCTGCCCTCTCATGTGCGGCGCCTGCTTCTTTCCATGACACTAAAGTACGCAATGCACATACTTTTGTACATAACAAACATAAGTGGGATGTTTCCACACCGCATGGAGCCTGGTGTCCTGCCGCTGTTGCCACTGCCAGGCTCCGGGCCGTTCGGCCCTTGGCTGATCCGTTCACACCGCGGAACCTTGGCGTATGAGCCAAGAGAAAAACGGGATCCGGCTGGTCCAGCGCCCCGAGCAACCCACCGCCGTCGTCCGCGAAAAAGTGCCCATGAACACTCTGCCGGAATTCTTCGGCCGTGCTTATGGCGCAGTTATGGCCGCAGTGCAGAACCAGGCCGTGCAGATTGCTGGGCCGCCTTTTGGCCGGTACCTGAGCATGCCCACAGATACGGTCGATGTCGAGGCAGGATTTCCGGTGGCGGCGCCCTTCACCGGGTCAGGAGAAGTTGCGGCCGGAACACTGCCGGAGTGCCAGGCTTTCGAAGCCACCCACACGGGCCCGTACGACACGTTGAATGCCACGTATGACGCCATCCAGGAGCGGATGAAGGAAGAGGGGTTCAGCCCGGCCGGCTCAATGTGGGAATACTACTTGAGCGACCCCGCCACGGAGCCCGACCCGGCCACCTGGAAAACCCTGGTTGTCTGGCCTGTGGCCTAGGGTCCGTCCCTGGCGGTCGGTGTACGCCGCCTAGTCCTCGGCGTCGATCTTCTCGAGCAGGTCCTTCGCGGCCTTGGCGATGTCATGGTGGTTGTGTTGCGCAGCCCGGCTTTCCAGGGAAATGACCGCGCAGCGGTGGATCTTCTTGAAATCCCCGAAAGGAAAGCTCACGCTGCCTTTGGTTCCCTCCGACTCGTCAGGGTCCAGGCCCAGGTGCCACGTGGCGAAATCCGAAAAGCCGTGCTTGTCGATAAAGGCATTTTCCTGGTCCGCCGACGGCGCGTGCTCGCTCCAGTCGTCGCGGGTGTCGCGGACAACCTTCCCGTCCCTCACCAGGCTGCGGGCGTGTTCCAGGGCCTTCTTGTTCAATTTCGTGGCCATGACATACCTCCGGAGGTCTCGGATTTGTTGTGCATCAAGGTTAGGACCATGGTTCACGGACCGCCATAGCACTCCCGTCCCGAAATGTAACTCCGTGGAGACTGCGGCGAAACGTGCCCACAACATGGGGCGCCTACTTTTGGGGCTATGACACCACGCCTGTTCACCAGAATCGCTTCATGGTTCGAAGCCCGGACCTTGCCTGCCACTGCATCACCGTCGGGCGACGGCGCCCGGGAACAGGGCAACGCCGCGATCGCCGATGTCACCAGGTGGGGCTGGCTGCCGGCACTCAGCGGGGTGTCCATTGCGGCCGATCACGCGGCGGCCGCACACCGGGAGAAGGCTTCCGCGGCAAGCAAGGGATAGCCGCCGGCCTGCCTGTCCAGGGAGCCTCGGGCCGGCCGGTGACGGACGATTTGTCGGGTTGAACACACTTTTCTTCCACAACCGGCATAATGTCCTAAACTGCTTCACTGAGGTGCCTGAAATGGCGCTGCGCAGCAACGAAAGTGAACCACGCCATGGCTACCGATTACGACGCCCCACGCAAGACAGAAGAAGAGTCTCCCGCTGAATCACTGGAGGCCCTTCAGGCGTCCCGCGGCGGCGGAGCCCAGACCGCCGTCATCGACCTTGATGAGAACGATACGGCTGAGGGAATTGACCTTCCCGGGGCGGATCTTTCCGGCGAAGAACTCACGGTCACCGTTGTCCCCGAGCAGTCCGACGAATTCACCTGCTCCTCGTGCTTCCTGGTCCGTCACCGGTCCCAGGTTGCCCGCGAAAAAAACGGCATGAAGTACTGCCGCGACTGCGAGGGCTAGGCAGCCTCCAGCAACCGCCCCAAATTTCAGATGCACGGCACCGAGAGGCGCCGGCGAGCCGCAAGGCCCGCCGGCGCCTCGTCGTTATCCGGCATTACGGAAGCGGGTCCAATGACCTTCCGGACAGCCCCTGAAGGCCGCTAAATGCGCCGCTGAATAACCGTCCCGTAACCTGCGCCGCCGCAATTTAACAGTTGGGCGCCGAAGGGATTTCGGCCCTCGTTTTAGCCTGTCACGGCTCCTACGCTTGAGTTATCTCAACACTTCCGAGGGTGGCTGAAATGAAGAAATTCCAAGTATGGCTGGCGGCAATCCTGATGGCTGCCGGACTCGGCCTGGTGGCCCCGGCACCTGCATCCGCGTCCTACTGCGACCTGGTGTGGGGGTCGTTGGCGAAATCCGAAGCCCCCATGGGAACCGGAAAGGTCACCAATGTGCGGACCGGGCAGCACTACTGCTTCGACCGCCTGGTGGTTGACCTCAACGGTCCGGTGAAGGGCTACACCGTGCGGTACGTCCCCACTGTGGTGCAGGACGGTTCGGGGTTGCCGGTTCCCCTGCGGGGGCGGGCATTCCTCCAGATCACCGTCAATTCACCCGCTTATGACGACGGCGGCAACTCCACGTACAACCCGGCCGACCGGAAAGAACTGACCAACGTTGGCGGCTACCAGACCTTCCGCCAAGTGGCTTGGGCCGGAAGCTTCGAGGGCTACTCGAGCATGGGTCTTGGTGTCCGTGGACGGCTCCCGTTCAGGGTATTCACCCTGGACGGACCCGGAGCAGGGTCCCGGTTCGTGGTTGACGTTGCCCACTATTGGTGACCTGCACTAGCCAGACGTGCGGCAGGCCCCGCTCCGGATCTTCCGGGCGGGGCCTGCAGCCGTGTGGGTCCTCCAACGAGATGGTCCCTGCGTTACTCCGGGACCACCAGGGCCGGGGTGTCCTTGCGGATGGTTTCGCCGCGGAAGAACCCGGGACGCAGCCTGGCCATGATGAGCATGAACACGGCGCCCAGGGCAAGGATTCCCACCCCGAGGACGAAGACCAGCCCCACACCGAAGATCTCTGATCCGCTGCCGAACTCCGGTGCCCAGCTGTCAGCGGCCGTCTGCAGGAACACCACCAGCAGTCCCAGTCCGCCCAGCAGCGGGCAAAGCAGGCGCAGGACGAAGTTGCGGACGCTGCTGAAGACGCTGTTGCGGAAATACCAGGCGCACGCGAACGCCGTCAGCCCGTAGTAGAAGCAGATCATCAGCCCCAGGGCCAGGATGGTGTCGTTCAGGACGTTTTCGCTGACCACGTGCATCACCGCATAAAACCCCGCGGAGAGGACGCCTGCGGCAACCGTGGCGAAGCCCGGGGTCGCAAACTTCTTGCTCATGTGGCTGAACGGTTTCGGCAGCGCGCCGTAGTGTGCCATGGCCAGCAGGCTGCGGGACGGCGAGGTGAAGGTGGACTGCAGCGACGCCGCCGAGCTGGACAGGACCGCCAGGGACATGAGGATGGCGAACGGGCCCATGATGGGGGAGGCCAGCGCGGTGAAAATGTTCGCGTGGTTCTCTTCATTGTTCAGTCCGACGCCTTCGGTGCCCACGCCTGCGAACATCATGGTGGCGATGGTGACCAGCAGGTAGATGCCCAGGACCACCACCGCGGTGAGGGTGCCGGCGATGCCCGCGGTTTTCTTGCCGTTGGCCGTTTCCTCGTTCACGGTGAGGCAGACATCCCAGCCCCAATAGACAAAGATGGACAGCGAAATTCCGGCGGCAATCTGCCCGAACGTCTCGATCTTCGTGACGTCAAACCATTCCCAGCTGAACGGAATAGCGGTTTCCGAGGACGACCAGTTGGCGAAGGCCATGGCCACGAACAGCCCCAGCACCAGCAGCTGGAACCCCACCAGGCCGTACTGCACGATCTTGGTGGTGTGCAGGCCGCGGTAGCTCACCCAGACGGCCAGGGCCACGAAAACGAAGCATGTGGCGACGTTCAAGGGTTTGTTGGCGGCGAGGTCCGCAAGCTCCGGTGCGCCCGTGAGCTGGGCGAGGAAGAGGTAGAAGAAGTCCACCGCCACAGCTGCCAGGTTGGACAGCACGATGATGTTCGCGGCGAGGAGTCCCCACCCGCCCATCCAGCCCACCCACGGGCCGAAGGCCTTGGTGACCCAGGTGAAGGTGGTGCCGCTGTCCGGCGAGTCGGCGTTGAGCTCCCGGTAAGCCAGGGACACCAGGATCATGGGGATGAAACCAATGAGGAAAATGACCGGCAGCTGCAGCCCGGCCTCGTTTACGGTGGGACCGAGGGCGCTGGTGAGCGTATAGGCCGGTGCGATGGTGGAAATGCCAAGAACGACGACGGCGAGGAGGCCCAGCTGCCCGCCCTTCAGTCCCTTTCCGGTGATGCCGTGCGGGGTCCCGGGCGCGTCGGTGACAGATGCCGCTGTGCCGGCTGCTTGCGCGCCGGCCTGTGAGCCCTGGCGGATGGTTTGGGTCATGTCCGGACCTTTCAGGAAGTCAAAACTCTAGGGGACGCAGCGGGCTGCTGCTGGGTGATGCAGTGGATGCCTCCGCCCCTGGCGAACAGCTCGCGGGCGTCAATGCCCACGATCCGGCGGCCGGGGTAGGCATCGGCGAGGATCCGCAGCGCCTTTTCGTCGTTGGGGTCGGCGAACGTGCAGGCAATCACGCCGCCATTAACCACGAGGTGGTTGATGTAGCTGTAGTCCACGAAACCCTCGTGGTCCCTGAGGGTGACGGGAGCGGGGACCTCGATGATGTTCCACTCGCGGCCGGCGGCGTCCCGGGTGGTGGACAGGAAACTGATGATTTCGCGGCTAACTTCGAAATCCGGATGCTCCGGGTCCTGCTGGGAATGGACCAGCAGCGTGCCGGGCGAGGGGATGGCGGCCACGATGTCCACGTGGCCCCGGGTACCGAACCGCTCCGAGTCCCTGGTCAGGCCGAGCGGCAGCCAGACAGCGTGGGTGGCCCCGATGGTCCGGGCGAGTTCTGCTTCCACCTCGGCCTTGGTGAAGCCCGGGTTGCGGCCCGGATCCAGCTGCACGGTTTCGGTGAGCAGCACTGTCCCCTGGCCGTCCACCTGAATTCCGCCGCCTTCATTGACGAGCCCGGAGGTGATGTGGCGGGCTCCCGAGCGGCCGGCCACCTCCGCGCCGATCAGCGAGTCCTTGTCCCAGCGGGCCCAGTCCTGTCCGCCCCAGCCGTTGAACACCCAGTCGACGGCACCGAGGCGTCCGTCGTCATCGAGGACGAAGGTGGGGCCGATGTCCCGCATCCACGCATCGTTGAGGTCTGCCGTGAGCACCTCGACGGCGGGATCCAGGTAGCGCGCGGCGATCCCGACGTCGTCGGGCGTTACCACCACGGTGACCGGTTCGAATTCGACGGCGGCATTGGCGACCGCCGCCCAGGTGGTCCGCGCGGCGTGCGCCTCCTCCGCCGTGTCGCCGAGAGTGTAGCCGCCCGTGGGGAAGGCCATCCAGACCCGCTCCTGCGGGGCCGTCTCGGCGGGCATGCGCCAGCTGCTCACGCGGTCACCTCCATGTACACGGGGGCGGGACCGCCGAGCGGCTGGTCACGCCGCACCGGTTCGGTGAGCCGTGCATACGTGTCCGGACGGCGGGTGGCCAGGAACGGGAACAGCGTCAGCCAGTCCCTGCGCTGGTCCAGGTCAAGGTCGGCGACGAGGACGGCGGATTCGTCGCGGGGCGCCTGGGCCAGGATCCGGCCGTAGGGGTCCGAGATGAACGAGGAACCGTAAAAGTTCAACGTTCCTTCGTTTCCCCAGCGGTTCGGGGCCACCATGAACAGTCCGTTGGCGATGCCGTTGCCTACGATCACCTGCTGCCAGAGTGGCTGGGTGTCGAAGTCCGGGTGGTCAGGCTCGGAACCGATCGCCGTGGGGTAGACCAGGAGTTCGGCTCCGCCCAGGGAGTACAGCCGGGCGAGTTCCGGGAACCATTCGTCCCAGCAGGTGGGCATCCCCAGCCTGGCACCGCCGAGTTCGGCGGGGGAGTGGACCTCGTAGGCTTCCGCGGACGCCGGGCCCTGGCGGAAGAACTTGTCCTCGTAGTAGCCGGCGGTCACGGGGATGTGCAGTTTGTGCGTGCGGGCCAGCAGCTCGCCGTCGGGAGACACCAAAATCGCAGTGTTCAATCCGAGGCCGTCGTCGGTGCCCTCGGGATTGTCCGCGCGCTGGTACAGGGACGCGTGGACGGAGATGCCGTGGCGGCGGGCGGCGTCGGCGGCGAAGCGGAACGTGGGCCCCGTCAGCAGGTCCTCAGCGAGGTCCGACGGGCGGGGACGGGCTGCCCAGGAGCGGGCGGTGTCATTTTCCGGGAGGGTGTCCGCCGGGTAGCGGGAGAGCGTCAGTTCCGGCAGGAAGACGACGGTGGCCCCCAGCCGGGCTGCGCGTCCGATGCCCTCGTCCAGTTCTGCGCGAAGCCGGGCAGGGTCGGCGTGCCAGCGGTGCTGGACCACGCCGACCCGCAGCGCGGGACGGGCTGAAGGCTGCGTCCGGGCCAGGGATGCGGGTGGTTCGAGGCAGGTAATTTCAATCATGGCGAATACTCCAGTGAGACGGCGGTCACTAAATGAATGACGTTCATTTAGTATCCACGTCACGCCGCCGCATGGCAAGGAAAAAATGAACAAACATCATTTTGTTAAGCCCCGCGCGAGAATCGGTGGCGCCGCTGTGGCGGCTGGGATAGTTTCGAATTACCCGAGAAACCGCTGACACCAGGAGGATCAATGAAGGCATCACCGACGCTGACCAACAATCTGCAGGCTGTGCTCGCGGACCTGATTGAGCTGCACATCCAAGGCAAGCAGGCCCACTGGAACATCGTGGGAACCAACTTCCGCGACCTCCACCTGCAGTTGGACGAAATTATCGATGCCGCCCGGAACTACGCCGACGACATGGCGGAGCGCATGCGGGCACTCCACGCCCTGCCGGACGGCCGCAGCACCACCGTTGCGGAAACCACCAGCCTGGCGCAGTTCCCCCAGGGGCTCATCAACACCAAGGATGCCGTGGACCGCATCGTCGCGGCGCTCGAAGCGGCCGTGGGCACCATGCGCAAAGTCCACGATGAAGTTGACGAGGAAGACCCCACCACGGCTGACCTGCTTCATGAGTTCATTTCGAAGCTCGAGCAGTACGCCTGGATGGTGGGCGCGGAGAACATGAAGGCGTCGGCCAGCGTGACCACTCCCGACAGTAAATAGGCACAGCAAGGCGCTGCGGCCAAGAGCGCCGCAGATGGGGCGCACTGCGGGGACTTTGGTCGCCCGCCATCGCCAGGGAAGCCCGGCGCCGGACAGTGTTTCCGGCGCCGGGCTTCCTGCTGCCGCGGGGGCTTCCTTTGGCTGCCCTTCGATCAAGCGCATAACCCCCTTGACTTCCGGACACTTCGGAGAATACTTAAGTATGTGCTTAACAATCGTGAGGCGGGCGGCGCGGAACTCGACGCTATTTTCCAGGCGCTCGCCGACCCCACCCGCAGGGCCATCCTCATCCGGCTCTGCGAGGGACCGGCGTCCGTCTCGGAGCTCGCCAAGCCTTTCGCCATGAGCCTGCCCGCAATCGTTCAGCACCTGCAGGTACTCGAGCACAGCGGCATGGTCCGGACCGAAAAGATCGGCAGGGTCCGCAGCTGCAGCATCGAACCGGCGGCGGTCCGGCTGGCGGAAGACTGGCTGGGCAGGCGCAGGACGGGCCTGGAACGCCGCCTTGACCGGCTGGAAGCCTTCCTCAAGAAGCCCTAGCAACACGAAACGAAGGAGTACGCCATGGCAACCCCCATCACGCACGCAAGCTTCAGCCTCGAACGCAGGCTGAACGCCCCGCCGTCGCGCGTTTTCCACGCCTTTTCCGATTTTGCGAGCAAGAAAAAGTGGTTCGGCGGCCCGCCTGAATGGACCCAGGGCGAGTCCAGCCTCGATTTCCGCGAGGGCGGCAGGGAAACCGATGTCGGAGGTCCGCCCGGCGGTTTCGTGTCCACCATGAACGCGGTGTACCAGGACATCGTGGAGAACGAACGGATCGTCTTCACCTACGAAATGCTGCTCGACGGACGCCGCATGTCCGTTTCGCTCAGCACGGTGGAACTGGCGCCCGACGGCGACGGCACCCTGCTCACCTTGACGGAGCAGGGTGCCTACTTCACCGAAGAGGACCAGGCCGCGGGTCGGGAGGAAGGGTTCAGCGGCCTGCTGGACGCCCTCCAGGCCTTCGTCGAAGGCTGAAGCGGGCGGTGCTACGCCGCCTTCGGCACTCCGCGGAGTACGACGGCGACAAGGACTGCCGCCCCCGCCATCAGCACCAGCCCGATGGACGCCGTCACGTGGACGCCCGACTCAAAGGCAACCCGGGCGGCGGACGTCAGGGCGTCCGCCAGCGGCCCGGGGAGCGAATGCGCGAGCTCCATGGACCCGGCGAGGGTCTCCCGGGCGTGGGCCATCCCCTCGGCCGCACCTCCGGGGCTGGAAGCAGCGAGTCCCTCCGGCAGGACCAGGTTCCGCTGGTACGACGCGGTCAGGATCGAGCCGAGCACGGCCGTGCCCAGCAGCGAGCCAATCTCGTAGCCGGTCTCTGAGATAGCGGCAGCCGCTCCTGACTTGTCCGGTGGCACGGACCCCAGGATCATGTCGTTGGAGATCGTCTCGGCTGCCCCCACGCCCAGGGCCAGGACCAGGAGCGCACCCAGCAAGAGGGCCGGCCCGCCCGAATGGTCCCCGAACGCCACCATGAAATAGCCGGTGGCGCTCAGGGAAAGGCCGCCGGCCACCACAAAGCCGGGCCGGACTTTCCGCACCAGCGGCACCACCAGCAGGCCGGCAACCACCGTGGCAACCAGTGCGGGGATCATGGCGATCCCGGCCTCCGTGGGTCGCTGGCCCTCCAGCAGCTGGAGGTGCTGGGCCAGGAACAGGATGAAGCCGTTGAACGAAAACAGGGCCAGCACGTTGGCGGTGATGGCCGTGCTGAAAATCCTGTTTCCGAAGAGGCTCATGTCCAGCAGCGGGCTGGTCAGCCTCTTCTGGCGCCGGACAAAGGCATATCCGATCACCAGTCCACCGCCGATGGCCGCGGCCGACGCGGCGCCGAAACCTTCCGTAGCCAATGACTTGATGCCGTAGACCAGCGGAACCATGGTCAGCAGCGAGAGGACGATGCTGGCACCATCCACCGATCCGGGCCGGGGATCCCTGGACTCGGGAATGAGGACGGGGCCGAGGACCAGGATGGGAAGCATGATGGGCACTGCCACCAACAGGATTGCTCCCCACCAGTACTGCTCCACTAGCCAGCCGCCGAAGATCGGTCCCAGTGCGGCGCCGCCGGAGAACCCTGCCGCCCAGATGGCGATCGCCAGCCGGCGCCGGTTGGCGTCCGGGAAGATGTTGCGGATCAGGGACAGGGTGGAAGGCATGAGCATCGCCCCGAAGAAGCCCAGTGCCGCGCGGCCGGCGATCAACCATTCCGCGCTCGGGGCGAACGCAGTGGCAGCGGACACCGCGGCAAAGCCGGTGCTGCCGATCAGCAGGAGCCGGCGGCGGCCGATCCTGTCACCGAAACTCCCCATGGCAACCAGCAGGCCGGCCAGGACCAGCGGGTAGGCATCAACAATCCACAGCAGTTGAACGCCGGTGGGTTCCAGGCCGCGGGCGATGGCGGGCAACGCAAATGTCAGCGCGGTGTTGTCCACGGCAACCAGCAGCACCGGGAACATCAGTAGCGCCAGGGCCAGCCAGTCGCGGCCCCCGTTCGTAGCGGCCGGCCGGCCGCCGGCAGCGGCAGGAGCGGCGGCAGGGTGCCGGGCCGGGCCGGCTGTGAGGTGACGGGTTGCCGGCGTCGAGGTTGAGGATGAGTTTCCCATGCCAATAACTGTACCGTCTGGACGGTATAGTTAAGAAACGAGCCCGGACCACCGGGCATGATAGGAACCATGGCCAGAAAACCCGTCGCACGCGAAGCCGTGCTCGACGCCTTTGAATCCCTTCTGATCGAAGTGGGCGAGCGCGCCGCCACGCTGGATGCCGTCGCCAGGCGCGCCGGCGTGTCCAAGGGGGGACTGCTGTACCACTTTCCGAACAAGGAAGCCATGATTTCGGCCCTGCTCGAGCGCATGGACGTGCTGGTCGCGCGGGATCTGGACACCATGGCGAAGGCTCCGGAAGGAGCGGCGGCCTACTTCATCAGGTCCTCGCTCTGGGCGGACACTCCGTTGGACCGGGTCTTTGTGGCTGCCACGCGGCTCGCCGAAGTGGCGCACGAGGAGACGCTGCACCGTTTCGCGGCTGTCCAGGGGAGCTGGCTGGAGCTGCTGGCCGGTGACGTCGGCCCGGCCATGGCAAAGGCCGTGCTGTACATGGG
>Ga0075432_10000094_pt1 | contig 18657 bp, 15 predicted proteins | sample RhiMethybrSRZTD1_FD_72781 | JGI IMG/M metagenome (GOLD analysis project Ga0075432, IMG submission 72781) | Populus rhizosphere microbial communities from Tennessee, USA - Rhizosphere MetaG P. TD hybrid SRZTD1 | ecosystem: Host-associated > Plants > Roots > Rhizosphere > Soil | place: USA... | reverse complement strand
GGTCCATTCGGTGCTGTGGCTGATTGTTGCGTTCTTCAACGCAGCGGGCCTGATGGTGCTGTGCGGCGCTGAATTCATCGCCATGCTGTTGGTCATCGTCTATGTCGGCGCGGTTGCGGTCCTGTTCCTGTTCGTGGTGATGATGCTCGACATCGACTTTTCCGAACTGCGCGCCGGTTTCATCCGCAATTTCCCGCTCGGAATGCTACTGGCCGTGGTCCTGTTCGTGGAATTGTTCGTCGGGCTGATTGCACGAAACGCCGGAAAACTGGCGTTGGGCAAGCCGGATGGCAGCGCCGTTCCGATGCCGGCGGCGAGCAACATCGAGGCAATCGGGGCGCTGCTCTATACCCGCTACCTGTTCCTGTTCGAGGCGGCGGGCGTGATTCTGCTGGTCGCCATGATCGGGGCGATCGTGTTGACCCACCGCCAGCGCGGCGGGGTGCGCGGGCAGAACGTTTCGAAGCAGGTTGCGCGCCGACCGGAAGACGCGACGCACAACGTTTCGCCGGAAGTAGGCAAGGGGGTTTCGCTCTGATGATCGGCATCGAACACTATGTCGTCGTGAGCTCGATCCTGTTCGTGCTTGGCGTGCTCGGCATCTTTCTGAACCGCAAGAACATCATCGTCATCCTGATGGCGATCGAGTTGATCCTGCTGGCGGTGAACATCAACCTCGTCGCGTTCTCCAGCTTTCTGGGCGACCTGACGGGCCAGATATTTGCGATGTTTGTGCTGACCGTGGCCGCTGGCGAAGCAGCGGTCGGGCTTGCGATTCTCGTGATCTACTTCCGTGGCCGCGGCACCATCGCGGTTGACGACGTGAACCGGATGAAGGGGTAAAACCGGTGCATTCGATCCTCTTCATCGTATTTCTGCCGCTGCTGGCGGCTATTGTCGGCGGGCTTGGCAACAAGGCGCTGGGCAATGTCCCGGTCAAGGTACTGACCACCGGCGCGCTGGCGATTTCCTGCCTGCTGTCGTGGATGACGTTCCTGCCGTTCGTTGCCGGCTCTGCCGAGGCGAGCGTGACCCCGGTGCTGCACTGGGTGAATTCGGGCACCATGACGTTCGACTGGGCGCTGCGCGTTGACACGCTGACCGCGGTCATGCTGGTGGTGATCACTAGCGTCTCAATGCTCGTCCACCTCTATTCGTGGGGTTATATGGACGAGGAGCCGGATCAGCCGCGCTTCTTCGCCTACCTCTCGCTGTTCACCTTCGCGATGCTGATGCTGGTGACGGCCGACAACCTCGTCCAGATGTTCTTCGGCTGGGAAGGGGTGGGGCTTGCCTCGTACCTTCTGATCGGGTTCTGGTTCCGCAAGCCTTCGGCCTGCGCCGCCGCGATCAAGGCCTTCGTCGTCAACCGTGTTGGCGACCTTGGCTTCATGCTCGGGATTTTCGGCACCTACCTGGTTTTCGGCACGGTCTCGATCCCCGAGATCCTCCACGCGGCGCCGGGCATGGCCGGTTCCACTATCGGCTTCCTCGGCCACCGCTTCGACACGATGACGGTGCTGTGCATCCTCTTGTTCATCGGGGCGATGGGCAAGTCGGCGCAGTTGGGACTGCACACCTGGCTGCCGGACGCGATGGAAGGTCCGACCCCGGTTTCGGCGTTGATCCACGCGGCGACCATGGTCACAGCGGGCGTCTTCATGGTCTGCCGTCTTTCGCCGATGTTTGCGACCAGCCCGACTGCGCTCGGTTTTGTAACCTTCATCGGCGCGGCGACGTGTTTCTTCGCCGCCACGGTTGGTACGACCCAGTGGGACATCAAGCGGGTCATCGCCTATTCGACCTGTTCGCAGCTGGGCTATATGTTCTTTGCCGCCGGCGTCGGCGCTTACGGCGCGGCGATGTTCCACCTGTTCACCCACGCGTTCTTCAAGGCGCTGCTGTTCCTTGGTGCGGGTTCGGTCATCCACGCGATGCACCATGAACAGGACATGCGGTATTACGGTGCGCTGCGGAAGGAAATTCCCTGGACCTTCTGGGCAATGATGGCCGGTACGCTGGCGATCACCGGGGTCGGCATTGTCGACGTATTCGGTTTTGCGGGTTTCTACTCAAAGGATTCGATCCTTGAGGCGGCCTATTCGAGCGGCACCGAACTTGGCAGCTTCGCCTTCTGGTGCGGCATCAGCGCCGCGCTGATGACGAGCTTCTATTCGTGGCGCCTCGTCTTCCTGACCTTTTACGGCAAACCGCGCTGGGCCGCTTCGGAGCATATCCAGCACGCTCTTCACGATGCGCACGGCCATGACGGGCATGCGGTGGATGATGCGGGTCACGACCACGGCCACCATGGGCATGATGCACATCATGATGACGGGACCGGCGGCTATCACCCGCATGAAAGCCCGCTGGTCATGCTGGTGCCGCTGATCGTCCTGTCGCTTGGAGCGATCTTTGCCGGGTTTGTTTTCACCCATGCTTTCATCAGCGAGGGCGACGGTGAATTCTGGAAGGGATCTATCTCGTTCAGCGAACACCTGATTCACGAAATGCACGGCGTGCCGGTGTGGGTTAAGTGGGCGCCGTTCACGGTGATGGCGGCCGGCTTCGTGACCGCCTGGTATGCCTACCTCAAAAATCCGAAGCTCCCGGCAGACTTCGTTAAACAGTTCGGGGTGCTCCACCGCTTTGTCTTCAACAAGTGGTACTTCGACGAGCTCTACAACTTCCTGTTCGTCCGTCCCGCCTTCTGGCTCGGCCGGGTATTCTGGAAGCAGGGTGACGTGGGCATCATCGACCGGTTCGGGCCGAACGGCGCGGCATGGGTGGTGGCGCAGGGCTCGCGCGTCGCGCAGCGGGTGCAGTCTGGATATCTCTATAGCTATGCGCTGGTCATGCTTATCGGCCTTGTGGTCGGGATCAGCTGGGTGATGGTGCGCTAACGATGAACGGTTTCCCCATCCTTTCGCTCATGCTGCTGGTGCCGATGATCGGCGCTGTCGCCTGCCTTGTTGCGGGTGAGCGGCTGTCCCGCCAGATCGCGCTGGGCGCAACGCTGCTCGATTTCGGCCTGGGCGTACTGCTCTGGCTCAATTTTGACAGTGGTGCGGGCCATGCGCAGTGGCAATTTGTCGAGCGGGTTCCGCTATTCGCCGGGTTCTCTTGGGCGCTAGGGATCGACGGCATCGCCCTGATGCTCATCGTGCTGACCGTGTTCCTCATGCCGATCTGCATCGGCGCCAGCTGGGTGTCGGTCGAAAAGCGCCTCGGCGAGTATTATGCGGCGTTCCTGTTCATGGAAACGCTGATGATCGGCGTGTTCTCGGCGCAGGACCTCTACCTGTTCTACATCATGTTCGAGGCCGGCCTGATTCCGATGTACCTGATCATCGGGATCTGGGGCGGGGCGGACCGGATCTACGCCAGCTACAAGTTCTTCCTCTACACGTTGCTCGGCTCTGTGCTGATGCTGATTGCGATGCTGTGGATGGTTCACGACGCCGGGACGACCGACATCCCGACGCTGATGGCCTACAACTTCTCGCCTGCTGCGCAGACTTGGCTGTTCCTGGCCTTCTTCGCCAGCTTTGCGGTGAAGATGCCGATGTGGCCAGTCCACACCTGGCTGCCGGACGCGCACGTTCAGGCACCGACGGCCGGTTCGGTGATCCTCGCAGGCGTGCTGCTCAAGATGGGTGGCTACGGCTTCATCCGTTTCTCGCTGCCGATGTTCCCGGAAGCCTCGGCCCAGTTCGCCTGGCTGATCTTCGCGTTGTCGATGATCGCGGTCGTGGTCACGTCGCTGATTGCGCTCGTCCAGCACGACATGAAGAAGCTCATCGCCTATTCGTCCGTTGCCCACATGGCGATTGTAACGATCGGCCTGTTCGCCTTCAATGTGCAGGGCCTTGAAGGTTCGATGATCGTGATGCTCAGCCACGGGCTGGTCGCCGGTGCGTTGTTCCTTTGTGTCGGCATCATCTATGATCGGCTGCACACCCGCGAGATTGCCCGCTACGGCGGCCTTGCGATCAACATGCCGAAGTATGCCCTGTTCTTCATGCTGTTCACCATGGCCTCGATTGGCCTGCCGGGCACCAGCGGCTTCGTAGGCGAGTTCCTCTCGCTTGGCGGGATCTACCAGGTGTCGAGCTGGGTGGCGCTGGTTTGCACCACGGGGATCATCCTCGGGGCAGGCTATATGCTCTACCTGTATCGCCGCGTGGTCTTCGGGGTGCAGAAGCACGAAGACGCGGCCGCGATGAGTGACCTTACCCTGCGCGAGCTCGCCATGGTCATTCCGCTCGGCCTCGCGGTGTTGTGGATGGGCGTATATCCGGAAAGCTTCCTGGCCCCTATGCGGGCCGACATCGCCGCGCTCGACGCGCGCGTGGCGCGGGCCAAGCCCGTTGGCGACGCAAAGGTCACGGCCGGCAAACCGATTGCTGATGCCAAGATGAGCGAACACGAAGGGGGGGCGCACTGATGGGCGCGCCGATGATGGACTGGGCGCAATCGCTGCGCCTGATCGCACCGGAAGAGCTGCTGAGCGTGGCTGGACTGGTGCTGCTGCTGGTTTCGGCATGGGCGGGGGACAAGGCTTCCCGGGCGATCTCGATCGGCGCGGTTGCCGTGCTGGTCGCCGCCATGGCGTTCGTGGCGCCTGCGCTTTGTGCGGGTGCCGCAGGGCCGGAAACCACCGCATTTGGTGGCCAGTTCCGTGCCGATGCTTTCGCCAGCTTTGCCAAACTGCTGATTTACGGCTCTGCCGCGGTGGCGCTCGTCATTGCGCCCGCCTTCTTCGACAAGTTCCGCGCGATGCGTGCCGAATTCCCGGTACTGGTGCTGTTCGCAGCGCTGGGCACGGGCATGATGGTGTCGGCTGGGGATTTCCTGACGCTCTATATCGGGCTCGAGATGAATTCGCTCGCCAGTTATGTGCTGGCCGCATTCCTGCGCGCAGATGATCGTTCGGCCGAGGCGGGGCTCAAGTATTTCGTGCTTGGCGCTCTCGCCAGCGGCATCCTGCTGTTTGGCGTCAGCCTGACCTATGGCTTCACCGGATCGACCGCGTTCGAAGGCGTCCGCCTCGCCATGGCCGGCGGGCTTAACACCGGCATGGTGTTCGGCATTGTCTTCGTCCTGGCGGGCATTGCATTCAAGATATCAGCCGTGCCGTTCCACATGTGGACGCCCGACGTTTACGAAGGCTCGCCAACCCCGGTCACGCTGTTTTTCGCTACCGCGCCCAAGGTCGGGGCAATGGCCATGCTGATGCGCGTCGCGCTGGATGCCTTCGGGGCGCAGGCAGCGGCCTGGCAGCAGATCGTGATCTTCGCGGCAATTGCCTCGATCGTGATCGGGGCGCTGGGCGCCATCGGGCAGCGGAACATCAAGCGCCTGCTGGCCTATTCGTCCATCAACAATGTCGGCTTCATCCTGATCGGCCTTGCCGTGGCAACGCCGGAAGGCGCGGCTGCCATGTTGACTTACCTTGCCATCTACGTCGTGATGACCGTGGCGAGCTTCGTGGTCGTGCTCGAATTGCAGGACGCTGAAGGCAACCAGGTCGAAGACCTCGCCGACCTTGCCGGTCTGTCGCGCAACCGTCCGCTCTTGGCCGGAGCAATGGCCACGGTAATGTTCAGCCTCGCGGGTATTCCTCCGCTGTTCGGGTTTTGGGGCAAGTTCGTGGTTTTCCAGGCAGCGGTGGCGGCCGGGTTCATTCCTCTCGCCGCAATCGGTATCGCTGCTTCGGTTATCGGCGCCTTCTATTATCTGAAGGTCGTCAAGGTCATGTATTTTGACGAACCCGCCGGCAAAGTGGGTACCCATAGCGAAATCGCCCACACCGTGCTGTTGGTGGCTACCGGGCTGGTGCTTTCGCCGCTCGGTTACCTCCTGACCAAATGGCTTGGTGTGCTTTCGGGCAATGCGGCAGCGGCGCTGTTTCACGGCGCCTGATGCTGTCTTGACCGGTCCGGCGCTGACGGGAGTACGGTGTTTTCCCGTCTCGTTCCGGATTTCCGCGCCATGATCACCATTGTGGCAGAAACCGGCTCAACCAACGCCGATTTGCTCGCCGCCCTCGCCAAGGGGGAGCGGCCGGCGGAGGGTGACTGGTTGGTAACCGATCGGCAGTCGGCCGGACGCGGCCGGCAAGGGCGCGCATGGTTCGATGGCGCCGGCAATTTCATGGGCTCGACCGTGGTCTACGCGGGTGCTTCCGATCCCCCGCTTCATACCGTGGCGCTGATAGCTGGGCTGGCGCTCCATACGGTGATCGCACGACTGCTGGATGGAGCCGGTGATCCAAGGTTGAAATGGCCGAATGACCTGATGATCGGCAGGGCCAAACTGGCCGGAATTCTGCTCGAACGCGCTGCCGATGCCGTTGTAGTAGGCATTGGAGTCAACCTTGCCTGTGCACCGCAGATTGCTGGCCGGGAAACAGCCGCGCTGGTCTCGTTCGGTCCGATTGTTTACCGCGATGTGTTCGCTGGCCAGCTTGCGGCCGCTTTTGCGGGTGAACTTGATCGCTGGCGCAGGGAAGGGCTCGCCCCTACGATTGCGCGGTGGTGCGCCGCTGCCCATCCCCCCGGAACGCCTCTGCTGGTAGGCGAGCCGGGAGAGGCGCCGCTCACAGGCGAATTTTACGGCCTTGGCCCGGATGGGGCCTTGATCATCACGCTTCTGGGCGGCACGAGGCAGACCATTCACGCGGGCGAGGTTCGCCTTGGCCCGCAAACCTGAGGAAAGAGCGCATGCTGCTCGCGATCGATCTCGGCAATACCAATGTCGTGTTCGCCCTGTTCGAGGGTCGCAAGGTCCGCGCGCGCTGGCGCATCGCGACCGATCCACGCCGTACGGGCGACGAATATGCGGTGTGGCTGTCTCAACTGCTTGCACTAGAGGGGATCGAGCGCAGCGCGATTGACCAGATCATCGTGGCGACCGTCGTTCCGCGGGCACTGCACAACATCGAAGTGCTTGCGGACAAGTATTTCAAGGTAAAACCGCTCGTCGCAGGGGAGCCGGGCGCCGAGTACGGCATGGAGATCGATGTCGACCAGCCCCGCACGCTCGGCGCGGACCGGGCGGTGAATGCGGTCGCCGCCCACGCACGCTATGCTGGCGATCTCATCGTTGTCGATTTTGGCACCGCGACCACCTTCGATGTGGTAGACTTCAACGGTGCCTACAAAGGCGGGATCATTGCCCCCGGCATCAATCTCTCGCTCGACGCGCTGGTAGGAAATACCGCCAAGTTGCCGCGGATCGCCATCGAGGCACCGCGGTCGGACAGCGTGATCGGCAGGAATACCGAAGACCAGATGCTCATCGGGGTGTTCTGGGGCTATGTTGCCATGATGGAAGGTTTAATCAGCAGAATGAAAGCACAAATCGGGCGGCCCGCACGGGTCATCGCCACGGGCGGGCTTGCCGTTCTGTTCAACCAGCACTCGTCCATTTTCGACGCGGTCGACGCTGATCTCACGCTCGATGGCCTCGCCATCCTGGCCGAGCGGGCGAAGAGCCGATGACCCCCGGCAAGGAACTGCTGTTCTGTGCGCTCGGCGGATCGGGCGAAATCGGAATGAACGTCAACCTCTACGGGTGCGACGGAAAGTGGCTGATGGTCGATCTCGGCATGACCTTCAGCGGGAATGAATATCCCGGCGTTGACCTCGTGTTTGCCGATCTTGATTTCATCGAACGAGAACGGGACAACCTTATCGGCGTGGTCTTGACCCATGCGCACGAGGATCACATCGGCGCCGTGCCGTATTTCGCCGAAGAACTGGGCGTGCCGCTTTATGCCACGCCGTTCACCGCCCGCCAGATCAAGGCCAAGCTCGACGAGGCCGGCAATACCAAGCGGGTCGAGCTGAACATTATCGATCACCTCGACCGGTTCGAGCTCGGGCCGTTCGGCCTGCGTTACGTCCCGCTCGCCCACTCGATCGCCGAGGGCAACGGGCTGGTCATCGACACGCCTTACGGCACGATTTTTCACACTGGTGACTGGAAACTCGACGCCGAGCCAATCGTCGGCATTCCCGCCACGACGGCCGAACTCACCGCTATCGGTGATGCCGGGGTATTGGCGCTGGTCTGCGATTCGACCAACGTCTTCAATCCCGAGGCGTCCGGCTCTGAGGGAGAGGTGCGCCGCGCGCTGCTCGCCGAGGTTGAAAAGCACCGCGGCAAGCGCGTGCTGGTAACGACCTTTGCTTCCAACGTCGCCCGCCTGCAGACCCTGGGCGAAGTCGCTGAGGCCAGTGGACGGCAGCTCTGCGTCTCGGGGCGCTCGCTTGACCGGATCATCGGCACGGCCAAGGCTAGCGGCTATCTCAAGGATTTTCCTACCACGATCGATCCCGACACGGCGATGGGCCTGCCCCGCGGCGAAGTGCTGATCGTGGCTACTGGCGGGCAGGGAGAGCCGCGCGCCGCGCTCGCGCGCATCGCAGACGGACACCATGACATCGAGCTATCCCGCGGCGACGTCGTGCTGTTTTCAAGCCGCCAGATCCCCGGCAACGAGATTGCCATCGGCCGCATCCAGAACAAGCTGGCCGGCGACGGGGTGACCATCGTGACCGACCGTCAAAGCCCGATCCACGTTTCCGGCCACCCCGGCCGCCCTGAACTGCTGGCGCTGTACGGCTGGATCAGGCCGCAGATCCTGCTCCCGGTTCATGGCGAGATGCGCCACATGTGTGAGCAAGCGCGGCTCGGCAAGGAAGCGGGAATACCCCAGCAGGTTGTACAGAAAAACGGCGATCTGGTGCGGCTCGCTCCGGGCAAGCCCGGCAAGTTCGGTGAGGTACGCTCGGGCAGACTGCTGCTTGATGGCGACATCATTGCGCCTGCAGATGGACAGGGTATCATCATGCGCCGGCGCCTTGCCGCCAATGGCCTCGTCACCGTGGCGCTTGACCGCAAGGGCGCGGTTCGCGTCGCCGGGCTCGGGCTGCCGTTGGAGGAGGACTACGACGACTTCTGCAAGGAAGCCGAAGCCGATGTGCTGGCCTCGATCGGCAAGCTCAAGGGCGGCGCCGCCAAGGACCGCGAGGCCGTAGCCGAGGCTGCGCGGCTCGCGGCAAGGCGGGCGGCGACCCGTTGGTCGGGCAAGAAACCGCAGGTCCAGGTCCTGCTGATGGACGGATAGCACGACGATGCGCTGGACCTCGATCATTGCCATCTACACCCTGTTCTGGGTTCTATCGGCCTTCATCGTGCTGCCGTTCGGCATCCGCACCCCGGACGAGACGGGCGAACGGGTGGTTTTAGGGCACGCGGAAAGCGCCCCGGTCAACTTCAGTGCGCGCCGCATAGCGCGGCGGGCGACTGTGGTGTCGCTGGTCCTGTTCGCGCTTTTTTACATGAACTACGTGAATGGCTGGCTGACCGCTGCCGATCTTGATGTCAGCAAGCTCTATCCCGGCAACCCCAACTGACGCAAACGACGGCGCGGGCCCTCAGGCCCGCAGCCGCTCGATCGCCTGGGCCAGTGCCACATAGAGCTTGCCCATGTCGGACGAGAGCAGCGTCACACCAAGCGCGTGGCCATCCCGGGTGGAAAGCAACTGGCGCAGCATCGCTTCGAAGTCGTGGATATAGCGGCTGACATGATCGCGGAATTCACTGTCATCTTCATATATGCGCGCCACTTCGCGAGCTTCTGACGGATCGATCAATCGAACCGCCCGCCGCGTGAACACGCCGCGATCTCCCTTCAGATAGGCCGCCCACGAGGTGTCGGTCACCTCGGTCGATAGTGCCTTGGCGATGTCAATTGCGTTCGAATTGAGCGATTCGGTGATCAGGGCAACGCGGCGAGCAAAGTCATTGTCGACCTGTTCTTCGGCCCGCGCCCGCGCCTGCGCGACGCGCCGCTCAAGATTGTTGGTCAGTTCGTCCACCTTGGCGAGCTGATCGCGCAGATGGATCGCAGCTTCACGGCTGACCCCGGCCGCGTGGCCGGCAGCCTGTTCGAGCTGGCCCACGGCTTCCGCCATTCGCACGCGCATCACCCGGTCAACAGCCGCGGCGCTTTCGCTTCCGAGGCGGTCTGCCACCGCAGCGATTGCGCCGCTGGTTTCATCGCCCAGAGTCGCCACGGCCATGCGCGTTGCTTCGGCAAGCTGGGCGATGGCACCGGACAGCACACTCTGCGCCATCTCGGCTGCGGCGGCGCTCTCTTCGCCGAGTGCCTCAAGCTGGGAACGCAAAGCGGCCAGCGCCTTGCCATGCTCGATAGCATCTTCGCCCAATGCGCTTTGCAAGGCCCCGATTTCCTTGAGGGATTCGCTGAGGGCGGAACGGGTCTGGTCGGTGGCTTTGGCAAGGACGGCCCCGCGTTCCGATGCAGCCTCCACCGTTTCGTGCAATGCGGCGGCCCGGCGCTCCCACTCTTCAAGCCCCGTCACGCCGGCCGCAAGGGCCTGGGGCAGGTGATCGCGCGTCTGGACAGTGCTTGCCTGGAGCAGTTCGAGGAGCCGAACGGCGCCATCGGTCAGGCTGCCCATGGCCCCATCCGCACCGGCCAAGGCATCGCGGCTCGCGCCGAGGCGGTCGGTCAGTTGGCGGAGCCCGCTGGCCAAGGATTCCTCGGCCTGGTTGCCGAACGCAGAGATCGCCGCGATCCGCTCTGACAGCTCTTCGATCCGTGCCGCAATCGCATCGCTCGAAGCGGCAAGCGCCGCCTGATGTGCATCCTGCCCTGCCAGCCGCTCAACCAGCCCCTTGTCCAAGCGGTCGAACAATCCATCGAGCCGGGCGACTTCCGCATCGTGGCGCAGTGCCGCCGCCGCCAGCCGCCGTTCCGTTTCGGCCGTGAACTCGAGATTTCGCTCGGCCAGCCGATCATCGAAATCGCCTGCTTCGGCCGACAAGGTTGCAATGCGGGTGCGTGCCGCTTCGAGCGCATCCCGATCGAGCCGATCGAGCCGCTCCAGAACATCGCGAATTTCCGTCTCCAGCCGGTCCTTTGCAACCATCAGGGCTTCAAGCGCCCCGCTTTCCCCGTCGCGCATCGCGCGGGCGAGGGCGCTACCTTCGTCGCGCAGCGCAGCCAGCCGAGCCCGCATCGACGTGAGCGCTTCCGCCTCATGGCGTTCGAGTTGGATGCGCGTTTCCTCCGCCTCGCGGGTCAAGGCTTCCGCGCGGGTGCGGAGCGCATCTTGCGCGGCAGCCTCATCGCTTTCGAGCCGGGCGCGCAATTCACCGCCGCGATGCTCAAGATCTTCAAGCCGGGCCGCGACAACCGACTGGATCTGCTCCAGCCGTTCATCGAACAGCCCGATTGCACCGTCGATTCGCTGGCCCAGCGCTTCGGCTTTGCCTTCGCTGGTCGCGCTGGCCGCGGTCAGCCGGTCAAAGCCCTCGACAAGTTCGGCCAAGGCCCCCTGTGCCGTGCGGCCGGCATGGCCGATGGTATTGGCAACGTCCTTCGCGGAACTGGCGATAACGGGGAGCTGCCCCCGCAGTCGTTCCATGTTGTCGAGCGCAGTACCGGACACGCCGGAGATCGCCTCGACCTGGGCGCCATTGTCGCGGATCAGGGCCTGAAGGCGATCGGCATGTTCCGATAAGCGCTCGGCAGAGACCCGGCCAAGCGATTCGAGGTCGCGCGACTGGGCAGCGATGAATTCCCGCGCCAGGCTCAGTTCGCGGTTTACCGCGGTCAATCGCAATTCGAGGCGGGCAGATTCGGCGGACAACATGAAGGCTGCATCGCCAAAGCGGCGCGCTTCGCGGCGGCTGGTCCGCAACGCGATGAGCCAGACCACCCCGACGAGCAGCACCGGAATGGCCCAGTTGCCAACGAGTATGGCTCCCTCGCTCGGTGCGATCCCCGCGTTGAGCCGCCCACGCAAGGCCCAAAGGAAAAAGCCGGACCATCCTGCCACGACGAGCAAGGCAAGTGTTGGGAGCAACCAGCCACGGGAGAGCGCCACTTGCGGCTCCTCATCGGCATCAGCCCATGGCTGAGTCGCGTCCTCCGGGGCGCCATGCGCCTCGAATACAGTTTCTCCTGCCGGAAGCGGTTGTTCACCGCCCGACCCGAAAGCGACAATGCGCGTTCCCCCAGTCATATCCGGTATCTAACACGCTTCCGGCGAAGCGCTAACCCTGGTTTAACCTTGCAGCGCTAGGGCAGGGCGCATGGTCTATATTGCAGGAGCCCTGGACGAAACGCTGGCCGCCGCCGCTGGCGAGGATCCGGCGCTGTTCGCAGAGCTGCGCGTTGCCTTTGCCGAAAGCCTTGACCGCCAGATCGACCTGCTGCGCCGCGCACGGTGCGACGGCAACTGGCATGTCGCAGCGCTGAGACTCAAGGGGCTGGCGGCAAGCTTTCATGCCCAGCCGTTGCTCGATCTGGCCGAGGAGGCGCTCGAAGCAGCGCCGGGCGAACCGTCGGTGGTCCGCCGCCTCCAGCAGTTTCACGACGAGTTTGTTGCTGCCGGCTGATCGGGTTTCAGCCAAGACAAGCGGGCCTATTGGCAGTTCTCTCCGCAATCCCTACAAGTCAGCCGCTCTTTCTGGAGACAAACCCTGCGGGTCGCGCTGCTGACAATGATGGAACCCGCCGAATCGGGCGGAACCGCGCCCCGTGGTTCGCTGCGGGTTGGCGGCGCCACGCTGGCGCGGCATCAGCTGGCACTTGTGCTGGCCGCCGGTTGTCAGCGAATCGCCTGCCTATCGCGGGAAATCGGGCCGGACATCATCGAATTGCAGCACGCCGCTGAGAAAGGCGGGGCGACATTCCACGTAATCGGCGGCGCTCATGGACTGTCGGGGCTGGTAACGGCTGCCGATGAAATCGTCGTGGTCGCTGAAGGCTTGCTGCCAACAGCGGGCGATGCGCTTCGCTTGATCGACGGCCCCCCCGCGGTACTCACCCAACCGTCCGAGGCCGGCATCCCCGCAGGCTTCGAACGGATCGACCTCAACCATGCTTCAGCCGGATTGATGGTCATACCCGGGCGTCTGGTTGACCGCCTGATGGATCTCCCCGGCGATGCCGACCCCGGCTCGGCATTGATGCGCATCGCATTGCAGGCCGGGGTGGCAATGCGGCCTGTTCCCGATGAGGTACGGCAGGGCAACCGATGGCTGCTGGTGCGCAATGAGGCCGAGGCGCACGAAGCCGAAGGCAACTGGATGACGCGGAACACAGCGGGCGCGGCGCGGACGCCGGGTCCGTTGCTGGCCCGCGCGCTGGTCCGCCAGTTCGGCGCGGCGCTGCTGCATGGCGGGCAGTCGAGCTTGGTCGGCACAGGAACGGCGGCCGCACTGGCCGGGCTCGGCCTCGCGCTTGCATGGTTCGGCTGGGGCGCACCGGGACTGCTCCTGACGGGCGCGGGTTGGGTACTCCACCGGGCCTCTGCCTTGCTGGACCGGGTTCGGCGCGAAGCCTTGGCGCTTCCCGCCGCGCCGGAATGGCGGGGCTTGGTGTTCGGCCTGACGTTTGATCTCGTGATCGCGGCGATCCTTGTCGTGGCCATTCCTGTCTTGCCCGGCCAGCTGCCCATCGAACGCGGCTTCGCGCCGGTGATGCTGATCGGGCTTCTCCGATTGCTTCCGCGCGGATTCCCCTCGGGCTGGACCGACTGGGCCGAGGACCGGTTGTTCCTTGCCATCCTGCTGGCAGCCCTGATTGCGGGCAAGGTGATCGAACCCGGCGTTCCGGCGCTTGCCGGACTGCTGCTGCTTGCTGGCCTCGTGCTCCCGCGTGACGGAAATGCCCGGCGGCTAACGGGGGCTTAACCACGCAAGACTATGCAAAGGCCATGATCCGCCCCGCTCAACAATCTGTTGCTACCGCACAGTCTGAAAACTCGAGCCTGGCTGAACTCGCGCAGGCCAACCGGGTTCTTGCGTCGGTCGCCCCAGTCCTCGGGCATCTCGTGGCGAATGAGGACATCGCGCTGTTCAGCGAGGAAATTATCGCGCGGACGCGCGGAATGGCCGAATCGTTGGCACTGCAACTTGCGCGCACGGTTTTCGACAGCGCCCCGCGCGATCCGGCGCGGAAGCTTTCCACGGTGCTGTTTTCACAGCCCCTGCTGCTCAGTCATTGCCATGCCCTCGCGCTCGAAGCGCAAGTGACCGAGCGCCTTGGCAGCGATGCCGGGCTTGACCCGGTGCTCTCACCCTTGTTGCAGGACCGGATCGCCGCGCCGCAGGCCGACGAGGCCGGTATGGCGATGAAGCTGCTCGCCGCGCAGGCACGGTTCATCCAGAACCAGCGCCGGATGGATCTGCCGCTGGGCGAGCTGCCGGCAGATATCGCCCATATCGCCCTTGCCGCGATGACGGAAACGTTTGGGATGGCAGCGGAGCCCAAGGCCAGCGCAATTCGCAGTACGTTCGATGAAGCCCGCAGCCGAAAGGCGCTGCTCGCGCGTGTCGTCCTCGCCGATGGCGGCGGGATCATGCGGGCACTGGACCTTGATAACGCCGGCGTCGCCCTGTTCGCAACCGCCGTTTCGCTGGCAAGCGGGCAGGACCGCTCGTCCGCTGTGCTGGCAATGACGGCCGGACAGCAAGCCAGGCTTGCCTTGATCCTTTCAGTGTGCGGGCTGGGCGCACGGGCAAGCGAGGCTATCCTGCTACGATTGCATCCTGACGCCCCGCTTCCGCGCCACTGCTTCGGACTTGCCCGCGACGCAGCTCAATCTCTCCTGACCGCATCGGAATCGGCACGATGACGGACTCCATCAACCGTCCGGCACCGGCCGCTGCGCGTACTGACGCCGATGACCGGCTGATCCATGTCGATGAACCGCTGCTTGGCTTGCACTTGCGGTGCGGCGGTGAAGTGCCGGGCACCATTGCTGTGCCGGCCTTGCTCGAAGCCGTGCGCAAGGCGCGATCCATGGGCCTCAAGATGGCCCGGCCGTTCATCGCCCAGGACGGCAGCGAAAGCGTGACCGCATGGGTCGAAATCGAGCCGCTGGGTCCCGAATCTGAAGGCGGTGCTGGGGCGAGGATCGAGCTGCGGCATTGGCAGGTCCGCTCACTTCCGCCCGAGGACGAGGCTGCGGTTTGGCGGCGCCGGGTCGCCGTCGAACGGCAGGTTGCAGATCTGACCGCGCGGCTCGGAGCCGGGCAGCAAGTGCTGTTCGCAGAGAGCCGTACGGAAGACCTTGCTGATGTCGCCGCCGCCATGATCGGCGGCGCTGGCCGGCCGTGGACGGACTTCGTGACGGTTGAGGGCAGCGCGCATCAGCAGCCATTGCATTGGCGCTTGCTCGACGGGGCTGCCGTGGGAGTTGCGGGTTCGGCGCGGCCCTGGCGGGCGACCCTTGTTCCGCAAGGAGCCGCCGGTTCCGAACCGCTCGGCTTTGAACTATATCTTTCCTCCGACGTGCCGTTGGCCGATGTGCCGGCGGCGGCGCCAGAACCCGAAAAAGGCGCACGTGCGCGAATGATTGGCCGCGAAGTTGCACCGGTGCTGCGCCAACCGATCGCGCGGATCATCGCCAATGCCGAGACGATCCGGGCCCGGCTTGCCGGGCCGCTGGGCGATGAATACAGCAATTACGCCGCCGATATTGCCGCAGCAGGGCAGCATCTGCTGGCACTGATCGATGATCTCACCGATCTCGAAGTTGTCGAAGCGGATGATTTTTCGACCGCACCGGACCGGATCGACCTGGCCGAAGTCGCCAGGCAAGCCTCGGGCATCCTCGGCGTAAAAGCGCGGGAATCCGGTATCGAAATCGACGCGCCGAAGCTAGGTGAAAGCCTGCTTGCCGTGGCAGAGTTCCGCAGGGTGCTGCAGGTCCTGCTGAACCTGGTTGGCAACGCGCTGCGCTATGCGCCGGCACGTTCCCAGATATGGATCAGGCTTGAGCAGGAAGGCCCATTGGCCCGGGTTATCGTTGCCGATCAGGGACCGGGACTCGATCCTGCGCAGCAGGCGCGGATCTTCGACAAGTTCGAACGGCTGGGCCGCAGCGGAGACGGTGGTTCCGGGCTGGGGCTCTATATTTCGCGCAAGCTTGCCCGCGCGATGGGCGGCGAACTGACGGTTGAAAGCGCCGCGGGGCAGGGCGCCCGCTTTGTCCTGACAGTGCCGGCAGCCAGTTCAGCCGCGGCGGCGTGAGAGCCACAGCAAGACGGCGCCAACCCCCGCGAGGACGGCACCGTTAACGGCCCACTGGCGCTCCGCCAGCATGAAGCTTTCGCGGGGCCACATGACAAGGCCGGTTCCCTGCCCGATCCACAGCAGGCCCATCAACACCGCGAGGATGCCGACGACCACCAGGACCGGGCGCAGGATTTTCATCACGCTCAGCGCTGGCTGACCGGCACGTAGTCGCGCTCGACAGGGCCGGTGTAGAGCTGGCGGGGACGGCCGATCTTCTGACCGGGATCGGAGATCATTTCGTTCCACTGCGCGACCCAGCCTACGGTGCGAGCCAGCGCGAACAGCACGGTGAACATTGTGGTCGGGAAGCCGATCGCCGAGAGGATGATGCCCGAGTAGAAATCGACGTTCGGGAACAGCTTCTTTTCCGCGAAGTAAGGATCGCTGAGGGCAATTTCCTCAAGCCTCAGCGCCGTTTCGAACAGCGGATCGGTAACCTTCAGCGCATCGAAGACTTCGCGCACGGTCTTCTGCATCACGGTCGCGCGCGGATCGTAGTTCTTGTAGACGCGGTGGCCAAAGCCCATCAGGCGGAACGGATCGTTCTTGTCCTTCGCACGGTCGATGTAATGCTGGATCCGGTCCGGCGTTCCGATTTCCTTGAGCATGTTGAGCGCCGCTTCGTTTGCGCCGCCGTGCGCCGGCCCCCACAGGCAGGCAATGCCGGCCGCGATGCAGGCAAACGGATTGGCCCCGGACGAACCCGCGAGGCGGACGGTCGAGGTCGAGGCGTTCTGCTCGTGGTCGGCGTGGAGCAGGAAGATCTTGTCCATCGCCTTTTCGACGGCGGGCACGACTTCATATTCCTCGGCGGGGACGCCAAAGGTCATCCGCAGGAAGTTGCCGGAATAGGACAGATCATTCTGCGGATAGACGAACGGCTGGCCGACCGAATACTTATAGGCCATCGCCGCGATTGTCGGCATCTTGGCGATCAGACGGTGGCTGGCGATCTTGCGCTGCACCGGATCGGCAATGTCGGTTGAATCGTGATAGAAGGCCGAAAGCGCGCCAACCACGCCGCACATGATCGACATCGGGTGGGCATCGCGGCGGAACCCGCTGAAAAAGCTGGTCAGCTGCTCATGGACCATAGTGTGGCGGCTGATGGTGGTCGTGAACTGGGCAAGCTCGACTGCGCTGGGCAATTCGCCGTTCAGCAGGAGATAGCAGACTTCCATGAAGCTGGACTGTTCGGCCAGCTGGCCGATCGGGTAGCCCCGGTGCAGCAGGACGCCTTCATCTCCATCGATGTAGGTGATCGCACTCTCACAGCTTGCCGTCGATGTGAAGCCGGGGTCGAAGGTGAACATTCCGGTCTGCGCATAGAGCTTGCGGATGTCGATCACCTCGGGACCCACGCTCCCGTTCAAGACCGGATAGTCGAAGTCCTTGCCCTCGGCGTTCAGCTTAACGTTACCCACCTGTCCAACTCCTTGTTGTCACGCTTGATCAGCAAGTTCGGCCTGTGCGGCGATCCGCGCGAGGCTTTCATCCTTGCCGAGCAAAACCAGTACGTCGAAAATTCCCGGGGAGGTCGATTGCCCGGTCAAGGCGGTGCGGAGCGGCTGCGCCAGCTTGCCCAGTCCAAGACCCCACTCAGTCGCCAGTCCCTTCAGATTGGCCTCCAGCGCCTCGATTGTCCAGTCCCCGGCCTCCGTCAGCGCTGCTGCCACGCGGGCCAGCAATGCGCGCGCATCCGGGGTAAGCAGGGTGTCCGCCTTTTCTTCGATGACCAGAGGCCGCTGGGCAAACAGGAACGCAGCGCCAGCGGTGAGATCGTTGAGGTCCTTGGCGCGCACCTTGAGCACGGGCATGGCCCGTTCAAGCAAGGCGAAATCGACATTGCCGGCAAGGCGCGCACCGACGAGCACGGCGAGGCGTGCATCGCTGGCCTCGCGCAGGTAATGCCCATTAAGGTTCTGCAACTTGGCAAGATCGAAGCGCGACGGGCTCTTGCCGACATGGGCGAGATCAAACCATTCGATGGCTTGTTCGCGGCTGATGATTTCCTCGTCGCCATGCCCCCAACCGAGCCGCAGGAGATAGTTGAACACCGCCTCGGGCAGCAGGCCCATCTCGTCGCGATAGGCATCCACGCCGAGCGCGCCATGGCGCTTGGAGAGCTTGGCCCCGTCGGCGCCGTGGATCAGCGGGATGTGGGCATAGACCGGGTCCGGCCACCCACCCGCAATGCCCTGCATCGCGCGGATGATCACCAACTGGCGGAAAGCGTTGTTGAGATGGTCATCACCGCGAATGACATGGGTGACGCCCATGTCATGGTCGTCGACGACCACCGCGAGCATGTAGGTCGGCGTGCCGTCGGAGCGGAGGATCACGAAGTCATCCAGCTCGGCATTTTGCACCGTGACCGAGCCCTGGACCTCGTCATGGATGACCGTTTCGCCTTCGCGCGGGGCCTTCATCCGCACGACGAAGGGCGCGCCTTCCGGAGCGCTGGCGGGGTCGGCATCGCGCCATTCGCTGACAATGCGGAACGGACGGCGCTCGGCCTGGGCAAGTTC
>Ga0075432_10000091_pt1 | contig 18803 bp, 16 predicted proteins | sample RhiMethybrSRZTD1_FD_72781 | JGI IMG/M metagenome (GOLD analysis project Ga0075432, IMG submission 72781) | Populus rhizosphere microbial communities from Tennessee, USA - Rhizosphere MetaG P. TD hybrid SRZTD1 | ecosystem: Host-associated > Plants > Roots > Rhizosphere > Soil | place: USA... | reverse complement strand
CCGACGAGGTTCATGCCGCGGAAGCCGCGGATGATCTCCAGCAGTTCACGGCTGGTGATGCCGCCGGCCTCCGGCGTGCCCGTACCCGGCGCGTGCGCGGGGTCCAGGACGTCGATGTCCACGGAGATGTAGAGCGGACGGTTGCCGATGCGGTCCCGGACCTTGGCCACCGTCTCCAGGACACCCTGGTAGTAGACATCCGCGGAGGTCACGATGCCGAAGCCGAAGCGGTGGTCGTCGTCGAGGTCCTTCTTGCCGTAGAGCGGACCGCGGGTTCCGATGTGGCTGATGGCTTCGGTGTCCAGGATTCCTTCTTCAACAGCGCGGCGGAACGGGGTGCCGTGGGTGTATTCGGCACCGAAGTAGGTGTCCCAGGTGTCCAGGTGCGCATCGAAGTGCAGCATGGCCACCGGCTCGCCGGCGCGCTCAGCGGCCGCCCGGAGGAGCGGCAGGGCAATGGTGTGGTCCCCGCCAAGGGTGACCAGCTTGCTGCCGCCGGCCGTCAGGTCCAGGGCGTTCTGCTGGATGGTTTCGATGGCCTCGTTGATGTTGAACGGGTTGACGGCCATGTCGCCGGCGTCCGCCACCTGGACATTCTCGAAGGGGCTGACGTCCCATGCGGGGTTGTACGGGCGCAGCAACCGGCTGGCCTCACGGACATGGTTGGCGCCGAAGCGGGCACCGGGGCGGTAGGAGACGCCGGAATCGAAGGGCACTCCCACCACCGTGATGTCCGCCTTGGCCACCTGGTCCAGGCGCGGCAGGCGGGCGTAGGTTGCGGCCCCTGCATAGCGGGGGATGCGGGATGAATCGATGGGGCCAAGGTTGCCGTTGGCCTCGATGCGCAGCTCTTCCAAAGGGACGCCTCTCCTTCGAGGATGGATCGGTAGTGTGACACCCATCATACACGCTAGTTTCCTAGCGTGCATCAAGTGTTTACCAATCCACCGCGCAGGTCAGTCGATCGCGGACACGCCCCGCTCCCCCGTCCGCACCCGGACGGCATCGGAAACGGAGACGGTCCAGATCTTGCCGTCCCCGAACCGGCCGGTGCTGGCACCCGCTTCGATGGCCGCCATGACACCGTCCATGGCATCCTCGGTCACCAGGACTTCCACCCGGACCTTCGGCAGCAGGTCCGAGCTGTATTCGGTTCCGCGGTACACCTCCACATGGCCGCGCTGCTGCCCGTAGCCGCTGGCCTGGCTGACGGTCATGCCACTGACGCCGAACCCTTCCAGGGCGGCACGGACCGTTTCAACCTTTTCCGGCCGGACGATGGCCGTGATGAGTTTCATGTCCGCACCTTGCCCCGATCGCCCTGGCTGGCCGCCGGGACACCCGCCGGGAGTTCCGCCGGAATGTCCGCGGCAGGGTCTGCGCCACCGGGTGCGGCCTTGGCGTGGTGTTCGCCGGGGTGGAAGGTGCCCCCCACCATGAGGAGCTCGTACGCGGTTTCGGCATGCTCCGTGACGTCAATGCCGTTCCGCTCGCTGGCTTCGGTTACGCGCATGCCCATCGTCTTGTGGATGGCATAACCGATCAGCGTGGTCATGATGGCGCTCCAGGCCGTGACAATCACCGCGGTGAGGAACTGGGGCCAGAACTGCGCCAGGCCTCCGCCATAGAAGAGCCCGCCTTCGGTCTTGGCCGACGGCACGGCGAAGAATCCCAGCGAGAGCGTCCCCCACAGCCCGCCAACAAAGTGGACGGCCACTACGTCAAGGGAGTCGTCGAGGCCGATCCGGAACTTGAGGCCAACCGCGAGCGCACAGAGCACTCCGGCCACCACCCCGATCAGGATGGCGCCGACGGGGTCAACGAAGCCGCAGGCCGGCGTCACGGCAACCAGGCCCGCCACGGCTCCCGAGGCGGCACCGAGGGAGGTGGCGTGGCCGTCCCGAAGCCGCTCGACGAGCAGCCAGCCCAGGAGTGCCGCACTCGTGGCCAGCAGGGTGTTGGTCCAGGCCAGTCCCGCGGTGGCATCGGCGGCGAGTTCAGAGCCCGCATTGAAGCCGAACCAGCCGAACCACAGGAGCCCGGCGCCGAGCATCACGAACGGCAGGTTGTGCGGACGGATGTTGGGATCCTTCATGAATCCAAGGCGCTTTCCAAGCACGACGGCGAGCATCAGCCCCGCGATGCCGGCATTCATGTGCACAACGGTTCCCCCGGCGAAGTCGAGCGCCGAGATTTTGCTGCCCACGATGCCGGTGGCGCCGAAGAGCCCGCCGCCCCAGACCCAGTGCGCGATCGGGGCGTAGACAAGGGTCACCCACAAGGCGGCGAACAGCAGCCACGGCCCGAACCTGACCCGCTCCGCCACAGCTCCGCTGATCAGAGCGACGGTGATGATGGCGAACGTGGCCTGGAAACCGATGAACACCATGTCCGGGAGGCCCGGCGCTTTTCCGCCGATGCTGCTGGTCAGGCCGCTCAGGCCGGGGTTGGCAAAGGGGTCCCCGACGAGTCCGGCCATCGTGTCAGGGCCGAACGCCAGCCCGTAGCCCCACAGTGCCCAGACCACGGCAACAACACCCATGGCACCGAAGCTCATCATCATGATGTTCAGGACGGATTTCATCCGCACGAGGCCGCCGTAGAAAAACGCCAGGCCGGGAGTCATCAGCAGGACCAAGGCGGACGCCGCCAGCATCCACGCCGTGGCGCCGGGGTCCAGCGCCGTGGGATCCACTGCCATGCCCACGCTGAGTAGGGAGATGTTCATTTTGGGAGCCTTCCTCTGGAAGTGGCGCTCCTGGGCGCCAACTACGGCGAGACCAATCAAAACGAGACCATTCAACACAACGAGACAGCCATTGAGCATCGACAGCTTTTCAGGGCTCCTCAGCCGCTCGTTATCCGACGCTACAACGGCGGTGTTACCGCCAGGGCCGAGCTGTTTTTCCGGCACGTTAAACAGCGGCGCCGGGGATGAATTCCTGGTTTCCGGCAGGTTTCCAAAATGTGACGTACATCTCACCGGCTGGTGATGGCCGTCACGGGGTGCGTAAAGGTTTCGTTAAAGCCGCCGTTCCGCACCCTTTTCCGGGCCTACGCTCCCAACAGGAGCAGCACACCGGGCCCGCACGGCCGCAGGGAACGCTGCGCGAAAGGAAACCGTGACCACGCTGACCAGGCCGCCCGCCGACCCTTCGGACAGGTACAACCGCAAGCCCCACAGCCTGAAGAGCTGGCTGCTGGAGGGCATGCCCGAAGGATCCGGGAAGCGCCAGGGGCCGCACGGCCAGCCGCAGGCGAACCATACGCCCCAGCCCTGGTGGAAGGTCATGTGCCTGACGGGCGTGGACTATTTTTCCACGCTGGGATACCAGCCGGCCATCGCCGCGCTCGCCGCAGGCATGGTCTCGCCGCTGGCCACCGTTGTCCTGGTGGCAGTCACGCTCCTCGGCGCCCTTCCGGTGTATCGCAGGGTGGCTTCGGAAAGCCCGCGCGGCGAAGGCTCCATCGCCATGCTCGAACGGCTCCTGCCGCGCTGGGGCGGCAAACTGTTCGTCCTTGCTCTCCTGGGGTTCGCGGCAACGGACTTCATGATCACCATTACGCTCTCCGCCGCCGATGCCAGCGCGCACGCCATCGAAAACCCGTTTGCACCGGAGTTCCTCCACGGCCAGGAAGTGGCCATTACGCTGGCGTTGATTGCGGGCCTGGGCATTGTGTTCCTCCGCGGCTTCAAGGAAGCCATCAACGTGGCCGTTGTCCTGGTGGCAGTGTTCCTCCTCCTCAACGCGGTGGTGGTGCTGGTGGGCCTCGCGCATGTGTACAGCGAAGCCCACGTGGTGACGGACTGGTGGACCGCCCTCAACCAGCAGCACGGCAACCCGCTGGTGATGATCGGCATCGCCCTGCTGGTCTTCCCCAAACTCGCCCTGGGACTCTCCGGCTTCGAAACGGGTGTGGCCGTCATGCCGCAGATCCAGGGCAGCCCCGACGACACTGAGGCCAAGCCGGCCGGCCGGATCCGCGGCGCGCACAAACTCCTGACCACGGCCGCCCTGATCATGAGCGCATTCCTCATCGCGTCCAGCTTCATCACCACCTTCCTCATCCCGGCAGCCGAGTTCCAGCCGGGAGGCAAGGCCAACGGCCGGGCCCTGGCATTCCTGGCGCACCAGTACCTGGGCGACGGATTCGGGACCGTGTACGACCTCAGCACGATCGCCATCCTCTGGTTCGCCGGGGCCTCGGCCATGGCCGGCCTGCTCAACCTGGTGCCGCGCTACCTTCCGCGCTTTGGCATGGCGCCGGCATGGACCCGGGCCGTGCGGCCGCTGGTACTGGTGTTCACCGCCGTCGCCTTCCTCATCACGGTGGTGTTCGAGGCCGACGTCGAGGCCCAGGGCGGCGCCTACGCCACCGGCGTCCTGGTGCTGATGACGTCCGCGTCGATCGCCGTCACGTTGTCCGCGCGGCGCAAGCAGCAACGCGGCCGCACGGCCGCCTTCGGCGCGATCGCCGTCGTCTTCCTTTACACCACGGTGGCGAATGTGGTGGAGCGTCCCGACGGCCTGAAGATCGCGGCCCTGTTCATCCTGGGCATTGTGATGGTCAGCTTCGCGTCCCGCGTCCGGCGGTCCTTCGAACTGCGCGCCACGCACATCCGGCTGGACGAACGTGCCCTGGAATTCATGGCCGCCAGCGAAGAGGGGCCCATCCGGCTGATCGCGCACGAGCCCAAACGCCTTAGCGCCGCGCGATACCGGGCCAAGCTGGAGCACGCCGAGCTGGCCAACCACCTTCCCGCGGACAGCGACGCGATCTTCATCGAGATCCTGGTGGACGACAGCTCGGACTTCGAACAGGAGCTCCTGGTCACCGGGAAGATCCGGCACGGCTTCCGCATTCTGGAAGTCCACAGCAACAACGTGCCCAACACGCTGGCGGCCGTCCTGCTGCACCTCCGCGATGTCACCGGCCTGATGCCGCACATCTACTTCCGCTGGACCGAGGGCAACCCGCTCACCAACCTGACGCGGTTCCTGCTCTTCGGCGAGGGTGAGATCGCCCCCGTCACCCGGGAAGTGCTGCGCGAGGCGGAGCCTGACGTCACCCGCCGGCCCTGGGTCCACGTGGGCTGAGGCCCGGCCCGCCTGCCGCGCCTATCCACGGACCCCGCCTGTCCGCGGACCCCGACTGCCTCGCGAACCCGGCTACGTCAGCGGCTGGCGGCGGGGACCAGCACCCAGAGCACCTCGACGGCGTCGTCGGTGGGATTGATCCAGGTGTGCGGCTCCCGGCCGGGGAACGTGACGGTGTCGCCGGTGCTGAGCTCGTATTCCTCGTTGGTGAGGATCAGCCGGATCCGGCCCTTGATGACGTGGAGGACGTCGACGTCGCAGTCCACGGCGTAGAGTTCGGATTCGCCGCGGCCGCGCGGTTCGATCACGGCCTGGATGATCTGGACGCGGCGTTCCGAGCGGGCGGTCAGGAGGCGCTCGATGATGCCTTCGCCGCCCAGCGAAATCCGGGGCCCCTCGTCCTTCTTCGTAAGGTGGGTTTCCGGTGCGGCAAACAGGTCTCCGATCGAGATCGACAGGACCTGGCAGAGGGTCACCAGGGAAGCCACCGACGGTGACGTCAGGTCGCGTTCCACCCTGCTGAGGAATCCCTTGGTGAGGCCCGTCGCGTCTGCAACCTGTTCAATGGTGAGCCGCTGTGACTGGCGGGCAGCGCGGATGCGCGAACCGATGGCAACCGGGATGTTGCTCGGTTCAACTGGTAGAGCCTTCATTTACGAACCTTTCACAGCCGGCCGCACGGCCCCATTGCTGGAGCCATCCTAGCGGGATACCTACCTTGTGACGCCGGAACGGACCATGGTGTCATCCGCTTGACTGTTACCCGGATCACAGCATAACCTTTGAGGCAACAAGTGTTGTCTAATAGGCAATCCCCTAGGTAAACACTACGACAGTCAGCCTGTCATCATCAGGGATCTCCCCCTGCATCCCCGCTCTATAGCAGCGGAATTCCGGTGTGGCCCACGTACTTGCCGCGAATTCCCGCCCTGCTGCCGACTCGCTCCAAGGAGCCCATTAAATGGACGCAAACTTCGTCAACATCGCCATTGTGGTGGTGTACCTGATCGCCATGCTGGCCTTCGGCTGGTGGGGCAAATCCCGCACAAAGAACAACAGCGACTTCCTGGTGGCCGGCCGCAGGCTGGGCCCCTTCCTTTACACCGGAACCATGGCGGCCGTCGTGCTTGGCGGAGCCTCAACGGTGGGCGGCGTGGGCCTCGGCTACAAGTTCGGCATCTCCGGCATGTGGCTCGTGGTGGCCATCGGCGCCGGCGTGCTGCTCCTGAGCCTGCTGTTTGCCGGCACCATCCAGAAACTGAAGATCTACACGGTGTCCCAGATGCTGACGCTTCGTTACGGCAGCCGCGCCACCCAGACATCCGGCATCGTCATGCTGGCCTACACGCTGATGTTGTGCGCCACCTCCACCGGCGCCTACGCCACCATTTTCGTGGTGCTGTTCGGGTGGGACCGGGCCCTGGCCATCGCCATCGGCGGCGCCATCGTCCTGGTGTACTCCACCATCGGCGGCATGTGGTCCATCACGCTCGCCGACCAGGTCCAGTTCGTCATCAAGACGGTGGGAATCTTCTTCCTGATGCTGCCGTTCACGCTCAACGCCGCGGGCGGCCTGGACGGGATCCGCAGCCGCGTGGAGGACAGCTTCTTCCAGATCGACGGCATCGGGATCCAGACCATCATCACCTACTTCGTGGTCTACACCCTCGGCCTGCTGATCGGCCAGGACATCTGGCAGCGCGTGTTCACCGCCAAGACCCCCACCGTTGCACGCTGGGGCGGCGCAACTGCCGGCATCTACTGCATCCTGTACGGCGCGGCCGGCGCCCTGATCGGCCTGGGTGCACGCGTGGCGCTCCCGGAAATCGACGTGGCCACTGCAGGCAAGGACGTTGTCTACGCTGAAGTGGCCCAGAACCTGCTGCCCATCGGCATCGGCGGCCTGGTGCTCGCAGCGGCCGTCGCGGCCATGATGTCCACCGCTTCCGGCGCCCTGATCGCCGCTGCAACAGTTGCCCGCGCCGACGTCCTGCCCTTCGTGGCCAGCTGGTTCGGCAAGGACATCAACACTGACGACACCGACAACCCCGAGCACGACGTCAAGGCCAACCGCATGTGGGTCCTGGGCCTGGGCATCGTGGCCATCCTCATCGCGATCATCACCAAGGACGTCGTGGCGGCCCTGACCATCGCCTACGACATCCTGGTGGGCGGGCTCCTGGTCGCGATCCTCGGCGGCCTCGTCTGGAAGCGGGGCACGGGCGCAGCCGCGGCAGCTTCGATGGCCGTCGGTTCGGTCATCACGCTCGGCACCATGATCTACCTTGAGATCAACGCCGCGGCGCCACTGGACGGCATCTACGCAAACGAGCCCATCTACTACGGCCTCATTGCCTCGGCGCTGGTGTACCTCGTGGTGTCCGTCGCTACCAAGCCCACCGACCCCAAGGTCATGAAGAACTGGCAGGACCGCGTGGCCGGAAACGTCCCCGAAGAAGAACAGGTTCCGGTTCCGGCCAACTAGTACGGCCAACCAGTACTGCAGAAAAACGCACGACGGCGGTGCCTCCCGGCGCGGGGAGGCACCGCCGTCGTGCGTTGGGAACGGAAGCTACCTATTCGGCTTCCCCGGGCTCACGAAATTCTTCCTCCGCCAACGGCACCACGGGCTTCTCGTCGCCGAGGAAATCCTCCGCGCCCAGGGGAACCAGCCGGTCGGCTTCTTCGAACAGTTCCTCTTCCTCGCTCTCCCCGGCGTCGTCGACGGGAGCGTCCTCGGCAAAGTCGTAGGCGGGATCGGATTCGAGGGTGTCCCGTTCCGGCTGGGTGGGGTGTGATCCGGTGGTGTCCATGGTGCAAACCTCCGTGTCTGGTTGTGCGGCCAGGTGCCGGGCTACGGAAGCACCTGCCCTGGCAATCATCACAACACCGGCATCCGCCGCGGTCAATAGGCGGTCCGTTGCCGGCCTGCGCAACGCCTCCAGTGCCCGCGGCCGGAGGCGCCGGACGGGGCCCGGTTTGAGGTCCGCCTAAACCTGCCGGTGAGGAATACCAGCCGAAAATCCGCGGAAATACGCGGTAGGCTGGAGCTGCAATGGGGCCGATTCATGCCCTATCAAGCCCAGGAGTGTTCGTGTCTCAGCACGCTAAATCTGACCGCAGCCATGCCCTTCCCGCCGACAAGCCGGCAGCAGGCATCCCCGAAACCACCGCAGCAGGAGCCGCAGCAGCCGGACCCGCAGGGACCAGCGCCAGCCCGGCCGACATTAAGCGGTGGCGCCAGTACCTCGCCGACGAACGCGCCGAGGCCCGCGTCTACCGCGACCTCGCCCAGAACCGCCGCGGCGAGGAACGGGACATCCTCCTTGCCCTCGCCGAGGCCGAGGGACGCCACGAAGCCCACTGGCTCCGGCTCCTCGGCGACCACGCCGGGAAGCCGCGGCAGGCGTCCCTGCGCAGCCAGCTCCTGGGATTCCTGGCGCGCCACTTCGGCTCGGTGTTCGTCCTGGCGCTGGCCCAGCGCGCGGAGGGCCGCTCCCCGTATGCCTCGGACCCCACGGCGACGCCTGCCATGGTGGCCGACGAACAGATCCACGAGGAAGTTGTCCGCGGACTCGCCACCCGCGGCCGGAACCGGCTGGCCGGTTCCTTCCGGGCCGCCGTGTTCGGAGCCAACGACGGCCTGGTCAGCAACCTTTCCCTGGTGATGGGCATGGCCGCGTCCGGCGTCGGCAGCCAGGTGGTACTCCTGAGCGGCGTGGCAGGCCTCCTTGCCGGCGCCCTGTCCATGGGTGCGGGCGAATTCATTTCCGTCCGTTCCCAGCGGGAACTGCTGGCCGCAACGCGGCCCACCCAGATCACCCTGTCCGCCGCTCCACGGCTGGACATTGAGCACAACGAACTGCTGCTGGTGTACCTGGCCCGCGGGATGTCCCGGGAAGCCGCCGAACACCGCGTCGCTGAACGCATGGGCCTGCTGAGCTGCGACTGCGATCCCAGCCTGTCGCTGCAGCCAGAACTCCCTGAGGCGCAGGACCAGCACGAAGCCGTGGGCACCGCGTGGAGTGCGGCCGCCTCAAGCTTCTGCTTCTTCGCCTCCGGCGCCATCATTCCCATCATTCCCTTCCTTCTCGGCATGACCGGCGTCGCGGCACTGGCGGTTTCGGCGGTCCTTGTGGGCATCGCGCTCCTGGTGACGGGCGGCGTCGTCGGCCTGCTGTCCGGGACGTCGCCCACCAGCCGCGGTTTCCGGCAACTCGCCATCGGCATTGGCGCGGCCGCTGTCACCTACCTCCTCGGGATGGCCTTTGGCGCGGTGGTCGCCTAGTGGAGGGTCCGCGGCCGGAACAACGCCGGCCACGGCATGCCGGCGGGCCGGGCACGGTGGCCCGCATCCTTCGAACAGCGGCGCTCACGGCCGTGATCGCCGCCGCTGCCTTCACGGCTGCCGGCCTGTTCTACGGCGACCCCCGTTTCGTGGGGCTCTTCCAGCTCCGGAACAGCACGGTCCCCAACGGACAGGCGGCCGCCCAGCAGCCCGGAACCGCCGCCGCCGAGGGAGTCAGTTCGGACGCGCCTCCCCCGGGACTGGAAGAAGCGGACTCGCCGCTTCTGGTCGCGGAGGAGCCTCCCGCGCCGAGCGATTCCTTTGAGTTCCTGGCCACGAACGACGACGGCACCCCGGTGGGCTATTCGCCATGCCGCCCGCTGCACTATGTTGTCAATGCCGCGCTGGCTCCGGCGGGCGCGGAAAACCTGGTGGAAGATGCCGTCGGCACGATTTCCCGTGCCACAGGGATCAGGTTCATCAACGACGGCCCCTCCACCGAAGCCCCCTCCGAGGACCGGGACCCCTACCAGCCTGAGAGGTACGGCGAGCGATGGGCGCCGCTCCTCATCGCATGGACCACTCCGGAGGCCTCCCCCAAGCTGAAGGGCCAGGTGATCGGCACCGGCGGCAGCACCCACTACAGTTTCGACGGCGGCGCGAAGACCTTCGTCACCGGCAGCCTGGACCTCGACGCCCCGCAAATCACCGGGGAACTCGAGCGGCCGCAAGGCTCCGCGTACGCCACCGCCGTGATCCTGCACGAGCTGTCCCACGTCATGGGGCTCGAACATGTCGATGACCCCCGGCAGCTGATGTACCCGGAGATCGGCACCCCGGACGGGCTTGCCGCGGGCGACCTCAACGGCCTCTACCAGCTGGGCAAGACCACCTGCCGTAAAGACCTGTAAGCCCGCCGCTGCCGGCTGGCCAGCCGCTGCTAGCCTGACACGACCTCGAGCGCTTCCTCCACCGTCTCTACCAGGAAGATCCGGTCCGCCATTGCCTTGCCGGCGGCCAGGCTTTGCAGCAGCGGCCAGGCGGGATACCGGCGCTGCCAGTGCTCGATACCGACGAGGACCATGGGCGTGATGGTTTCGGAGGCGCCATAGTAGTTTTCGCAGGCGTCCTGGAAGATCTCCTGCAAGGTGCCGGCGGACCCCGGCAGGAAGATCACACCGCCGTTGCACAGCTCCAGCAGGACCGCCTCCCGGATGGCGTTGGCGAAATACTTGGCGATATGGGTGGCGAAAAAGTTGGGCGGCTCGTGGCCGTAGTACCAGGTGGGAACCCCCAGCGACGCCGTCCCGTCCGGATAGCGTTCGACGACGGCGGCCGCAGTCCGCGCCCACGCCGACACCGAGGGGCGGAACCCGGGTACGGCTTCGAGCTGCGCCAGCGCTGCGTGGAAGTCCGCGTCCGGCAGTTCGCTGAGGTAGGCGCCCATGTTGGCGGCCTCCATGGCACCGGGCCCGCCGCCGGTGGCCACTACCCTGCCGCTTGCGGCAAGGAGCCGGCCTGCGATGGCGGCCTCCTCGAAGGCCGGTGTCCCGCGCCTCGCGGTGTGGCCGCCCATCACGCCCACCATCGGGCGGCCGCGGCATAGCTCCGAGCGGGTCAGCTCATCCAGGGCGTCACCGACCGAGTGGTCATGCAGGGCTGCGGCGAGCGTGGCATCCAGCCGGTGCCGCTGGCCGGGCCGGATGCTCCACTGGTAGATCCGGGCGTCCAGTGTTGATTCGTACCGCCCGCCGGCGGGACCGGAGTAGAGCTCCTGCGGCGAATAGAGCTGCCCGCGGTACGGATTGAACGGCACGCTGGCCAGCTTGGGGAAGATGAGCGCACCCCGGCCGCGGAGCGTGTCCTCCACACCGTCGTCGAACGTGCAGCCGAGGAAGATGGCGCCCTGCGCGTCCATGGCTTGCAGCGGCGCGGAGCGGCCGCGAAGGTCCAGGGACTGGGCGTGCCAGCCCTGCATGCTGCGGACTCCCGCCTTCACCAGCCGGTCGAAGCTGTCCAGGCTTTCAACCTCAAGCGTTCTGGGGCTGGGACTGAGGCTGCGGGCGGCGTTCATGCTGCCAGCCTAGTCCGCAACAAACACACAGGAGTGCCCCCGGTGAAATTCACCGGGGGCACTCCTGTGGAGACATTTTCAGCTGCGGATCAGGAGACCTGCAGGCCGCCGTTGATGTCGTATGTGGCAGCGGTGATGTAGCCGGAATCCTGGCCGAGCAGGAAGGAGATCAGTGCCGCGACTTCCTCACGGCTACCCACGCGCCCCATCATGATGCCCTCGGACATCTGGGCCTTGCGTTCGTCGGACAGGGTACCGCCCATGATGTCGGTGTCGATGGGGCCCGGTGCGATCGCGTTGACGGTGACGCCGAACTCGCCCACTTCCCGGGCCAGCGCACGGGTGAAGCCGATGATTCCGGCCTTCGATGCGCTGTACGCAACCTTGGAGTACGTACCGCCGCCGCGCTGGGCGGAAATTGAGGAGATGCTCACGATGCGTCCGAGCTTGCGTTCGATCATGCCCTTGAGCACGCGCTGGGAGACGATGAAGGTGCCGCGCATGTTGATGGCGAAAACCTTGTCCCATTCCTCCACGGTGGTCTCCATGAACGTCGTCGGCGAGCTGATTCCCGCCAGGTTCGCGAGGGCGACGATCGGCGGCAGGGACTCTTCGATTTCGCTGATGGCACGGTCCACAGAGGCGGCGTCGGAAACGTCGGCGCCGACGCCGATGGCCTTGACGGCACGGTTGGAGCCGATTTCGGCGGCGGCGGCCTTGGCGTCCTCCGCGTTGATGTCCAGGATGGCGATGGACCAGCCTTCGCTGGCCATCCGGTCTGCTGCCGCCCGGCCAATGCCGCGGGCTGAAGCCGCCCCGGTCAGTACAACGGTGCGTTCAGCGGGAAACGGGGTGATTGTCATGATGTGTCTTTCGTCGGGTGTCAGGTCGATGGTCGGTCGGTCAGGAGCGGGCTTTTGCTGCGTTCACGGCCGCTGCGGCAGCCACTGCGGGATCCAGGGCGGCATCACCTTCAGGCCGCTTCCGGGCGTAGAGGTACGTGGCCACCGCGGTGACGCACAGGCAGAAGGACAGGAACAGCAGGCCGCTCTGGTTGTTGCCCGTGGCGTCCTTGAGCATGCCGACGGCGTAGGGAGCCACGAATCCGCCCAGGTTGCCGAGCGAGTTGACCAGGGCCAGCCCGGACGCAGCTGCTGCGCCGGTGAGCGCCGCGGACGGCATCGACAGGAAGGGGGCGATGGCGCCGTAGATCCCCATCGCTGACGCGGTCAGGGCGATCAGGGCCAGGACAGGGTTGACCGGGAGGAGGTACCCGGCAGCAAGCAGGCCCATGCCGGCGAGGATCATGCTGACGGCGGTGTGCCAGGCGCGCTTTCCGGTCCGGTCCGCACGCTTGCTCCAGAAGTACACAAACACCGCGGCGATGGCGTAGGGAATGAAGACAATGAATCCCACTTCGGCGGTGGAGAACTTGCCCAGGGCGGCAACAATGGTGGGCATCCACAGGCCGAGGCCATAGATGCCGCAGACCAGGCCGAAGTACAGGGCCGAGTAGACCAGCGTGCGCTTGTCCTTGAGGCCGGCCAGGAAGTTGTGGTTTCCGCCCTTGGACTTGGCGGCCAGTTCGGCATCCATGGTGGTGGCGAGCCATTCGCGCTCGTCGCTATTGAGCCACTTGGCGTCGCGCGGGCGGTCGGTCATGAGGATCGGGGTCAGCAGGCCCAGCAGGATCGCGGGGATGCCTTCGATGATGTAGAGCCACTGCCAGCCGTGCAGGCCAAGAATTCCCTCCATCTGCAGCAGCAGTCCGGACACCGGAGCGCCGAGTGCGTTGGACACGGGCTGGGCCAGGATGAAGATACCCAGGACGGTGACGCGCTGCGCGGCCGGGAACCACAGCGTCAGGTAGAACAGGATGGCGGGGAAGAACCCGGCCTCGGCCGCACCCAGCAGGAACCGGATGATGTAGTAGGTGCTTTCCCCGTTGACCAGGCACATGGCCGTGGCGAAGATGCCCCAGGTGATCAGGATCCGGGCGAGCCATTTGCGAGCGCCGAAGCGGTACATGCCGGCATTGCTCGGAACCTCCAGCAGGGCGTAGCCGAGGAAGAAGATGCCGGCGCCAAGCCCGTAGGCCGCAGCGCTGAGGCCGATGTCCTCGCTCATGGTGAGTTTGGCGAAGCCCACGTTGTTGCGGTCAAGGTAGGCAACGAAGTAGAGCAGGACGATCAGCGGCATAACGCGGCGGCGGACCTTGCGGAGCGTGCGCTCACCGAGCTCGCCGAGCCCTGCGGACTGCATGGAGAGTGAAGTCATCATCGACCTTCTGTTTGACGGAGGCGGCACCCGGGTACGGGCGGCGCGGTCCGATGGAAATGTGGGGGGAATCCGTCGGGCGACTAGCTAAGTCTGATGTCTGACATCTGACGGAAGAACATGAAAAAGATCATAGAAGCGTGATCTGGGTTACGTCAAGCCCGCGGGGGCTGCGGCGTCAGGGCTGGGAGTGGTGGACGTAGCGTTCGTAGTCGCGGTACGTCTGCTCCATGTGTTCATCCATGGTTCGCCGGGACAGTTCGGCGTCTCCGCTGAGGATGCTGTCCATGACCTTCTGGTGGTACTCGATGGCGTGGAGCTGGATTTCGGGGACGGCGGACGTTTCCCGCCGGGTCATGTAGAGCAACTGTCCCAGCTGGGCGAACAGCGCCCGGACGAAGGGGTTCCCCGAGGCCTTCAGCACCACGTCGTGGAACGCGATGTCAGCTTCGACGAAGCGGTCCAGGTCCCCGGCCTCATGGAAGCGCTTCATGTCCGCGATGCACCCGCGCATCTGTTCTGCATGCTCGGGAGTATGCCGCCTGGCGGCCAGGGAAGCGGCACCGGTTTCCACCATGCGCCGCATTTCGATCAGCCCCACGGAAACCTGGTCCGCACCGTTTCCATGCGAGGCGGCCTTGAAGATCGCGTCCAGCCCGGTCCAGTTGTCCGAGGGATTGACGAATGTTCCGCGGCCGGCCTTGACGTAGAGGATGTTCTGCGCCCTCAGGGCCTTAAGGGCCTCGCGGACGGTCAGCCTGCTGACGTCGTAGGCCTTCGCAATGTCAGCTTCCGGAGGGATGGCATCGTGCGGCTTCAGCTTGCCGTCGAGGATGTCATCGAGCAGGCCGTCGACGAGGTCGTCAACGAGTGTCCTGCGGCCCATCCTGGCTCCTGCCCTCGGTTTTGTCCCGCGGTTCGGGTCCCTTCAACATTACTGTCGGATGCGGTCCTGATCAGCATCATGGCCGGAACCGGCGACATACTGGTCCAGCTTCGCCAAGGTTGCCTCCAGGTTGGCGGGGTGGCGGCGCAGGTAGCCGGCCAGCCGGAGGAACAGCTTTCCGCGGACGTTCCGCGCGTCCCATTGCTCGGTGACCAGCGTGCCCGGAGTGCCGGCGGCGTTGGTGGCGGGCTCAAGCACATAGCGCCACACATGCCCGAAGAAATGCCGCCAGGCAATGCGTTTGCCTTCCTCGAACTCACAGACGGTGTTGAGGATCTTGTAGTCCACCATCACGTTCATCTCCATGCCGAACCTGGCCCCGGCGGACAGCCGCTCCGGACCGCGAGGCTGCGCCGCCTTCACCGTGTCCGACCCGTCGATCACGCTGTGCAGCGCGGGCGTTGCCAGCACTTCGAAAATCGCCTCGGGTGAGGCCGCAACGAAGCGCTGGCGGGACACAAGGTATCTGTTGTTCATCCGGCAAGCCTAACCGTTCCAGGCTGTTGCAGAATGAGTCATGCGCACTCCTCCCCCGCCCCCGCCCGGCCGTACCCGGATCGGAATCCCGGTCCGCCTGAGCAATTCCCGGGACGCCGACCCGCGGGTCGGGGAGGCCAACGAGCTGTTCGCTTACATCGTGGATCTGGTCCGTGACGGCGGCGGGGAGCCTGTGCTGCTCACCTTCGATTCCGACGGCGGTTCCGACGGCGGTTCCGACGGCGGTTCAGACCACGGCGGTTCCGACGGCGGCGGGCTGGCCGAACAGCTCAAGGAGCTGGACGGCGTCGTACTTCCCGGCGGCGGGGACCTGGACCCGCGACTTTACGGGGAAGAGCCGGGCGCCGCCTGCTATGACGTCAACGTCGCACAGGACGCGCTGGATGTGGCGGTGGCGCGGGGAACCATCGACGCCGGCCTGCCCCTGCTCGGGATCTGCCGCGGCCACCAGCTCCTCAACGTCCTCTACGGCGGCACCCTGGTGCAGGACATGGCGGACGGTCCCGTAACGCACCACGAGCCGGCGGCGGGTGACGCGGCGGTCGGCGGCGGTGAAGGCGGGGGCGCGGGAGCGTGGGCCTGGCACGACGTTGACATTATTCCCGGGTCCAAGGTGGGACGCCTCTACGCATCGCAAGGCACGGCGCACGGCCTGACGGTCAGGATCGCCTCCGGCCACCACCAGGCCGTGGCGCGGGTGGCCGACGGGCTGATCGTCACGGCGGTCGCCGGCGACGGCACCGTGGAAGCATTGGAGGATCCCGCCCGCTGGGTGGCATCCGTTCAGTGGCACCCCGAAGTGCTGGAACTCCCGGCCGAGGAACGTGTTGCACCCTTCCGGGCATTCGTGGATGCCTGCTATTATCGTCAAAACGGCAGTATGTCCTATCAAGAGAACATAGGCTGACATACGCGGCACCCGGGCACCCTCGGAGGCCGCGGAGCACAAGGGAGCGCTCAGTGGCGAATCAACTTAATCTCAGCATCGACCGCTCTTCGCCGGTGCCCCTCTACCATCAGGTGGTTCAGGGCATCGAGGCCGCCATCCACACCGGGCTCCTCCCGCCGGGCAGCCGACTGGACAACGAGATCGACCTCGCCGCCCAGCTCAACCTGTCCCGGCCCACCATGCGCAAGGCCATGGACGAGCTGGTGCGTTCCGGGCTCCTGGTGCGCAAGCGCGGGGTGGGAACACAGGTGGTTTCCAGCCAGGTCCGGCGGCCGCTGGAACTCTCCAGCCTTTACGACGACCTCACCAACAACGGGAGCAAGCCCACCACCGAGGTGCTCAGCTTCTCCCACATCGAGGCCGACGCCGCCACACGCACAGCCCTGCAGCTCCCGGCCGGCGCGAAGGTCTACCACTTCACGCGCCTGCGCAAAGTGGGCGGCAAGCCGCTGGCCCTGATGGAAAACTGGGTCCGCGACGACATCACCACCATCGATGAAGCCCAGCTCGCCGCCCAGGGCCTGTACGCGATCCTGCGCAACGGCGGAGTGAACTTCCGCCTGGCCTCACAGCGCATCGGCGCCATGGTGGCGAACGACTACCAGGCACCGCTGCTGGACACCGAACCCGGGCTGGCCTTGGTCACCATGGAACGCACGGCCGTGGACGATACGGGGCGCATGGTGGAAACCGGGCACCACGTCTACCGGGCAGACTCGTACAGCTTCGAAATGACCCTTGTCCAGCGATAGGCGCCAGCGCTAACCGCTGCGGCAGCAAGCACTTAAACGAAAGAACAAAATCTATGGCCAACTGGGTATATCCGCTGGGTTCCGCCGCCGACGGCAAGTGGGACGTCTCCCTGGGAACCTCCGATTCCGCCCTTGAGGTGGACGGCTGGGCCCACACCGGAATCAAAGTCGCGACGCTGGCACCAGGTGCCGCCGTCGAACTCCCCGCTGCCGGCGAGGAGCGCATCGTGGTTCCGCTCAGCGGATCCTTCACCGCCACCGTCGACGGCCAGGACTACCGGCTGGCCGGCAGGGCGAGCGTCTTCCACGGTCCCAGCGACGTCCTGTACACGGGCACAGACACGGCAGTCACCATCAGCTCGGAGGCCGGCGGCAGGGTTGCCGTGGCCACGGCACCGGCGAAGGCCTCCTACCCCACCCGCCTCGTCACAGCCTCCGAGACGCCGGTGGAGCTAAGGGGCGCCGGCAACTGCTCCCGCCAGGTGCACAACTTCGGCACCCCCGCCGCACTGGAGGCCGACCGCTTTATCGTCTGCGAAGTCCTCACTCCGGCCGGTAACTGGTCCTCCTATCCCCCGCACAAGCACGACGAGGAAAAGGACGGCGAGACCAACCTCGAGGAAATCTATTACTTCGAGACCCGTGTGGCGCCGGACGGACCGGCCGCCGGCTCAGGCGTGCAGGGCGACGCGATCGGCTACCAGCGCGTGTACGCCTCCGACGAACGGCCCATCGACGTCTCGGCGGAGGTCCGCACGGGCGACGTCGTCCTGGTTCCCTACGGCTGGCACGGGCCCGCGATGGCCGCCCCGGGGTACGACCTGTACTACCTGAACGTGATGGCCGGCCCCGGCCCGGTCCGGGAATGGCTCATCAGCGACGACCCCCACCACGGCTGGATTCGCCAGACCTGGGACGGCCAGGACGTGGACCCGCGGCTTCCCTTCGGCGCCTAGGTTCCGGCAAAACTACTGATGCCCCCACCGCACGCGGTGGGGGCATCAGTTGTCTGGCGCGGCCTGTTGGCGCAGCCGGCACGGCTCAGCTGGCGACTTTCTGCGCCACGCGGACCGGGACGCCCGTTGCCAGCGACTCCTGGGCGGCGTCGGCCACCCGTGAGGCCGCGACGGCGTCTTCCGGGGTGCACGGGTTCTCCCGGCGGCCCAGGATCAGCTCCACGAAGGCTTCCATCTCGGACCGGTATGCCTGGTCGAAGCGTTCGGCGAAGGTCTTGTGCGGCTCACCCGCCGGGAAACCGACGCCGGGTTCGGCCGAGGCGATCGCGGTCTTGTCGTCCAGCCCCACCATCAGCGAACGGCGCGAACCCTGGATTTCGAGGCGGACGTCATGGCCTGCCCCGTTGTACCGGGTGGCAGAGACGGTCCCCACCGTGCCGTCGTCGAACGTCACCAGCGCGAGGGCGGTGTCCACGTCCCCCACCTCCCCGATGGCGGGGTCGCCGTTGTTCGATCCCCTGGCATACACCTCGACGATTTCGCGGCCGGTCAGCCAGCGCAGGATGTCGAAGTCGTGGACCGAGCAGTCCCGGAAGAGGCCGCCGGAGCTGGCCAGGAACTCCACCGGCGGGGGTGCCATATCGCAGGTGACGGCGCGCAGCGAATGGATCCAGCCCAGCTCACCGGCCTGGTAGGCGCGCCGCGCCTCCAGGTAGCCGGCGTCGAAGCGGCGCTGGTGGCCGATCTGGACCACGCCGTTGTTGTCGCGGATGTAGTCGAGTACCGGTACGGCATCCGCCACGTTCAATGCCACCGGTTTCTCGCAGAAGACCGGAATCCCGGCATCCACGCCCGCCTTGATCAGCTCAGGGTGCGTGGCCGTTCCCGTGGCAATGACCAGGCCGTCCAGCCCGGAGGACAAAAGCGCTTCCACCGAGGGCAGGAACTCGGCGCCCAGCCCTGC
>Ga0075432_10000090_pt1 | contig 18810 bp, 13 predicted proteins | sample RhiMethybrSRZTD1_FD_72781 | JGI IMG/M metagenome (GOLD analysis project Ga0075432, IMG submission 72781) | Populus rhizosphere microbial communities from Tennessee, USA - Rhizosphere MetaG P. TD hybrid SRZTD1 | ecosystem: Host-associated > Plants > Roots > Rhizosphere > Soil | place: USA... | reverse complement strand
ATGTGAGCCCTACGATCTTTGGCTGCTCCACCGAACCTCCAGAGAGTTCCAGGAGATCCAAAGTTGAATCATTCAACCAGCCGACCACCTCGAGCGCATCCGCCTTGGTGAAACCACCCTTCATGAAATCTGACGAGTTCAGTTTTAACCCGATAGGAAATTCAGGACCCACAGCGGAACGAATGGCGGCGATCAGTTGCAGTAGGAATTGGGCGCGGTTGCGCAGAGATCCCCCCCAGCTATCCGTCCTAATGTTAGTCCGGGCGCTGAGGAACTGCGAAACGAGATAGCCATGCGCGCCGTGGATATGGACTCCGGTGAACCCGGCCCGCTTGACGAGAACTGCGGCGGTTGCGAATTGAGATATCACCTGGTGGATTTCATCAGGGGTCATCTCTCGTGGTTTAGCGTAGCTACGACCCAGCATTGCTGGAACTTCCATCTCCACCGGTGACGGAGCGAGGGGATTTTTATTGATGGCGGCAGAGACCTGACGCCCGGTATGGCCGAGCTGAGCCCAGAAAGCGGTCCCCTCAGACCGACCAGCCTCAGCCACCAGCGCCAGACTGTCCAGGCCCGTCTCGTCTACAACCACCACATTGCCAGGCCGCTCCAAGTGCGTTGGGTCGACCTGGAAATTGCCCGAGAGCAATAGACCGGCGCCGGAACCCGCCCAACGGCGGTAGAGGGCCACCAGGCGGTTGGTGGCGTGGTTTTGATCGTCCGCCACCCCCTCGCTCATGGAAGCCTTCACCAATCGATTCTGGATTATGACTCCGCAGGGCAGAGTGATGGGTTGGGAGATAGTGTCAATCATGGTTGGTCTCAAGATAGAAGTATCAAGGGCTAAAGGATGGTCGGGCGCAGCAGGCGTTTATTCGATGGCGGCTAAGATGCGGTCACGCAGCGGCGCTGGAAACGTATTGGGGATGAGTTGTGCGTGCTCGAGTGCGAGCGCGTTTCGTTCGCTTAAAACTCGGCGGAGAAACAGTGCGACTGTGCGTGCTACGAGATCACCCAGACTCGCAGTGGAATCAAACCCATGCCAAGCCCGAGAGATGATGTGCAGGTCGGTTGTAACGCCATGACGCACCAGTTCCTCGTAGAGGCGTAACGTATGAGGTGGTGGAACGACCCCATCAGCCCCTCCATGCCATAACGACGTCGGAGGGAAGCCGGGGCCGATATGGCTCAGCGGAGAAATGGCGATTGCCATCTCTGGATCGGATACGTCATCAAGCAAAACGCCTGCTTGAAGTTCACCCGCAGCGTTATTACGCGCCAGCCCGGTAGGAGAAAGGTCCAACTCTGACTCGTGATAGAACATCACGGGCGGATAGAGTGAAATGACCGCATCTGCCCTTGCAGAAACAGGGTCAACAAGCCCCGGCTCCAACCATGCTGGATCATCCGCCGTGGCCGCTGCCATAAGCGCTAGGTGCGCCCCAGCGCTGAAGCCCTGAAGCACTATCCGATTGGCTTCGATACCCAGTGCCTCGGCGTTTGTGCGAACCCATCGTATAACCCGGTGCACGTCGTGGATCTGAGCTGGCCATGGGGTCTGCGGTACCAGCCGGTATTCCATCGCGACGCAGGTGAAGCCAAGGGCGCTCAACTGTGCACTCCGGGCCGATACCATTCGGCGATCGCCTACCCGCCACGCGCCACCGTGCAATTGAATAACGGCCGTGCGTTGCTGATTCGACGGCCCCGGAAAGTAGAGGTCTGCGTGGAGATCGCGTCCGCCCGCGGAGCCGACAACGACGTCAGGCTGAACTCCCTCCGTTGCGCCACGAAACGCTCGATTTGAGAGCGCAGCAGGCGCACTTTCTGGTTGGAAGGGATCAGTCTTCATGATTTCATTCTCGTGAGTGCAAACGCTAAAAATTCATCCACAAATACTGGTCGGCATGCAGAGTCAGTCGCTCCCAGAGCCCCCCGGCCTAGCACCTTCAACTTGGTCTATCAGGCCTAAGCACAGTCCTGGCGAACGTCCAATACCCTTCCCCCATCTGCATAGCTGTTCAGAAAAACACAGGAAAAACTGAACGGCAGACGAACGCCTCAAGTGGTCCCCGGTACTGCGCACAAGGGAGTTACGACTCAATAAAACAGTCTCCGAACCTATGAGCGTCGGCTGTTGATCGGTATGGATGTGTTTCAAATCCATTTATTTATCCATTGATAAATAGTAGATCAGCACGAAGCTGACTTACAAGTGCTTTCCAGCGAATCTCTCTCCGGCTGACAGATTGTCCTAGGTGAATACTGACACTACTATTGCGCACCCCCTAAGCGAGAGGCTGCCCTGATCAGGTAAGCCTTTGAAGGCCCGCAGATCACGCCATTGGCTAAATAATTCTTCAGCTCTGAAATCTGAAGTCGCGGAACTGCTCTCGCAGCTTCATTTTTTGCAATTTGCCGGTGGCCGTATGCGGCAATGCATCGACAAAGGCGACATCGTCCGGCAGCCACCATTTCGCGACTCGAGCTTGCAGGCAATCCAGCAATTCTTCTTTGCTCGCAGTCTTACCAGGCTTCAGCACGATCACCAGCAATGGGCGCTCTTGCCATTTCGGATGAGCAATACCAATCACCGCTGCTTCAGCTACGGCCGGATGGCTGACGGCGGCGTTTTCCAGATCGATCGATGAAATCCACTCGCCCCCCGACTTGATTACGTCCTTTGCACGGTCGGTGATCTGCATGTAGCCATCAGTATCGATGGTTGCAATATCGCCGGTATCTAGCCAGCCTTCACTATTAAGAATTTGCCCACCCTCACCACCGTAATACTGGCTGGCGATCCATGGCCCCTTTACCAACAAAAGCCCCGAAGCTTTGCCATCGCGTGGCAGTTCAGCACCCTCTTCATCGACAATTTTCATCGACACGCCGAACACGGCTCGCCCTTGTTTAGCCTGTAAGTCGAGCATCTTGTCTAGCGGGCCTTCACGGTGTTTGAGCAATGGGTTGCATACGGTACCGAGTGGCGACATCTCGGTCATGCCCCAGGCATGCAGCACGCGGGCATTAAAGAAAGTCTCAAACGTCTCAACCTGACTGCGTGGTGCCGCGGCCCCACCGATAACTACCCGATTCAAACACAGATCTTTAGCCGGTTGCAGTCCCTGCGACTGGACATGTTGTTGCAACATCATCCAGACCGTCGGCACCCCCAAGGCCAGCGTAACCTGCTCATCACGCATCAGCGTGTAAAGACTCTCGCCATCAAGTGCAGCACCCGGAAGGACCAACTTGGCGCCGCACATTGCTGCTGCATAGGGCATGCCCCATGCATTGACATGGAACATTGGCACAACCAATAGCGCCGAATCGGCCGCAGATAGGCTAAAGCCATCAGAGGTGCAGAGAGCAAGCGAGTGCAAGATTGATGAGCGATGCGAATACAGAACACCCTTTGGATTGCCAGTCGTGCCCGAGGTGTAGCACATCGATGATGCGGTGCGCTCATCGAACTCGGGCCAGATGAAATCACTGCTTTGTTCTGCGATCAGGTCCTCGTAACAAATGAGCCTAGGCACGTTAATCGCCGACATCTGATCACGATCACACAGCGCAATGAAGGCTTTTACCGTACTCAATCGCGGAGCTAGCTGCTCGACCAACGGGGCGAATGAAAGATCGAAGAATAAGTATTGATCCTCGGCATGGTTGGCAATGAACTCGATCTGCTCGGCGAACAGCCGCGGGTTGATCGTATGCAATACTGCGCCCATGCCCGACACACCGAAGTACAGCTCCATATGCCGGTAACCATTCCAAGCCAAGGTGCCAATGCGGTCACCAAGCTGGACGCCCAACGCAACCAAAGCATTGGCTACCTGTTTGGCGCGACTACCGATATCAGCATAACTGCAATGATGTATCGCCCCATCAGCTGTGCGGGAGGCAATTTGAGCATGCGCATGCGTCTTTAGCGCGTGTTCGAGAACGGAAGAGATCAACAACGGTTGATCCTGCATCAAGCCGAGCATGATTTTTATTCCTCTGATTCTTGTTTTGAGGTCGATGTTTCAGTCGCTGATAACCGTCACCGAGGCGGCGCCGGCTATCAGGGCTTTTTTATTCGAATTCGGAAATGCTCAAAAGGATCTGATCTCAAGGCGCGCGTCGCAGTAGGAAATGCGACAGCGCCGGGATCAAAACAAGGGCACCGACCATGTTCCATATGAACATAAACGTCAGCAGGATCCCCATGTCCGCTTGGAACTTAATCGGCGACCAGGCCCAGGTAATCACGCCAGCGGCCAGGGTGATGCCAACCAGCGCCACCACTTTGCCGGTGAACGCCACAGAGTTTTTGTAGGCGTCGGTCAGTGATAATCCAGCACGCTGCTGCGCCAGTTGCACGCTCAGCAGGTAGAGCGCGTAGTCCACGCCAATCCCCACACCGAGGGCGATCACCGGCAAGGTTGCGACCTTCACACCCATCCCGAGCCAGACCATCAACGCTTCGCAAAGGATCGAGGTCAGCATCAATGGCACCACCGCCACCACCACCGCGCGCCAGCTGCGGAAGGTAATGAAGCACAACACGATCACCGCGCCATATACGTACAACAACATGGTCCGGTTGGCCTCACGCACCACGATGTTGGTCGCCGCTTCGATCCCGGCGCTACCGGCGGCAAGCATGAACTGGCGTTCACCGTTGCTATGTTCTCGAGCAAAGGTCTCGGCCACCTGCACCACGCGGTCGAGGGTTTCGGCCTTGTGGTCAGAGAGGTAGGCCACGATCGGCATCATCGAACAATCGTTATTGAACAGGTCCGGACTGCTGACCGATGCCTGCTGTGCACCATAGTTCAGCACGCTCTGGTTACGAGCGATGGTCAGCCATTTCGGATTACCTTCGTAAGAACCGGCAGTGATCTGCCGCACGGCATTGACCAGCGACACCGTAGTTTGCACACCCGGTTGCTGCTGCAACAGCCAGCCCAAGCGATCAGCCTCCACCAGGCTTTCGTACTTCAGGCAGCCTTCACTCGGCGTCTTGAGCATGATCGCGAACTGGTCGCTGGACAGCGAATAGTTGGCGGTGATGTAGGCGTTGTCGCGGTTGTAGCGTGAGTCGGAACGCAGCTCCGGCGCGCCGGGGTCGAGGTCGCCGATCTTCAAGTGATGGCTCACGACAATTCCGCCCACCGCCAACACGCCTGAAACCACCACGGCGACAGTGGCCCAACGGCGTTCGGTAAACTTGTCGAGGAAACTCCAGACCGCGCCCATGCCTTTGCCGCGCAGCTCTTCGTTTTCTGCCCGCAGACTGCGTACCGCAGCCTTACGACTCACCCCCCAGTACGACAGCAACACCGGCAACAGCACCAGGTTGGTGAAGATCAGTACGGCGACGCCAATGCTGGCGGTAATCGCGAGGTCCTGGATCACAGGGATATCGATCAGCATCAACACCGCAAAACCCACGGCGTCTGCCAGCAACGCGGTGAGACCGGCGAGAAACAAACGGCGAAAGGTATAACGCGCTGCGATTAGTTGATGGGTGCCGCGTCCAACGTCTTGCATGATCCCGTTCATCTTCTGTGCGCCGTGGGACACGCCGATGGCGAACACCAAAAACGGCACCAGAATCGAGAATGGGTCCAGGGCAAAACCGAACAGCGCGACCAGCCCCAACTGCCAGACCACTGCGATCACAGAACAGAAAATTACCAGGGCCGTACTGCGCACGCAGCGGGTGAAGTAGTAAATGATCGCCGTAGCGATCAGTGCTGCGGCACCGAAGTACAACATCACCTGCATCAGGCCATCGATCAGGTCGCCGACCAGTTTGGCGAATCCAATTACACGAATCTTGATTGGACCTTTGCCCTCTTCGCCCGCGATGTGAACATTCCCGGCAAATTCATACTTGTTACGCAGTTTCTCTTCCAAGGTTTTCGAGAACTGGTGGTAGTCGATGCCCTGCCCCGTGACCGGATCTTTCTCCAGCAGCGGCACAAAAATCATGCTTGACTTGAGGTTGTTGCCGATCAAGCTGCCGACGATCCCCGAACGGGCGATGTTCTGACGCAACTGCTCTACGCTCTGTGCCGAGCCGTCATAGGAGTCAGGCATAACTGGACCGCCCTGGAAGCCCTCTTCCGTGACTTCAGTCCAGCGCACAGCCGGACTCCATAGCGACTTCATCCACGCCCGGTCGACGCCTGGCGTTAGGAACAGTTCGTCGTTGATCTCCTTCAAGGCGTCGAGGTAATGCGGGTCGAAAATGTCACCGTTACTGCTCTCCACCACCACCCGCACCGCGTTACCCAAACCCCGCAGAGCCTGGCGGTTTTCCAGGTAGTTTTTGATGAAGGGCTGGCTCTGCGGGATCATTTTTTCGAAGCTGGCATTGAGCGTCAGTCGCGTGGCCGCGAAATAGCTCAGCGCAACTGTCACCAACAGGCAGGCCAGCACCACCCAAAGACGGTTGTTGAAAATTAACCGTTCAAGGGTGTTACCGGAACGGGCATCGAAGCCCTTCAGCTCCTGGATGACCGGCATTGTTTGAAGTTCGTAGTGCCCCATCATGTTGTTCTCTTCGTAATGCTGGGTTTATTCGAAGGACACCTGACGCAGGCCACGAGGGCCCGCGAGTACCAACGAACCAGTGCTGGAAACCTGCGCTGCGGCGACCGAGGCCAGCGCGGTGCGCGGCTGAATTTCGAAACTGGCACCGTTGTCCTTACTGACCAGCACGTGACCGGCCTGGCTGACGAGTACAATTCGACCGTCAGCGGTAATGCTGCTGGCGGTTATGCTCATTGGCAGGCCGAGTTCGATTTTGGTCCAGCTCGCTCCGCCGTCAGTGCTGCGAAATACGTTGCCGCGAAGACCGAATACCAAGGCGGCCCCCGGTTTACCGGTGATACCGAAAAAGCTGCCGTTGTACGGCGTTGGCATTGCCTTGAAACGATCGCTGGAATGGTCCAGCTTCAAAACCAGACCTTGCTCACCGACGACAAATAAATCGTCACCGACCGGTCGCAGCGCATAAAGGTTTAGAGCACTAGGGTTGTCGGTGCGCTCCAGCAATGGCGTCCAGTGTTGGCCGCCATCGTCAGTGCGAAAAATCATATTGAAGGCGCCGATGATGTAGCCGACTTGATCGCTTTCGAACCAGACATCGAGGAACGGTTTGTCGGCGCCCTCCTCGACCATCCTCTGAGCATTGCTAACCCGTGCTTGCAAGTTCGCGTCATCCGGTTGGCTGGCGAGTTGCTGCTGGTACCAGGCGAGCATGATCGGGCCGACCTGCCGGCCATCGAGTTGGCGGATCCAGCTCTGGCCGGCGTCGCTGCTGTGCAATACCACGCCGTCGTGCCCTACCGCCCAGCCTTGCTGTTGGCTCGAAAAATACACGGCAACCAGATCCGAACTAACCGGTACCTTAGCTTGCTGCCAGTGCTGGCCGGCGTCATCGGAGTAGAGAATGTGACCACGCTGGCCAACGGCAACCAGCCGCTCACCAGCATTAGCCAGCCCTGTAAGCATTCCCTGTTGTGCGAACTGGCTTGGCATTGCTGTTGCATCCAGCAAATCGATATATTCCGCGGCCATCACGGGCCGGGACGGCATAGCCAAAAACGCAACCTGCGCAGCGAGACCTACCCACTTGAGTATGTTCATTATTGTTATCTCGATGAAAACGCACCGAGGGATGCGGCCCCCGGTGGTAAACGACAGCAACAGTGTCGGTTAGCGAATGCCAGAACCAGCCAGCGACTCGGGTGACCATTGGCTCTTGGACAGCGGCGCTATGTACTTGGGGCCACCATAAGGACCGTAGAAACCATTCAGGTTGTAAGCACCAGAGATCAGGTCGTAGAGCATGTGATTAACCGCTTCTGGGGCCTGCACGTCGTAGCTGTAAGTCAGGTGCGCGAAACCACCCCGATAGAGCTGACCTCGGCCGTCGTACTCGTCAGAAGCCAGAGCGATCCAGCTATCCTCATCGAGGTAGAAGGTGCGTTTGCTGTAGATGTGACGTTTGCCTGGTTTCAGTGTGGCTTCAACAACCCATACACGGTGCAATTCCCATCGCAGCAGATCGGGATTTACATGGTTGGGGGTCGTCACGTCAGCAGTGGTTTTGTGATAGCTGAGTTTGTAGGTGTTGTAGGGTACGTAGAGTTCTTTTTTACCCATCAGTTTGAAGTCGTAACGGTCCATCGCCCCGCTGAACAGGAAGGCATCGTCATAAGTTGCCGTCCCCGCGGTGGACGGATTCGGAGTGTCGTACGAGAGTTCCGGAGCGAGCTTGACCCGACGTTGACCAGGCAGGTAGAGCCAGCCGCGGCGAGGTTGTTTTATCGGGTCGACAGCGTCCATAAGCAGCAGCGCTTCGCCAGCTCTCCGCGCCGGGCCGGTGTATTGAAACTTGGCCCGGTAGTAAACCTCATCTGCCGCGACCGGGCCGACTGGGCGGCTTGGGTTGTACAGGGGGTATTCTGCATTGAAGTTGCCACTTGTACTCAGCGAAGCGGCGCCAGAAGAGTCGACGTTCCAGGAGTCGTATTTGTTGCTCAACGCCACTCCTTGATAACGCAACAGATGGTTCCACATCGCCTCATAACCGTCAGCGGGGATCGGGAATGGTACTCCCGGCAGTACATTTTCCAGCGCCAGGCCTTCAACGCGGGTCTTGGCGGCAACGGCGTTTAGCGCGGTGTTTTCAAGCACGCTTTTGGGCAGCGCGACAGTGCGATGGGTGGGATAAACATCAAGGCGATAAGTCGGATAGCGGGTGAGCAATGCCTGAGTCGTCGCAGTCAGCTTGTCCTTCTGTTTGGCAAGATCCTGGGGAGTAATTACCAGGCGGGGTTTCTCATTTGCAAACGGGTCAGGACGCGCTTCACCAGGCTTGTAATCAGTGGGGATGGTCGTCAATCCACCGGTATACGCCGGAATGGTGCCATCGACGTTTCCGGCCATTTCAGCACCTATGCCAGTTAATGTCGTACCCAGCTTCGCTGCCTGGTCCGGGGACACAGATGCATGAGCAGAGACAGCGACGGCAAACGTCAATGTGGTAGCCAATATTGTTTTTAGATTTTTCATGGGGAGCACCTATTAACACGCAACTCTTGAAATCAGAGGGTGGTTTTGAAAGTGAAGGTGACCATTCCGCGATCCTTCAGCGAGGACGGGGTTCCGGCGAATGCGGTGGGTTGACCAGGAACACAGTTGTATTGGCCGTTAGCGCCAGGTGCAGGTCCATCACCATGCACCGTGGCGTTGCCGGCAGAACCGCAGGTATCGAAGTCACCAAAGTTGTCGACGTATTTGAGATCGAAGCGATACTGACTACGTACGTCCATGCCAATCCCAACCGAATAGCTGCCGGTTCCTTTGTTACCCCCCAATTGAACCGACGACTGACCCGCGAGGCCAACGTTGTAGGTGGTCGGCAAGAACACATCGACACCGGGGAACACCTGATACCAGGTCGGTGTGAAGTTCACGCCGAGGATGTAGTTGTCTTTGGTGACTTTGTCGACACCTTCGTACCAGCTTGAACCCTTGAACAGTTGCTTGTTTTCAGTGACATCGAGCCAATGGCTATACCCCAACTCGACCAGTAACGACGCACTATCCCACGCTGGCGTGGTGCCAAACGTGGTTAGGCCGTTGAGTACCGCGTGCACGGTGTTGCCGCGCGCTACGCCGTTATCGCCGTCGAAGCTGCTGATAAAACCAGGCACTCCCGCCGCACCAAGAGTCGGGTTGACCGAGGGAGTCACGCTGGCCAGCGCCATGTTGTGGCGATAGCTAAGGTCAAAGCCGACGCTCACGCCTTCTATGCTTTTCGACAAGCTCAAGCCGTAGACGTCAATATCGTCCACGTAGAACTTGTTGTATGAACCGGCATTACCGGAGATCAACTGGGCAGGGCCGACGGCCACCGGTTGAAACACCACGTTGGGCAAGATGTCCGAGGTTTTCCGGTAGTAAACGCCCAATGTTCCATCCAGCCATGCGGGACTCCATTTCGCCATCAGGCCGAAGTCACCGCTCTTGTCTGGCTTGAATGTATGGCCGTTGGACAATCTCAGAAACTGGTTCTGACCCAGCGGTCCCGGGGCGCCAAAGAAAGGGTTAGTACCAGCGATCAATGAAAGGTTATGGCCCCCGTTCAAGTAACCGTCGTTAAAACCCAAATAGGTGCCTGACTCCGGCAGTCTAGCGGCAGTCCAATCAAGAAAATACTGCGCAGCAACGGTCAATTCTGGATTAAGGGTGAAAGAGGCAGAGAGCTGATTACGCGGAATGAACAACTCTTTGGCTTCGGTCCCAGGAACGGCAAGAGCCTTGGCCAAGTCCAGCCCCGACTGGCCATAACTAATGGCATGAGCGGATGCCAATGAGGTTTCGCCCCAATAAACCGTATGCTTACCGGCTTTAGCACTTAGCTGCGATTCTTCACCAATATCAGTGCTACCGAAGACAAAGGCGTCGAGAATTTCTGAAGACGGGCCGTTGTAGTACCGGTCAACGTAGCCACTCTGGTGACGCGAATCGGGACGTCCATCATTGAGCTGGTTGGTCGAAGGGTTGTCACTCCCGATGTCATCATAGGCATGGTCATACCAGCTATTAGCGCTGACGCGAAATCCCACCTTATTTTTGTAAACGACGTCTAATTCAGATAAGACATCGAGGCGCTGGGTGACAGGGCTGCCAGCTGAAAAATTGCGGTTACCGTCGTTATTGTTCCTGGAGTTAGCCAACTTTGAATTGGCGCTCTCAACTCGCTGAGCATAGTTAAACTTGAAGGTATTATCGAAGCGTACCGACAAATCGTCGTAGCCTGTATCAAGCTCGATAGCTTGTACGGGCGTCAACCCTAAGCTAGCCAGAGTGGCTGAAGCCAAGAGTCCGCGACGAAAGTTGTGATGGCAGATTTTATTGTTGTTGTTCATTTTAACGTGCTCGCCTATTTCTGTGGTTTCACAAAAAATATTCATCCCGTCACAGCAAGAACTAAATGGTCTGCTTGATTAAGATGCAACCTGGCCCTACCCTTAAATCAATAAATACAGACTGACTCGATGGTGGTTTCGGACTGCTGGCTAATGATTGAAACCAGTAAATCCAAATCTTATAGGCACGTTCCAGCGTGCTGGCAATTGTCGGACAGTCGATTCATTACGTATCGGTATAACGACGTAAGAAAAGAACAATCCAATACATACCGATGCAATCAGAACGCCGAAACTCCACAAATAAAATTTTCGTCTTTTTGCCAAAGCGCTGAGCGTTGGGCTCTTTAAAACTATTGTTTGACGAGAAGCATCAATTGTTTCATCTAGCTTGGGAATGGCCTCTTTGTGGGAATGTAGATTTTTCATAGCGAACCCCTATGAGGGAGACCGTTAGCCGCCTATCCAATTCTCATTTGCCAAATCCGTTTTAGATTATTCCGCTTTTAATGATGAAACGATTCAATGCATTTCGGACAATTCGGAAATCAATGCGCGACGGCTGCCATGAAACATGCCTTCATATCCATGTTGATAGGGGAAGACTTCAAATCCCAGCGCAGCAATTTCAGAAGTGGGAAAATTAAGCTCGATGACCACGCCCGAGGGGTCTTCGATGAAAACCTGATGGAGGCCCAACTCAGGAGCTGTGTGATCGCGCCATGCAACGCCTTCGGCGTGCAGAACATTCCAACAGTCGACCAAACCCGTCACCCATAAGGTGAGCCGGTCACTGCTTCCGGCATCTGAAAGAAATTTGGTCACTGGCGCTTTGGTTTGGAAGCCAGAGGTTGGGATCTGAGGGTTGGATGGACAGATCTCGACGATGTAGACCGTAGGAATATCAGCCTCAAAGCCACCCAAATACATCCAGACGCCCAGCATGTCTGGCGTTGGCTGGCATCCGGCAGTGAATCCCAGTACCTTTTCGTAGAAATGGCAGGATTTTTTCAGGTCGTGCGACCGGATCCAGTAGTGAGCGAGTTTTCGGATCGGCATGGTGCCTCCGGTAGCTTTTTTATTTATTTATCGCGTGATAAATAATATGACCGAGAAAGCGGCGATGTAAATAGCGCCAGCACCATTTTTTTGCCTTGTATCGCATCGTTCGTAGACAAAGGAATGGAAGAGGCAAGGCCGAACGGCTCTAGGAAGGGCTTTTCATGGCAGCACCGTAAAAAATCACTATCAACTTCCTGCTCGCTAAAAGCGGAAAAATTGGTGATGAATGGTCAAAAAATATGACTTAGGGCTGAGGATAAGAGGACTTAAGGCAGCTAATTCCGCAGGAAAAGCGCCCCTGAGCGGCGGATGCCGACCATTTTTGGATAGATTCTTTGGCGGAAGTACTGCGCCTTCAACGCGTCAATGCCTTCAATCACGGCTAAGCAATGAGCCACCCATCCGCACCGTTCAAGCAATCAACAGTATCTCAGGCTCAAGAATTCAATCGGCTTTCAATATCCGACTTGAACAAGGCGGGGCGATTCAAATAGTGCCCCATCGGTAAGCTTTCAAGCTGGCCATCAATCTCTAAAGCAAAGGCCGGAAAGCCACGCGCATGAAGCGCTTCGAGCATTTCGTTGCTGTGGTCAAGGTGCGGTTGAAGCGAGCCTTCTAGGACAGAGTCGAAGGTTTCTTTGAACGCGCCTGCCTCAAAGCCAAGCTCATTGGCAATCTCAAAAATCACTGCATGTTCAGCGATACCACGACCTTCCTGGTAGTAAGCGATTTGCAGACGTTTCAGCATTTCAACACCACGACCGGTCAGTTTTTGAGCCGCCAGCATCGCAGCAATTGGTGGAGAAGAATCCAGTCGCACGTCTTCATGCTCCAGGACTCCTTGGACATAGGCATCGGCAAAAGTCTGTTTGCTGTAAGCCGTAATTCGCGCTTCGTGCGGTCGCACGAAATCACGCCATTCGCCTGACATCTGCTTGCTCTTGTTTCCCGACAACATGCCCACACCGTGCGCTTGGATGTCCAACCCAGGAATCGTAGAAGCTTGCGTGATCATTGGAGCCGCACCGTAGCACCAGCCACAGAACGGGTCATAAATGTAGTGCAATATTGCTATGCTCATATCAACTTTCCACCATCGGTTATCAACTGCTTAAGCGAGCGAGCGCGCGTTGAGTGCGGCTTTTTCAGCGCTTCCAGTTGTATGAGGATGCGGCGCGAAACGGCCCTAGGAACTACTGATGATCAAGGCTTTCGGTACGGCTGGAGTTTTCATCACCAGCCACCTTATCGGTCTCGATGGCCGTTCAGCCATCGGGTACCAGAATGCCCAATGCATCAGGACTGAGGAATGCGTTACGCCAGCACGGGGTAGTCGATGTAGCCTTTGGCGTCGCCACCAAAGAAGCTGTTTCCATCTGCGGGATTAAGCTCGGTGCGACCACGCAAGCGAGCCGGCAAGTCTGGGTTCGCGATAAATGGCCGGCCGAACGCGATAATATCTGCACGGCCATCGACAATGGCCTGTTCGGCCGTTTCGCCGCAATAGCCACCGGCAAGCATCAGCACGCCCTGGTAAGTTTTTCGTAGCTGCTTGATGATTGAGTCCCAGCGCGGATCGTTGCTTTCGTCAAGCACAGTGCCGACCATCATCGGTTCTACAAGGTGCAGGTAAGCGAGGTTCCAGCCATTGAGTTTGGCCACGATATAGCCAAAGGTCTCTTCAGGCGTGTCATCCCCCATGCCCATGAAACGGCCCATCGGCGTCAGACGAACAGAGACACGTTCAGCTCCCACCTCTCCAGTTACCGCTTGCACCACTTCGAGCAAAAGTCGCGCACGGTTTTCGATGCTGCCCCCATAAAGATCAGTGCGCTGATTGCTGGCGCTGTTGATGAATTGGTCAAGCAGGTAACCATTGCCAGCGTGGATCTCCACACCATCCATGCCGGCTTCGAGGGCATTGCGAGCGGCCTGGCGGTAGTCGGCAATGATCGCTTCGATGCCCGGGACGTCCAGCTCCTGAGGGACTGGAACATCGCCCCATTCACCCTCCCCGCGTTCATTCAAGATGAAGGTCTTGCCAGGGACAGGCTGTGCGGTGGGCGCCACCGGCAGACCGCCGTTTGGCTGGAAAACGGGATGCGATACACGCCCTACATGCCAGAGCTGCAAGAAAATGTGGCCGCCTTCTGCGTGCACGACATCGCTGACAGCTCTCCAGCCGATTATCTGTTCTTCGGTATGGATTCCGGGTGTCCAGGCATAACCTTGGCCCTGCTGGGAAATCTGTGTGGCCTCAGTAATGATCAATGCGGCACTGGCACGCTGGCGGTAGTACTCGACATTCATCGGCGTCGGCACATTGCCAGGTTGGCCTGCACGCGATCGAGTAAGGGGGGCCATTGCGACGCGGTGTTTGAGGTTGAGCTGGCCAAACTTGATTGGGGAGAACAATTGGTTAGTCATGATATGTACCTTGATCTAAATGGATAAACAGAATGGTTAACGCTTAAGCGGCTTGACTGCTGCGGCGTAATATTTGGGAAATGACTTCTACGGGCTGAGCACCACGGATAACGTCTTCGCCAATCTGGATGCTTGGCACCGACCACACACCGGCAAGCTTGGCGTTGGTTTCGAGCCCCAGCACTTCAGTAGTGCCTTCATCAGAATTGAGAAATGCAAACGAGGCGGCCCGATCCAAGTCGACTTCGGCAGCGATGTCGGCCAGCACGTTGAAATCGCCAATGTCTCGCCCTTCGCCGAAGTAGGCTTTAAAAATTGCCTTCACCAAGGAGGAGGCATCTTTGCCTACCTGCTGTTGACGCCATACCAGCCGATGTCCGGCCAACGTATTGGGCGTTTTTTCAGCTAGTTCGTAGTCAAACTTCAAACCGACCGCCTGACCCGCGTAGGTCACCTGAGCGTCCATCGCTTGACTGCGTGCCCAACTACCAAACTTTGCGGAGCGATACGCTTTGCGATCCATGCCTTGCACAGGCATTTCAGGATTCAATTGAAAGGGGATAAAGGTGATGTGGCTGTCGGCGGAAAGATCTGAAGCGTCGAGGGCACGTTCCAGATTTACCTCGCCGATCCAGCACCATGGGCAGATAAAATCGTAAGCCACTTGAATGGTTGAACCAGCGCTATCGGATGTTTGCAGCTTCATGGCGTTCTCCGGTTGAATGTTTTCACACCCCCAAATTAAGCGCCGGAGAGCACTCAGAGAATCCATCCGCTGCGCAACATGGCGTTGCGCAGACAGCAACGATAGAGAAATTAGCCTTCAGATCGGCTATCAGAAGCGAGCAATTCGCTGAGAAAATCGATAAACGCGTTGACGCGTTTCGAACCACGATGATTGGGTAAGTACAGCGCAGAAATAGCGGAACTCGCGCTATTCGGATTGACGACGAGACTCTCAAACAAGGAAGTCAGATGGCCGCTACTTATGTCATCATTAACAAGCCAATCAGGCAGTAGCGCCACGCCGCCACCCGCCAAGGCAACCTCTCGCAAGACCTCTGCATTGTTGCTTTTGAATCGGCCGTCTATGGGCACCCTCATCTCTTCGCCTTCGTCTAAGAAGGTCCAGACCTGTTGTTGTGGACCATAACTGAACCGCATGCATTCGTGCTGAACAAGGTCCATAGGCTGCTCAGGGAAGCCGCGCGCATGCAGATACGCAGCACTCGCAACAACCCGGCGTCGAAAACTACCAATGGGGCGACTGACGACTCCATCCATTGGCGCGGCTGAGCCCAATCGAATCGATAAATCCACGCGATCGCCGAGCAGATCGACAATGTCGTCGGAGAGGGTCATATCGAGTTCGAGTTTCGGGTATCTATCCAGGAGCGACCCTATATGGGGGGCGATGAGGCGTCGCCCAAATGCTACGGGCACGGAGATACGCAGCTGTCCTGAGGGAGCTTCACCACGGTCTGTAACTGACGCATCAGCGTCGGCCATGGCATTTAAAATTTCTCGTGCTTTTAGGTAATAGGAGGCCCCGGCGTCAGACAACGTGACTTGACGAGTCGACCGATTGAGCAGGACGGCGCCCAGTTCCTGCTCAAGCCCGTCGATCATTCGGGTCACAGAAGACGTCGCCAAACCTAACTGTCTAGCGGCAGAGGAAAACCCCTTGGAATCCACTGTTTGGACGAACATTTTCAACGCGAGTAATTTATCCATACACACTCCTTCTGGTGCCATCAGCGCGTTTAGAAAACAGGTGACCGAAAGCCTTCGCATTGCCTCCTGCCATCGGTGCCACTCACCCGCTTAACAAAAATACGGTGCGCTTTGACCAACGTCAGAATGCAATGCCTTCTCGACTTACTCAAAGGCGAATGCAGGCTCACTGCTCTCCTTCCCTCATTATCTCCAAACTTATCGAGCATGATGTCCCAGATATCCCCTGGATCGATGATGAAATTGAAATCACCCAGAGACACGGTGGAATCAGCATTAATGGCAATGCTTTGCTGTGATGGTTTTGGTCATCAAATTTTGTTTAGCGCGATGCGAAACCACCCAGAAGATCATCAAGGCGGTAAGAGATAATGCGCTTCCCACCACCGCAACAGCGATCCATTTACCGTACTCATAAAGGGGACTGGCTACCGATGAACCGACCGCTCCACCAATGAAGATACTGGTTACGTACAACGCATTAAGGCGTCCCCGGCTGTTAGCGGCCAAGGCGTACACTGCTCGTTGCCCAAGAACCATATTCATTTGCACGGCAAAATCCAGCGCCACACCAGTCACCGCCAGCCCAATGACCCCGTAAACCGGACGAATGAAGGCAGGAAGAAAACTTACAATGCCCAGCATCATTGCTAACTGTGAGGCGCGTCGTGTATGCCCGGCATCGGCGAGTCGACCGCTGAGTGGTGCAGCGATTGCACCGATCGCACCGACCAGTGAAAAAATCGCAATCTGACTTTGCGTTAGGCCGAACTCACCGCTCAATGCCAATGGAACCGCCGTCCAGAACAAACTGAACGCCGCAAACATTAGCCCTTGATAGAGTGCTCGCTGACGTAACACGGGTTCATGGCGAATAAGCTGCCCGAGGGACATGAGCAACTGGCCGTATGAAGCTCGATGGGTCGGTTGCCATTTAGGTATGGTCAAAGCAACCACAATTGAGATCATGACCATCAAGGCCGCAGCGCCTAAAAAAACTGTCCGCCAGCCGAAATGATCTGTAATCAGACTCGACAAGGGCCGCGCCAACAGAATCCCCAACAACAGCCCGCCCATAATTCCACCAACCACACGGCCGCGAGTTTCTTCCGATGCCAGGTGCGCGGCCAATGGAACCAGCATTTGTACAGAGACTGAACTGAAGCCGATGAGTACCGCAACGATGAGAAATACACTCGGCTGCTCGGCCAATCCAGCGGCGATCAGGCTGAGGATCGTAATCACGAGTGTCATGATCATGAGCCGCCGGTTCTCTACCAAATCAGCTAAAGGCACCAGGAAAAACAGCCCAATTGCATAGCCAATCTGGGTTAACGAAACGATGAGACTTGCACTACCACTGGACATGCCAATGTCTGGGGCGATCAGGCTGATGATTGGTTGTGCGTAATAGATATTCGCCACGATGGCACCACAACAAAATGCAAATAGCAGAACGAGCCCTCGAGTCATCGCCACTTTTTTTGTGGCCGCGGAGGAGCTGTTGTTAGAAAGGTCCATATCGTAGGTTCCTGAGATTTGACTGCGAGGACCTTCCGCTGAAGATCACTAGATTCGTGTTTGTCAGGCTCCTAAATTAGGCGCCACCTCTCGATGAGAGAATATGGGTGCTACGCAATGTCATATTGCACACTGCGCAAAGACCGCGGTGACGCGAGCGCCTTCGGCAGCAGTCCAGCGTTTTGGCCCAAGAGCCGTTTCTATCCCGCTATTTATCGTCACTCTCACCGATGCCCCGCGCCTTGATGCGCCTACGGTTGAAGATCTCCTCTTTCATAGCCGCCAACCAATCAACCATATGCGCCGACCTCCAACACGGCTAATCCAGCCTCTGTTGCCAGCCGCCGGCAATTGGTTTACGTTGTGATCACATCATTATTGATCGGACGATTACTTATTAAATTTGTATGCTGCCAGGAGTCTGAAGCTCTGTAAATCTGGACCGCGCGATCGGTAGAGCAACGGTTGAAATGGCCGTCAGGCGGGTTTTCGCTGAAACCATCATTGAAGACAGGAATGGGTGCAATGAGCAAAAAAAGAACGAGCAATCAGGTCATTGTCAGCCCTTCGCGTAAAAGAACTCAGCCCAAGACAACCAGGAAAGAATCGCTGTTCGCACGCTTGACGCGTCTGGCAAAAAACAGCGCCCAGGTTGTCTCAGCCAGTGTTGAACTGACGCCCCAAATGGCTTCAATCGGCCTTGGCACTTCACAGATTGAGCCTGATAAGACCGATAGGCGTTTTAACCACCCAGCCTGGCGTGAGCACCCTGGTTACCGCCGTTTGGGTCAGGCCTACCTGGCGTGGTCACGCAGTGTCAATGGCCTGGCTGATCGACTCGAAACGCCTGATTGGCGCACTAAGGAGCAACTGCGCTTTGCCCTTGATCTATGGACCAGTGCCGCCGCGCCGACCAATAGCTTGCTGGGTAATCCGGCGGCGTTACAAAAAGCCTTCGATTCGGGCGGAACCAGCCTGCTACGAGGGAGCAAAAATTGGCTCTACGACGTTCTGCATAATCGCGGCATGCCAACTCAGGTGGACTCCAGCCGCTTTAAAGTCGGCGAGAATCTGGCGATCACCCCTGGCTCGGTGGTGTATCGCTGTGACGTGTTCGAGC
>Ga0075432_10000089_pt1 | contig 18821 bp, 18 predicted proteins | sample RhiMethybrSRZTD1_FD_72781 | JGI IMG/M metagenome (GOLD analysis project Ga0075432, IMG submission 72781) | Populus rhizosphere microbial communities from Tennessee, USA - Rhizosphere MetaG P. TD hybrid SRZTD1 | ecosystem: Host-associated > Plants > Roots > Rhizosphere > Soil | place: USA... | reverse complement strand
AGTTGCCTCAGCTCGAAGGCGTCATCCGGCGGCCTCAATCTCGCCTCGGATCGACCCTCTCTGTCTCCCTTGAGGACACGCGGCGGGCGCTCGAGAGACCTTGCGCGGTTCCAGGATGAGATGAACTTGTCATCCCGATCTTGCTGGCCTTGACATCGAACGCTGCGACGCGCCTTCGACACGCGGTCATGACCATCTCGGCGGGCGAGCGTTAGAAACCTTGTTAACGCCACGTCAATCTATAGTCGCCAATCAGCCATCTTCGCTGCCTAGCCTTCTCGTGATGCTTGGGGGCTCCTGGTGGCGTGCGGTCACCGCCCCAGGATGCAAGGGGAGAGTGCATGAAGAAGACCGCATTATTCGTCATCCTCGGCGTTGGCTCGTTGGCCGCTACCGCTGTGGGCGTGCCGCCTGCATCCGCCCTGCCGAGCTTGATACAGGGCCCGTCAAGTTCGCAGACGCCATACCTCGTCCGGCTCAAATCGGGCGTCGTGACGAAGAGTGTCCTCACCACGGGAGACGCCGTTGCCGGCTACCGAATGGCAGGTATCCCGGATGGCCTGGGCGCGTACGACAACGGTGACGGCACGTTCACGGTGCTGATGAACCACGAGATCCCCAACACAGCCGGGATTGTCCGGGCTCATGGCGGCCGTGGCGCCTTCGTCTCGAAGTGGACAGTAGACAACAAAACGCTGGAGGTGCGACACGGTGAGGACCTCATCAAACGCCTCTACCGATGGGACACGACAAACTCCCAGTGGGAGCCGGTCACGAGCGGATCGCCGCTGCTCAGCTTGGGCCGACTATGTTCGGCGGATCTGCCTGTCGATGCGTTTTACGACGCCGCGACCGGGCTGGGGACGCGGCAGCGGATCTTCATGAACGGCGAAGAGACTGGCCTCGAGGGGCGTGGCCTCGGCACCGTTGTTACCGGACCCGATGCCGGCAGCAGCTACGATCTACCGTGGCTCGGCCGATTCAGCTGGGAGAACTCTGTAGCCAAGCCCGACGCGGGCACCCGAACTGTCGTCGCTGGCCTGCATGACGCGGGCGGGGGCCAGGTGTACTTCTATGTGGGCTCGAAGAAGACCACCGGCACAGATGTGGAGAAGGCTGGGCTCACCGGCGGAACCCTCTATGGCATCAAGATCGACGGCGTCTCGACGGAGAGCGACGCGACAAGACTTCCTGGCGGGTCGGCGAGCTTTAGCCTCGTGCCCCTCGGTGACGTGTCGCAGCTCACGGGCTCCCAGATTGATGCCCTGAGCAAATCGAAGGGCGTCTCTGGGATGAATCGGCCAGAAGACGGCTCGTGGGATCCGTCGGATCCACGGAACTTCTACTTCAACACAACTGCTGCATTCAACGGCATCTCTCGCATCTGGAAATTGCGGCTAAACAACCCATCAAATGTGCTCGATGGCGGAGTCGCCACCATTGAAACGAGCAGCCCAGCGTTCGATCAGGGCAAGTCGAACGCCGAGCAGGCCGGCCCGCGCATGCTCGACAACATGACTGTCAACAAAGGCGGACAGGTGATCTCTTTGGAAGACACGGGAAACAATGCCTATGTGGCCGGTGTCTATCAATATGACCCCGGTAGTGGGAATCTGGCTCGCATTGCCGAGCACGACCGGAGTCGCTTCGAAGTCGGATCGCCCGGATTCATCACCCAGGACGAGGAGTCATCGGGAGTCATCCCGGCTCCGTTCCTCGGGGCCGGAAAGTACCTCATCGATGTCCAGAACCATAAGCCGAGCAGCGACCCGGAGCTTGTCGAAGGCGGACAATTGCTCGTGCTACAAATCCCCCCGGGTGCGCCCGTCGGCGGCTGACCATTCTGGGCGGCGAAGTAGCACCAGTCGTCTCCTGTTCGCCGCGGTCTATTGACCGTCGCGACGGGCTGTCGCCGAGATGCTCGTGCGCCCGTTCCTCGCTGGCTTTGGCGAGTGATGCCGCTATACCAGGCGCAAGAGTTCATTAGGGTTGAGTAATCCGTATCCGAATCGTCGCTCTGCCCCTGATTGCCATCGAATTCATGAGATGAACGCCGACGCTCCGTCGTTCCAACCGAGCCGCCGCTACCGTCCGGGCCGCGGACGGCGCCTGGAGAACATTGTCATGAGTGTGCTGGTCGGTGCCGGTTTGGTACCACATTCCTATTTGCTGACCACCAAGGGCCGGAAGACAGGCCGAACACGCAAGAATCCCGTGGTCGTCGTCGACTACGACGGTCGGCGGTGGCTGGTCGCTCCCTACGGGCCGGTGTCGTGGGTCCACAATGCGCGGGCCGCGGGACACATTGTGTTGACCCGTCGGGGGAAGACGGAGGGCTACGCGATTCGCGAGGTGTCAGACCAGGAAGCCGGACCGGTCCTTCAGCGATACGTGCGCGTCGCCCCGGCCACCCGACCCTACTTTCAGGCCGGCCTGAACGCTCCAGTCGAAGACTTCGTCGCCGAAGCCGCCCACCATCCGGTATTCGAACTCACCCTGTCAGCGGCAACATAGATCCCGCCGACCGCCGGGTTCAGGTCTTCGCGCGTTTGGCGTACGCGTCGATTCCGTCCAATAACCGGCGCAAGCCGAACCACACCATCGGCGTGACGTCTCCCTGGTCGTCGTCGAAGGTGGCGTTTGCCGTTAGCTCGGCCATAAGGGGGAAGTGCCTCGGGTCGAGCCGCTCCGCAAGCACCCGTCCGTAGTCTGCGGCCGCCGCCGGATCCAGCTCGCCAGCGATGCGCGCCAGATCCCGCACGGCACTGGACACGAACGTCGCAGCGGCGAGTAGATCCGCGCCGGACAGGCCGGCACGAGCCAAGGGTCGCAGCAGCGACTCCGTCCAGGCCAGCGCGTTCGGTCCGATGGGTGCCGTCGTGGTGGGCGTCCTGACCAGCCAGGGGTGCTGCTCGTAGAGCTGCCAAAGCGCGCTCACCCATGACTCGACCTCGGTGCGCCAGCTCCGTCGGTGGCTCGTGGGACCGGGCGGCGTCCCGTACGCGGCATCGGTCATCGCGGCGAGGAGATGGGCCTTGCTGGGCACGTGCCGGTAGAGCGCCATCGGGGTGTATCCGAGCTGGCTGGCGATCCGCTGCATCGAGAGCGCGTCAAGGCCTTCGGCGTCGGCGAGGGCTATCGCTGACGCCAGGATCGAGTCGATCCCCAACCGCGGTCGTTCTGCCTTGACCGGTGCGCGCTCCGTGTGCCACAACAGCTCGGAGACCGTAACCGGGTCGGCTCGTTGGGCAGGGCTCATGACCTCGGAGTATAGGAGCTAAGCGCCGCATACTTCATATACCCACGCGCTGCTGCACGTTCTTGGTTGCGCCGGGTCTGCCGGACTTCACGGTCTCCACCGGCCGGGGACGGCGCACGGCGGCGATCCCGGCGGCCATGGCCCAGTAGAGCAACAATGTCGCAGCCGTCGCCGCGGTGCCCCACCCGACCGCGCTGTAGAAGTGGGCCGCATCGTCGCCAAAGAACAGTGACGGTACGAATGCGAGGTTGATGGTGGCGACCACGTAGGCGCCGCGGCCGATCCACCGCGGCAGGATGCCGGAGCGCAGGATTGCCGCCCCGGCGGCGAACAGCATCACCGCGGTGAGGAGTCGGGCGATCGAGCCATGCAACAGCATGTTCGCGTGGGCGATTGGACCGTCTACGGTCGGGTCCACCGTGCCGTCGGTGGTCTGGAGCACCACACCGGTCTCCAGCGAGATGGCGACCAGGGTGACGGCCACGTATAGCAGGCCGGTGCCGGAGACCACACTCGCGAGGAAGTCGTACCCGGCACCTGCCCGGCGCACCAGGTGGGCCAGGCCGAGAAGAAACACGAGGATGGCCACAGCGGCGATCATGTTGATCATGTTTCGGGTCAGCACATTCCAGGCCGGTGGTGGCCCGGAGTAGGTGAAGTACAGCGGCACCAAGATCACGCCGAGCACCGCCGCGAGGATGCCGGCGAAACCAGTCAGCCGGCGTATTGCTGTATCAGTCATAAGCTAAGTATATATTGTAAACTAGACGTTGGCCATATACTTGCAGATCATCGGATTGGCAATTGCCTTGCTGCTCGGTTTCGCTGTGATTCGACTGTCCCTGACCTGGATGGACCCCCAACGTGTGGATTCACCCGTGCGTCTGCTCGGCTTGACGTGAGCGCCGGCCTCGAGAATGTACGTGGGCCGCAATGGCGCCACCCCGGTGCCAAGGTCAAAGCCACCCGCGTCGTTTGAACATCGCGTAGAGGGCGACCGACAACAGCACCATAGCGAGCAGCGCGAGCGGGTAGCCGACGGTCCAGCTCAGCTCCGGCATGTGCTCGAAGTTCATGCCATACACAGTGCCGATGAGAGTGGGGGCGAAGAGGATGGCCGCCCACGCGGAGATTCTCTTGAGGTCTTCGTTCTGCGTATAGCTGGCCTCGGTAAGCCCCTTCATCTCCTCGTTCTGTGCCTGGCCAACCAGCGTGGCGTTGACGGTGAGGATGTCCTGGAGCATTTGCCGGAACCCGTCCACCCGCTCCACCACGGTGATGGCGTGGTCGGTCACGTCCCGCAGGTGACGCTGCAGCTCCTCGTCGATACCGTACTTGTCGAAGCCGCCCACCAACCCGTCCAACACACCAACCAGCGGCCGGGTGGCTCGCTGGAACTCGATCACCTCGCGGGACAGCTCGTAAATGCGCCGAGACACCTTCGGATCGCCGCCGAAGACCTCGGTTTCGATCTCGTCGATGTCGTTTTGCAGCCCGGCGACCACCGGGGCGTAGCCGTCCACAACAGCGTCCAAAATCGCGTACAGCACCGCCTCTGGGCCGCGGCGCAACAGCTCGGGGTCGCCCTCCATGCGGTGGCGCACTGCTGCCAGGTTGGGAACCTCGCTGTGCCGAACGGTAAGCACAAAGTCGGGTCCTACGAACACATGCAGCTCGCCGAAGTCGACCTCCTCCACAGCGTCGAGGTAGCGGGCGGGGCGAAGCACGACGAACAAGGTTTCCCCGTAGCGCTCCAGCTTGGGCCGCTGATGGGCGACGATCGCATCCTCTACGGCCAGCTCGTGCAACCCGAACTCGTCGGCTACTGCCAATATCTGCGACTCCGCGGGCCGGTACAACCCGATCCAGGCCATGCTGGCCGGCCTCGTACGTAGAACACGGAACGTCTCGGCCAGCGTTGCCGGCGAGTCGGTCCGGTGACCGTCCACGTACACACCGTTGTCGATGATGCTCTTCTCCACTGGCGGCGCCTCCGCCACCGGCCGCGGATCCATTGAGCGCTCGGGAGCGACCTGCTGATCGACAGAAGACCCACTCTGGCGGAACGGAACACGCTTCAATGGGCGAATAGACACGGGAACCTCCGGGACAAGACGAGACCAACATCCGCGTGACGTCCTGGTAGCCCAGCCTCCGGCATGGCGGACGTGCCCGCGGGTACGTCAGAAGTCAGTAGGGACTAGGTGGTTGGCTACTCATGACAAGGCCCCACCTCCCACATCGTCGATCCCAATTTTCTATTGGCAGGCTACCCCAACAGCCGGGTATGGGCTGGTGGCCGGCCGTGCAGGGTGTCGTCAAATCGCTTGCCGGCACGATGGCGAGCCCGGCATTTGCTCCGGACAGGACTGTTGAGCTCCGGGCTTGGAGAAGCTAGACGCGGTTGAACGACCCTGTAGTCGCGTGGTCGTACTCGTCGTGGCGGCGGATCCAAAGCTGAAAGCCGCCGTCCTCGTCGCGGCCTTTCGGCGCATGGTCGAGGATCCCGTAATAGCCCATCAAGAACTCGACTCCGCGATCAGTGGTGGAGTACGCGTGGTATACCGCGCCGTCGTTGCGTACGAACGTGTTGAATCCCCAGCCCTCGCTGAGGTATGTAACGACGTCGGTGCCCGTCGCGCTGGCGTTCTGTGCCGCGATCGGGGGGAGCGTCTCCAACATCGGCCCCAAGGCCTCGCGCATCTGTTGCTCTGTGTGCGAGACGCCGAAGTCGAAATTGAAGTCGCTGCGCCCGGACGAGACCCAAGGAAAGCTCCAACCCATCCGAAGCTTGAAGGCCTGCAGCTTCTCCATCGGTGCGCGTGAGACAAAGACGAAGGTCACGTCCCGAGCGTGCAGATGGGGGAGTAAGCCGTTGACGGCGTCGGCGATCGACGAATTTGTCGGACAACCGGCCGCATAGCTCGGGCCGAACATGAAGTGGTAGATGAGCAGCTGGGATCGCCCGTCAAACAGCTCGACAAGCGCCTTCTCACCGTCGTCGGTGTCGAAGCGGTACTCCTTCTCCACCGGCACCCACGGCAGTGCGCGTCGTTGCCGAGCAATCTCGTCACCGAGCCTGGTGTACTCCTTCTCGCGGACGAGTAGCTGGTCACGCGCGGCGAGCCACTCTTCATGTGTACCGATCTTGTTCCCAGTCATCGTTCCTCCCTGTCGTCAACAAGAGTCAGCGTCGATCCGCGCGTTCCTGTGAGGTCCCAGGTTGGCAGCCATCGACGACGCCGCCCGGACGAGGACGCTACCGGCCCGTGGGAAACGCGTCTTGTAGATTTGTGTCCGTTAGGCTCAGGTCAGGGCACGATGTCGAAGGCCAAGCTCCACGGACAGATTCCGGCGGCGGACGGTGTGCTCACCGTGCTGGGTGAGGCCCCGGGTGCGCGCGTCGTGGACCACGACTGCCGTAAGCCAGCCGGAGCCCGCGGGTCGTATGAGTACAGCCTCGACTATGGCCTCGTCCTCGTTCGTCGCGGCGGGTACTGGCGAGAGGTCAGTGGCCGAGGCGCCTACCTGGGACCAACGGACGCGTACTTTGAGCGGCCCTTCGTCGAGCAACGCATTGAGCACCACCGCGAGTCCGGCGACCGATGCACGTCACTCTGGTTATCGGAGAGCTCTGTCTGTGCATTGGCTGGCGACACGTCCGTTCCCGACGAGCCGATCACGACCACGCCCGTTATTGATCTTCAGCATCGCGAGCTGATCGTCACGCTACGGCGCGGCATTGATCGTTTCGAATTTGACGAGCGGCTCGCCCGGCTCGTCGGTGCACTTGCCGAATGTGTCGTTCCTGGGCGCCTCACCGCCCGCCGCTCGACAACCCGAGCCAACCACAGCCGCCTCGTCCATGATGCTCGCGACGCGATCGTCGCGGACCCTGCTGGCGCGGATCTTGCGGAATTGGCCCAGGCTCTCGGTCACACACGTTTTCACGTGAGCCGTGTCTTTTCTCGAGCCACTGGGATGACGCTCTCGCAGTTCCGGAATCGTGTTCGGATCGGGATCGCATTCGACCGTCTGGCAGAAGGCCACGAGAATCTCGCCGTCCTCTCTGCCGACCTCGGGTTTGTCGATCAGAGCCATCTCTCCCGCGTTGTTCGCGCCAACACTGGCGAGCCCCTTGGTGCGCTACAGCATCGGCTGAGAGGGTCGCCAGCGAGATCTTGGCCTGTCACCGGCTGCGAACCGCTTGACACGTGACATAGGTCCCACCCGACCTCGACCGCATCCTCGGCGTTGCCGACGCCACGCGGCGGGACATCGTGCGGCGCCGAGCAGCGATCAGCGCAAGCTGCTTCGTCTGCCCGAACAATTGAATGCTTCCGCGCCCCCGCACCATGTGGAATAGTCCGTGCTGACCCTTTGCGTCGTGAACTGTGCTGTCATGACGTGGCCGACGGCCCTATCACACGCCCGGCTGGCGCTGGAGATGAACCATGCGGGACCTTGGCATTCCCTGGTTACGGCGGCCGCACAGCTACGGCCGTCTTGAGGCGCGTGGTCGTCGCCGCCATCCATCCCGCACTGTGACCGCCTAAGAGGCGACGCTGCATGGTGCGCACGAGAATCGAGAAACGAACGTGTCAGACGACATTGCCGGTGTGCTCTTCCGTCACCGAGACCGCATCAAGGAGATTGCTGACGTCTTCGCCCGGTATGGGTTCGCTCGGCTGGCGGACAATGCTGGAGCCGCTCTCGACTCCGGACTGCGCGCCACCCTTGTTACTCGGATCGCTGATCCAAATCTCGTTGCCCTAACGTCCGGGCAACGGCTCCGCGGAGCCTTGAGTGAGCTTGGCACCACCTGGATCAAGTTTGGACAGATGCTGAGTCTGCGCCCAGACCTGCTCGGCAACGATGTCGCGGCCGAGCTGGCCAAGCTGCAATCCGATGTACCCCCCGACCCTCCAGGTTCTGCCGAGTCGACCATCAAGTCCGAACTCGGGGTAGATGTTGATGATGCCTTCGGCACCTTCGAGCCGACGCCGATGGCCTCGGCGTCGGTGGCCCAAGCTCACCGAGCAACGCTAAAGGACGGCACGTCGGTCGTGGTCAAGGTTGTTCACAGTGGAGCGCAGGCGAAGGTAGTGGACGACCTCGAACTGATGCGGGCCCTGGCTGGATTTGTCGAGGACCGCGACGAGGCTCTCGCGGCGTACTCGCCCACGGTGCTGGTTGACGAGTTCGACACGATGATGCGGGCGGCGATCGACCTGCGGCAGGAGCTTGCGAATCTCCAGCTGTTTACTACGAACTTTGCCGACGAACATGACGTGGTCATTCCCAGGCCCTTTCCGGAGCTTTGCTCGACGAGCGTCCTGACAATGTCGCTGCTCACCGGCGCCAAGGTCACCGGACGCGACAGCGTCATCTCGACAGGCTGGGACGTCGACGACCTCGTCCGCCGCACCTCCAACATCTACCTCGAGATGGTGTTCCGCGACGGCGTCTATCACGCCGATCCGCATCCGGGCAATTTCCTGCTGCCCGATGGCCAGCACCTGGCGATCTTGGACTTCGGCGACGTCGGGCACCTCACCGGCCCACGGAGGAGCCAGCTCGAGGCCTTGCTGCTGGCCGTCGGCTCGCGGGACGTCGAGGAGGTCACCGACATCGTGATCGACATCACCCGCGCGCCCGCCGACCTCGACGCCGACCGGTTGAGCGGTCAGATCGGGACCTGGCTGAGTCGTTACCTCGGCGGAAGCGTCGCGAATCTCGACCTCGTCGGGATGGTGAACGCGGGCATGCAGATCATGCACAGCAACCACCTCACCTTCCCATCCGACCTCGCGCTCCTGTTCCGCGTCCTCCTTCGACTCCAAGGTCTGAGCGGGTCGGTAGGCGCGCATGTCTCCCTCACCGAGCTGCTCCAGCCTTACTTGGAAAAGATGACGCTTGACCGGCTCAACCCGGTCTCCATCGGCCGCCGAGCCCTGCGCACTCTGCGAGGCTGGGAACGTTTGCTCGCCACGGCACCCGCGAACCTTCGGCCAATTCTCCGCCAACTCAGAGACGGAACAATCGGTGTCGAGTTCCGAATCCACGATGCCGACGGGGTAACAGATCGCCTTGTCGACGGCGTCATCGCGGCGGCTTCAATTCTCGCCTCGGCCGAACTGATCGGCCGCCAGACCGGTCCGCGGATCGGCGAGGTCTCTATTCCAGGAGCGATTGCGCTCACGGTTGGTGTGGTCACCTGGCGACGCCTGATAGCCAATCGCGTCGGCCACCGCAGCGGCCTCAGCCGCATACGTCAATTCGTCGTCACACCGACTCGCTAGTGACGATCGCGGCCCGATGCGCCCCGTCGGTTGTTCCGCCACCGGGCTCAACACAACATCGAGTCGGCTGGAAGCTGGCCGCCGAGACTCACGGTGCTGCGTATCTGCCAACCGCACCAAGCCTGAAACAGTGCAGGGAGCAGGCCGGTTCCTGGTCCGCTGCGCGAGAGGTACTTCAGCCGGCGTGAGTAGCGATCTGGATGAGATTGCCGCAGGTGTCGTCGAACACGGCCGTGGTGAGCGGGCCCATGGTGAGCGGCTGCTGTGTGAAGACCACACCCTGAGCGGAGAGCCGCTGGTATTCGGCCTGGACGTCGGTGACCGCGAACGAGGTGTACGGGATGCCATCGGCGACGAGCGCGTCCTTGAATGGCTTCGCGGCCGGGTGGGCGTCTGGCTCGAGGAGCAACTCCACTCCGTCGGGGTCGTCGGGCGACACCACGGTGAGCCAGGAGTGCTCGCCCATCGGGACGTTGGTCTTCTCCTGAAACCCGAGCACGTCGGTGTAGAAGGCGAGTGCCTTCTTCTGGTCGTCGACGAGCACGCTGGTGAGGTTGATCTTCATTGGCCATCCTTCCGGATCGGCCACCGCCGCTGGATTTCTCGCAACGGGGTGGTGTCGAGATGGTGGAGTTTGTAGCGCCCGCGTCGCTCCGATCGGACCAGGCCGGCCCGTTCGAGTACGTCTAGGTGCTGCGACACCGCCTGGCGCGTCGACGAGAGCCCGTGCTTCGCGGCGAGCCGGGTGCAGAGCTCGAACAGTGTCTGCGGCTCGCGCTCGACAAGCTCGTCGAGAATCGCCCGACGGGTGGCGTCCGCTAGTGCCTTGAAGACGTCGGCTTCTGCCACGCCCCATAATAGGCAAGTATTCACTTGCATGTCAACGAGGAGGCCTCTCTGCTCGGCTGAACTCGGCTCGGCGACATCAAGTCCCGATGCCATCCAAGAATCCGGACCCGTGGAGATGGGTGGATGCAACGCAGGCGCCAGTCGGGGGGCCACGGGGAATAGTTGACCTTCATGGTCCCGGTCCAGTTCTTCCAGTCAGTGATCGCAATCGAGTTGGCTATCGTAGGCGCCCTTCTCTGGCAGATGCGCTTCTTCGAAAGGGAGCAGACGCGAACAGAAATTCCTCGCACGGATCCACGGTTGCTGCTGCTACTGCTCGCGGTGCTCACCGCAACTGTCTTCGGATCACTCGAGGCTCTCCGGGAAGGTGGCGGGCGTTTGGCCGCCGTCCTTCTAACCGTGGGTCTCGCCGTGTCCTTATCGCCGATCTTGTTGCGTGTGCTGCGGCCCATTCGACGCGATGCGACTACGCAACAGCGCGATCCGCAGCTGTGGGTCACCCTGCTCGGCCTGATCCTTTTCGCCGGCGTTGTGGTTTTTTTCATGCTCATCGGCTGATTTGTGACATTGGCCGTCTAGGGGTCAACTCCACAGTGCGAGCATTTGGGACGTAGATCAGCCGGACATGTGTGTAGCGGCGGATGGCTAGGAGGCAACCGATCTTGATCCGTAAGGCCTGCGCCGCGCCAGATGATCCCGCGTTCACCGAGCCGGAGCCGCTTCACCGTGGCAGGAATGGCGTGATTGGATGGCCTGAAGCGTCCGACATCCGGTCGGCATCGGCCCCGTCGAGGAGCACCGATGGACTTCTCCGCACGACTCGAGCAACTTCAACAGCAAGCCAACGAGACCGCCGCGAGCATCCGATCGGCGAGCGCCGAGTCCCGCGACCAACTGAAGCAACGCATCGACCAGGCTCGGGTGGACGCGAACCTTGCGCTCATGGATGTCAAGCAACAAGCTGAGCAGACGTCTGATCAAGTCCAGAGCAAGTGGGCACAGCTGAAGGCGGATGCGTCCGCTTGGATGGACGACGTCAAAGCAAAGATCGACAAGCGCGCCGATCAACGGGACGCAGAGGCCGCGGCGAAAGACGCCGACCGGGCCGAGCGGAACGCAGCCGACGCCATCGACTACGCCGTTCTCGCCTTCTACAGTGCGCAGCTGGCCGTGCTCGACGCGCTGGATGCACGGGTCTACGCGGACGAGCGCGCCAAGCTCGCTGAGCCTTAGACCTCGCTCTCCGGATAAAGGTCTGTCGCTCCACGCTGACGTTCCCAACCCACCTGAATCCAATCGTCCAACTCGTCAAGATCAACAGGACCGCCGAGCATGAGAAGCCCGGCGGCGATCAAATCCTCACCCCGCCGGCCAGGACTTGCGAACCAGGCTCCAGCGATGATGCCGGCGCATTCTGTCCGGATATCATCGCGGCCTTGAGCTTGCTTAGCGAGATGATCAATGAGAGGTCGAAGTTCCGGCCGCTTGGCAGTGAGCAAGGCTTCCCCGTGCAAAGCTGAACTCAACGTCTGGTCGGCTGTGCTCATCCCCCGAGTATGGTCCGGTTCGTCCGGTCGCTGCTCCAGATTTGCGTGCAAATTCCTGCTGATCATCTTCTGCCTCAGCCGTCCCGCTGAACACACTGCCAAGGTTGTGACCCCGCGACTCCACCTAGCAACCGGAGCTCTTTTGCGGTTGGGTGGGCATCGGCTGTCCGGCGTGAAGGAGAGGGTGATGGAGTTCCTGGTTGGCTTCGAGCTCAATGTTCCGGAAGGGACACCGGCGTCCGAGGTAAAACGGCGCGAGAGTGCCGAATCCGCCGCGGCGACCCACTTGGCCCGCGAGGGGCATCTCGTACGGGTCTGGCGGCCAGCTGCCCCACAGGGGGAGACCAAGATCGTCGGCTTGTACCGCGCCGACAGCGAAGCGCAGCTGGCGGGTCTGCTCGACGCCCTGCCGATCAAAGATTGGATGCAGATCACCGTCACACCGCTATTGCTGCACCCAAACGACCCGACGAGCACGCGTGCCAACTTGTTTCATCTCCCCGGTCCCCGCCTGACCCCCGTGTATCGCCTCGAAGCCACCGTGGGAGAGCCGGTCGATCTCGGCGCCTTCGTACAAGGTCACCGCCGCATCGTGCCGCTCACTGGCGGAACATTCATCGGTCCGGAGATCAGTGGGACGCTTGTCGCGGGTGCCAGTGCCGACTGGCAAACAGTCTTGCCAGACGGCACCGCGCTCGGCGACATCCGCTACACGCTGCAGACGGATGGCGGCGATCTGCTTTACGCGCAATCGCGCGGTGTCCGCCACGGCCCCGCCGAGGTCCTTGCCCGTTTGGGCCGTGGTGAGGACGTCGACCCCAGCGAGTACACATTCCGCGCCGTCACGCAGCTTGAGACCGCCGCGCCGGGGCTTGACTGGCTGAATAAGGGCGTCTTCATCAGCGTCGGTGGCCGCCAGGCCGCTGGCGTGATCTACGAGACGTACCTCGTCGGATGAACCCCGCGCCTGACCTGCGGAAGGTCGCGATCATCACCGGCGCCTCCCGGGGTATCGGCGCCGGGCCGTGGCTGGCTACCACCAGGCCGGATACGCCGTGGTCGGCGTCGCCCTCTCAATGTCGCCCGCCGACGAGGAGGACTATCTCGCGATCCGCGGTGACATCACCGAAGCCGAAACTGCACAACGTGTGGTCGACCGTGCGCTCGATCGGTTTGGGCAGCGTTCGCTGGCCATCGAGTACGCGTCGTACGGACTGCGGGTTAACGCGGTCTCGCTCGGTGTCATCAAGACACCCGCGCACGATCCGGCGTCCTACACAGAGATGGGTGGGCTTCACCCTCTTGGTCGCGTGGGTGAGGTTGCCGACGTCGTCGAGGGGGTGCTCTATCTTGAGCAGGCCATGTTCGTCACCGGAGAGACGCTACACATCGACGGCGGACAGGCAGCCGGACACTGATGCTGCGGCCCGACGACGAGCCACTAACCGCCGTCGATGTTGTCCGGTGCGCCGGTGATGGCGGTGTTGATCACGACGGGACTAGGACGTGTCGGCGTAGCGCCAGCCGTACTTGGGTCGGTAGCCGAGTAGCCGTCTAGCCTTCGCGATCGAGAGGAGCGTGTCGTGCTCTCCGAGGTCGCCGCGCACCTCTACATCGGGATAGAACTCTTTGATCAGGGCGGCGTTCGGTCTCGACACAACGGTGTCGGCGTTCGCGATGATGAAGATCTCGGTGCCAGTCAGATCGGACTCGAGGGCCAAACGGACTGCCTGTGCGCCGTCGCGGGCGTCGATGTAGCCCCATAGGTTCCACTTCCGCGAGGCCGGGTCGTCGTTGAAGGATGGAAAGCGTGCGTAGTCGGCGGGTTCCATCACGTTTGAGAACCTCAGTCCGAGCATCTTCAACTCTGGGTTCCAGCGGCATAACTGAGCGGCCATGGCCTCTTCAAGGGTCTTGACCAGCGAATAGGTGGACTCGGGCCGGGGCGGGTATTCCTCGTCGACGGGGATGTAGGGCGGCGGGGTCTCGAACGGCAGTCCGAGCACCGTCTCGCTGGAGGCCCAGACGATGTTGGTCACGCCGGCGCGCCGCGCCGCGCTGACAACATTCCAGGTGCAGCTGATGTTGTTCATGAATGTCAGGTGATCCGGTCGGATCCCCGGCGCCGGGATAGCCGCGAGATGCACCAGTGCGTCGGGCCGAGAGTAGCGCTCCTCGACCCCGAGCATCGCGTCTAGCACCTGGCCGTAGTCGGTCAGATCGATCGGAACGAACGTCGCACCACTTTCTGACGGCGGACGCACCCGATCGAACACGACCACATCCCAGCCATGACGGACTAACTCCTCGACACAGGCGCGGCCGAGCTTGCCCGCACCGCCCGTCACGACAACACGCGTCATTGTGCGCCTCCAAGGTTGAGCCCGCGCTTCAAACAGACCGGCGGCCTGCCGCCGAATTCCATGTCGACCAAAAGCCATCTTGCACTGACGCTATGAGCGCGCTCTGCAGGCACCCACCCAATCGGCTATGTCGAGATCGGAGGCCGCCGAATCTCCCGTGCCCGATGGCGTAAATCGGTCGCTAACGGATCAGGTGCCTGTGTATCTGATTCAGCCATTTCGTTCACGGGCGCGACATGCTCGACTCAGCCGGGGGTGCTTAACCTGGCGTCGCCGGAGAGTAGTTGATTCCGTGACTATCCCTGTAGTCAGCTAGCAGAGTGTCGATAACGCGAGCTGTTCTGACAGCGCTATGTCCGTTGCTGGGCGACTCACCATGCCCGGTCAGAGCGTTGACCACGGTCTGAATGAGCGGCAGTTGAACGGTCTCAGGATAGGGCGCTTCGATCTGTTGCACCCCGCCGCCAGTGCGCAGCCGTAAGGGCTCCTCGCCGAAGCAAGAGAAGCGCAACGCTCCCGCCGTTCCGATGATCTCAACCTGATCTTTCTCCCGGAACGAGTCGTAGTTCCAGACACCGACACCTTCGACACCGGAACGAAAGCTAAAAACACCGGTGACCAGGTCTTCGGCTCGGTAGCGTGCACCGCGGTTCGTCGCGATCCCGGTCGCATAGGTCACCGGACCAAGCAGCCAGTCCAACAGATCGAGGATGTGAGAGCCGAGGTCGACGAAGTGGCCACCGCCTGAGATCTCCGGATTCACTCTCCATCCATCGTCGGCCTCGTCCACTTGGGCGGGCCGCTCGTTGCGGACGCTGACCGACCGGAGCTGACCGATCCGGCCACTGTCCAATAGTTCTTTGACCGTGGCAAAGCGCGGCATTGCGCGACGGTAATAAGCCACGAACAGACCCACCCCGGCGTCGTCGCAGGCCGAAATCATGTCCTCACACTCCAGCGCCGTGCGAGCCATCGGCTTCTCGACATAGACCGACTTGCCGGCCCGTGCGACGCGGACCACAAACTCCCTGTGCGAGTCAGGTGGAGTTGCGACGTAGACGGCGTCGACCTCTGGATCGTTGATCAGCTCGTCGGCATCGTCGTACCAACGCGGCACGTCGTGTCGTCGAGCGTAGTCAGCGGCAAGATCGCCGCTTCTGCGCATTACGGCAACCAGTTCGGATCGTTCAGCCTGCTGAAAACCCGGCCCGCTCTTGCGCTCAGTCACATCCCCGACGCCGATAATTCCCCACCGCACCCTCTCCACGGCCGTCAGCGTAGTCAAGAACCTGGCCGCCGGACCAGGACAGCGTCTCGAGTCGTTGGCGGGGGGACCCGGCGATGCATTGGTGAGGCGGCGGTGAAGAAACGCACGTGCACGTTCGTTCCGATCACGATGCATCCGTTGCAACGCGTGCACCGTGACAGGAACGAACGTGCACGTGCGTTTCTCCCGGAGGCGCCCGAAGGCGCAGCGCTTCACCCGCACCATCGCTGCGCTGTCGTGCGACCCGCCGTCAAGATCAACTGGCCGGCAGCGTCCAAGGAAATCGTCCGGGTGGAAGGTCCGACACAACCTTTCTTGACACCTTCCGTTCACCTGATTGTGGAAATGTGTCGCTATGGACCCCCGGGGACCAGTACTTGGCCCGGCAAACACACGCTTCAACGACTACGTGGGCACTGTTGCAGCCGACGACGCCGAAGCAGTCAAGGACCAGCCGAGCCTGTATGAGGTCGCCAACATTGATCGGGATCGCTACACCATCCTGGCGGTCGACCTGTGCGTTGATGGTCCAGTGACTGCGACCGTCTACGCCATCGACCGGGTTGAACACGGCATCGCGCGACATGCCGAGATTGCTGAGCTGAGCGAGAGCCGGGGTCAGATTCCCGTCGTGCGGTTCGACATCCCCGAACCAAACGTCGAAGCCCTCATAAGACACGCCTTCAGAAGGATCTCGGTCCGCCTGGTGACCCAGCATCTCCGCGACCATGCCCTCGTTGTGATCGAACCGCGTGCAACCGAGGATGTAGAGGCTCAAACCTAGAGCACTGGTCACGCACTAACTGTCGATTACGGTGCTTTTAGGCCGGTCCGCCCGCCACGGTCTTCCGATCGGACGACGCTGATAAGAGTTCTGTCGAGGTAGGCCTTACGTTTGGAGCCTGCCAGGTTCCCATTGCGGGACGGGAGGTTCTTGGTTCCTATGTCAGCGGGTGTCGCGACGCTTGCGTCGGTCAACGTCGGGATGCCGCGCGAAGTCAGGTGGCAGGGACGGACTGTTTTCACGGGGATCTGGAAGGAGGCAGTTCAGGGTTCGCGCCTGGTCCGACGGCTGAATGTCGACGGCGACGGCCAAGGCGATCGCGCCGGTCACGGAGGCGAACAGCGAGCCGTGTACGTATATCAGCTCGATTCGTACCGCTACTGGAGCGAACAACTGCACCGCGACGACTTCGTCTTCGGCCAGTTCGGTGAGAACTTCACCGTTGACGGGCTCGGCGACGACGAGGTGTGCATCGGCGACAGGTATCGCATCGGCTCCGCTTTGTTCGAGGTCACACAACCACGTGTGACGTGCTACCGGGTCGGTATCCGCATGAACGAGCCGCGCATGGCCGCGCTGCTCACTGGTCACGGTCGTCCCGGCTTCTACCTCCGAGTTCTTGAAGAAGGTGAGGTACGACCCGGCGACGACATCGTCAAAGTCGCGACCGGTACTGGGCGGATGTCAGTCGCGTCCATCAACGCACTGCTGTACGTGGACCGTCACCCCGACCCCCATCTGCTCCAGCAAGCACTGCGAATCCCCGCGCTCAGCCCGGGCTGGCAGGCCTCGCTCCGAGCGCTGCTCGAGCAGCATCGCGGTGGCGCTCCAGGCGGTGGGAACGCGGGCTTGGTGTTGCTGGGGCCGCCACCAGCGTGGCCTGGCTTCCGGCCCATGCGGGTGGCCGCGAAGCGTTCGGAGACGGCCACCGTGCTGTCAGTGGAGCTCGAAGTCGACGACGGCGCGCCGCTGCCGCACCCGCTTCCGGGGCAATTCGTGACGCTCAAACTCCAACCCGGCGGTGGCGCGCCTCCGCTCGTCCGCAGCTACTCGCTCTCGGGATCGCCGGACGGCCCGCGCTACCGAATCGCCGTCAAGGTCGAACCGCACGGACTCGCGGGCGGATACCTGCGTGCCACGGTCGAGGTCGGTGATCGCATCAAGGTCGCGGCACCGCGCGGACAATTCACTCTCGGCGAGAGCGCACACGCGGTCGTCCTGGTGAGCGCGGGCGTCGGGGTGACACCCGTGCTCGCGATGCTGTACGCGCTCCATGACAGCCAGTCGACGCGTGACATCTGGTGGCTGCATGGGACGCGCAACGGTGCCGAGCATGCCTTCGCTCAGGAGACACGGTCGCTGCTCGCGGCACTGCCAAACGCGCATAGTCGCGTGTGGTACAGCCGACCCGATCCCGATGACCACATCGGGACCGACTGCGACGAGCTCGGACACATCACGCCGGAGGGGATCGCGGCGACCGGGGCACCGATCGACAGCGAGTTCTACCTGTGCGGGCCGACCCCATTCATGACTGCGATCACCGCTGGCCTAGAGAAACTCGGCGTGCCGACGGCGCGCGTTCACACTGAGGCGTTCGGCGCCGAGGCTCCGGTCACGCCCGGCATCATCGCCGGCGCCGCCCGGCCACCGCACCCCCCCGAAGGTAGCCCGGGCACAGGCCCGCTCGTCTCGTTCGTGCGGACCGGCTTGAACGTGCGCTGGGACAAGACGTACGCGAGCATCCTCGAGTTCGCCGAAGCATGCGACGTACCGGTTCGTTGGTCGTGCCGGACCGGCGTGTGCCATACCTGCGAAACCGCGCTCCTCGAAGGGACAGTTGCCTACGCCCCGGATCCCCTCGAGCCGCCGGCCGCCGGCAACGTCTTGGTGTGCTGCTCCCAGCCTGGGAGCGACCTCGCCGTCGATCTCTGACGCAGTCCTGTATGTATCGGGCCAGCGGAGTTCGGACAATCGGGGCAGCGATTCGGTTCGAAGGTTTGGGCCGGAGTAGGTCGTGCCCGCGGCCAACCGCCCTCATCCTGCGAGGCGGCGCCTCATCGCCTGGCATGTAGCATCCCCACAGGCCCTGGGGAGGTCCAGTCCACCACTCCCGGGCGGTCGAACGGAGTGAACGCGATGCTTCCCGATAACGCGTCAAGCACCCTCACATTCCTGTTCACCGACCTTGAGGGCAGCACCCGTCTCTGGGAGCGCTTCCCGCAGCCGATGAATCGTGCGCTGGAGCGCCATGACTCGATCCTGCTGACCGCCGTGGCGGCTGCGGGCGGGCAGGTGGTCAAGATGACCGGCGATGGTCTGATGGCCGTCTTCGGATCAGCAGCTGAGGCGGTCCGCGCGTGCCTGGCGGCCCAGCGGGGACTGGTCGAAGAGCCCTGGCGGGAGACCGGAGTCCTGCGGGTGCGGATGGGGCTGCACTCTGGCGAGGC
>Ga0075432_10000088_pt1 | contig 18887 bp, 20 predicted proteins | sample RhiMethybrSRZTD1_FD_72781 | JGI IMG/M metagenome (GOLD analysis project Ga0075432, IMG submission 72781) | Populus rhizosphere microbial communities from Tennessee, USA - Rhizosphere MetaG P. TD hybrid SRZTD1 | ecosystem: Host-associated > Plants > Roots > Rhizosphere > Soil | place: USA... | reverse complement strand
GCGCGTTACGCCTGGCCGTTGAAGAGGCTGGTCACCGAGCCTTCCTCAAAGACCTCCCGGATCGCGCGAGCGATCAATGGGGCAATCGACAACACGGTGAGCGAATCGAAGCGACGCTCCTCCGGAATCGGCAAGGTATTGGTAACGATCACCTCCTCGAACTCCGTCGCTTTCAGCCGGTCGATGGCTGGACCGGACAGCACCGGATGCGTGGCAGCCGCGATCACCGCTTTCGCACCGCGTGACTTCAATGCCTCCGCGGCCTGGCAGATCGTGCCCGCAGTGTCGATCATGTCGTCGACAAGCAAGCAGACCCTTCCCTCCACCTCGCCAACGACCTCATGGATGGCCACCGTGTTGACCACGTTCGGGTCACGGCGCTTGTGGATGATCGCCAGTGAGCAGTTCAGCCTGTCGGTCCACATGTCGGCTACCCGTACCCGGCCGGCATCCGGTGAGACAACCGTCATCTCGGAGGTGTCGTACTTGGTCAACAGGTAATTCGAGAGCACCGGAAGCGCCCAGAGATGATCAACAGGGCCATCGAAGAAACCCTGAATCTGGGCCGCGTGGAGATCAACAGACATGATCCGATGAGCGCCCGCGGTATGGAACAGATCAGCAATCAGTCGAGCGGAGATCGGCTCGCGGCCACGGTGCTTCTTATCCTGGCGTGCGTACGGATAGAACGGCACGACGACGGTGATGCGCTTGGCAGAGGCACGTTTCAGCGCATCCACCATGATCAACTGTTCCATCGTCCACTCGTTGACCGGTGCCGCATGACTTTGGATCACGAAGGCGTCGCAGCCGCGCACCGACTCGTCAAATCGGACGTAGATCTCGGAGTTGGCGTACGTTATCGCGCGCGTCGGAACTATCTCCACGTTCATCAACTTGGCGACCTCGTTGGCCAAATCGGGATGAGCGCGTCCCGAGAACAGCATGAGATGTTTGTCGTTCGGGCGCGTGAGACCGCTCACGACGGCTCCTTCTGCTCCAGCGCTGCCTCGGCGGCTCGCGCGGTCTTGGTGCCAGCCCGCTTTCGCGCCACCCAGCCAGATACGTTGCGTTGCCGACCGCGGCTAACCCCAAGATCACCAGGCCCTACGTCGCCCGTGATCGTCGAACCAGCTGCTATATACGCGCCGTCGGCCACCTCGACCGGTGCGGCAAGAACCGAATTGCTGCCAACGAAGGAGTATGCCCCAACCGTCGTCGTTGATTTGCGTAGTCCGTCATAGTTGGCGAAAATCACGCCGGCACCGATGTTGGCGCCCTCGCCGATCACCGCATCGCCCAGATAGCTGAGATGGGGCGCCTTGGCCCCGGCTCCGATGCGAGCGTTCTTCGCCTCTACGAAGGTACCGATCTTGCCGCCTGCGCCAAGTGTGGTACCCGGCCGAAGATAGGCAAACGGTCCGACATCTGCACCAGGGCCGATCACGCTCAGCGACGCCTGCGTTCGGGTGACCACGGCGTTCTCCCCCACTTCTACGTCGACCAGTGTGGTCTCAGGACCGATTCGCGCTCCTGACCCAATTGAGGTGGCCCCCTCCAAGAACGTGCCCGGCAGCAAGATCACATCAGTTGCAAGATCAACTGAGGCGTGTACCCAGGTCGTCGCCGGATCGACAACGGTCACCCCTTCGCGCATCCACCGATGCAAGATACGGCGGTTGACCTCGGCGTTCATTCGGGAAAGCTGGATCCGGTCGTTGACGCCCTCGGTCTGCCACAAATCCTCGATCAACAACGCAGCCACCGGTTTGCCGGCACGGCGTACCAAAGCTGGTACGTCACTGAGATAGAGCTCACCTTGATCATTCAGCGGCGCCAGTTCGCTCAGCGCAGCCCGTAAGGCACCACCGTCGAATACATAGATTCCAGAGTTGATCTCAGTGATTTGTTGCTGCACCTCATTGGCATCTCGATGCTCGACGATGCCGTTCACCATGCCGTCCGGGTCGCGCAAGATGCGACCGTATCCCGTCGGGTCTGGAACCTCTGCAGTCAAGACGGTGACAGCGGCCTGCTGCGCCCGGTGCTCCCCAAGTAGCGCGGCGAGGGTCTCACCGGTGAGCATCGGAACGTCTCCACTAGTGACGATTACGTCGCCATCGAGATGTGCCATTTGACCGAGCGCGACTTGAACGGCGTGACCGGTACCGAGCTGCTCCTCTTGCACCGCGATCAAGACATGTGGCGCAACCTCAGCGAGATGTTCTTCGACCTGATCACGAAGGTGGCCGACCACGACCACAACGTGTTCGGGCTGGACCTCCGTCGCAGCTGTCACCGCATAGCTCAACATGGAGTGACCGGCGATCTCGTGCAGCAACTTGGAACGCGAGGACTTCATCCGCTTGCCCTCGCCCGCCGCCAAGATGACGACAGCCGCGACCGGGCTGGGAGCTTGCTCGGAGTGAACGGACAACAGCTGGCTCCTTACTAGCTGAGTGACGCTCCGCTCCCCGGGTAGGAGTCGAACCTACGTCGCTAATCCTGATTCAAAGTCAGGCGGGCCCTGCCGACAGACCAACCGGGGAATGTGGGACCCGGCCAATCTTCCCATCCGGAGCCGGTTGCAAGCCGCCGGTTTCGAAAAGATCGCTTTGCCCCCTCGTGACCAACCCTTCGATCGGCCAGAGCCAAGCGTACGCATTCGCGGTCGTGCTGCATCCAGCGGCTTTCGCACACTCTGACGAGCGCTCTCCTTTTGCCTTCGGCAGGCAACTTGCGTACAGTAGTGCTAGTCTTCTAAATCGATACAGAAACCTTTCATGACCGCCTCTACTGTTATCCCAAATCGGCTCTCGACCCGGCTCGCTGCCGTCGCGGTGACGTTGATGTTCATCATCAACGGCACAGTCATCGGAGGGTACGGCGGCTTGCTGCCCTCGCTACGCGACAAGCTCGGCATCGGCGCAACGCAGATCGCGATCATGCTCTTCTGCGCTGGAGTCGCGGCCATTCTTGCGATGCAGGTCGGCGGTCGGCTAGCCGACGCACTCGGTGCTCGTGAAATCACGTTGGCCGCCATCCCACTGCTCATCGCCGGAATGATCACGATTGGGCTGGCGCCGAGCTTCGCAATTGCGATCATCGGCGTCGTGCTCATTGGGCTGGGTAACGGAGCCATGGATGTAGCCATGAACGCGATCGGTGTCCAGGTCGAGGCCGCGCGACAACGGCCGATCATGAGCTTCTTTCACGCCTTCTGGTCGATCGGCACCTTCATCGGTGCCGGCGCTGTGCTGTTGCTCGCTACTGTGCTGGGATTGCGCGGCGGCTCGATCGTGACACCCTTGTCGATGTTGATCGCGGTAGCGGGACTTGTCGTGCTAGGCATCCTCCTAAAGATCACGCCCAAGGCTGCCGTCGTGCACCACACGGTAGACGGAGTGAAGACCCCGATTCCCAAGGCCGCGTGGATTCTCGGTGTCATGGCGTTGGCCTTTGGCCTCTCAGAGGGCACGGCAACCGACTGGTCGTCCCTGCAGGTCACCGATGTCGCGGGTGTTGATCCAACGACCGGCGCGCTCGGATTGATTACGGTCAGCGCGTTCATGGTCATTATCCGGTTGCTGGGCGACCGGCTGGTAACTCGCTTTGGTAGGCGTGCCGTCGTGCGCTTCGGCGCGCTGTTTGCGACCGTTGGCTATCTGACAGTCACGCTGGTCAGCAGCCTGCCGATGCTGGTGGTCGGCTGGGCGTTGGTTGGCTTCGGAGTGGGGATGATCGCCCCACAGGTGTACGCCGTGGCAGGGCACATCGGCGGTGGCCGAGTGCTCGCAGTGGTTGTGACATTCGGTTACGCCGCATTCCTGATTGGCCCGGCCTTCATGGGATTTCTCGTCAACCAGCTCGGTATCCATCACGCCATGGTCGTACCCGCGCTGCTCTGTGCCGGCATCATTGCTCTGGCATCGACTATGCCGCGCACCGACGTCGGCCTAGGTCAGCGCTAGATCTGCAACAGAGTCCGGCTCGGCGCTGCCGTGCTATGGCTGGGTGGCATCGAGAAGGATCCTCGCCAGCTCGCGAGGCTGGGAGAACATCGGCCAGTGCCCTGTATTCATCGTCACGAGCCGCCAACCATCATTTGTCAGCAGCTTGGCCACAGTCTCGCTTGGTTCGGGCCAGTCGAGTAGGCACTTGACGTAAACCGCGGGCAGCTCACCGACGGAACGCCCCATGACGGCTGGTTCGGTTAGCGTCCGGCCAGGATGCGGTGTTGAGCCGTCCACGATGCGCGCGATCTGCTCCACAGTCAGGCCCTGACCCTCGTAGTCGGCTGCCGAGAGCGGCCGCCAGAAGCCACCGTTTTCTGCGATCGAGGCCTCGAGCGCAGCGGGTCCCTCGTACCAAACCGAGGCGAATGACTCACCGTCGACAGGAACGTTGGAGTCGACAAACACGACCTTCCTCAGTCGGTCGCCAATCCGCTCGGCGGCTTGCCCGGCTGGAATACCTGAGTAGCTGTGCCCAACCAGAACGACATCGTGCAGATCACGGTTGGCGACTTCGTCCACGATGTCTTCGACATGGGTTTGCTGACCGGCAGGCACGCCTTGCTTATAGGCGAGACCGGAGAGCGTCAGCGGGTGGGTGCCATGCCCAGCCGCACGCAGCTCTGGGACGACCTCGTCCCATGCCTTGGATCCGAGCCACGCACCGGGGACGAGTACGAATTCGGCCATGGGCGGCAACGTAGCGCAGCGTCTAGTTGGCATTCTGATCGGGCGGCGCTGACCGGGTGTTAAATCTCGACGTCAAGACTCTTCACGTCTAGGCTCCGGTTGTGACCGGCCAGCAAACCCGCGATGAGGTCGACAGCATTGTGGAGGCCTGGCGCCGGGAGCGCCCGGACCTCGATGTTGAGCCGATGCAAGTTTTGTCGCGGATCAGTCGACTCGCCCGGCACCTGGATCGGCTACGAGCCGGCGCGTTCAACGCCCATGATCTGGAGTCCTGGGAATTCGACGTGCTGGCCGCATTACGCCGCTCCGGGCCGCCGTACCGACTCTCACCGGGGCAGCTGCTGAGAGAAACCCTGGTCACGTCGGGAACGATGACGAACCGGGTCGACCGGCTCGCCGAACGCGGGCTGGTGACGAGACAGGATCACCCCAATGATCGGCGTGGTGTGCTGGTCGAGCTCACCGACGCTGGCAGGAATGTGGTGGATTCGGCGTTCGCGGAGCTGATGTCAGCGGAGCGCCAGATCACCGCCGCTCTGGACGTGGCAGATCATGATCAACTGACTCGTAGCCTGCGGCTACTGCTCGCCCGTTACGGCGCGGATCAGTAGAGCCGGCAGTCGCACAGTCGGCTCGTCAATCGATGAGGCGAGCGCCTGGCACTGGACCGGTCGCCCGTCGAACTGCCCGGCACAGTCCCTCGCCGCTCAGCGACACTGACAGTTCTACTGCTGCCGACTCTCCGTCAGCCAGGAATGCACACGTCGGACCCGATCCCGACACCACGGCGCCCAGTGCGCCGTATTCGAGGCCGGTCTGCAGCACGGTACGCAGTTGCGGCTGCAGCTCTAAGGCAGCTGGTTGAAGATCATTGTTGAGCGCGGCACCGAGCAGCCTCGGATCACCCCTCCGTAAGGCATTCATCAGGTCAGCAGGAACTTTTGGTGGCGGTGCGCCGGGGGTCAGCTCGTCGAAGTGCCGGTAGACCGCCGCCGTTGAGAGCCCGTGGTAGCCGAAGGCCAGCACCCAGTGGTACATCCCCCGGGCGAGAGCCGGAGCCACCTCCTCGCCACGACCGCTACCGACGGCCGTACCACCCAGCAATGCGAATGGCACATCGCTGCCAATCTCACCAGCCAACATCCTCAGTCGCTCGGGAGTGATATCCAGGTCCCACAGCACCGCGCACGCCAATAGGGCCGCCGCGCCATTCGCGGAGCCGCCAGCCAGCCCACCGGCCACCGGTATCGACTTCTTGATCGACAGGCTGGCGCCGAGTGAGTCGCGAGGTGCGTAGTGATGCGCGAGCAGCTTCGCGGCGCGGACCGCGAGGTTGGTGCTATCGAGCGGGACTTGATCAGCTCCCTCGCCATCGACCTTCACAGTGAACTCATCGGGGTTGGCCCAGGTCGCCTCGACCTCGTCGTACAGCGAAACCGCGTGATACACGGTGGCGAGTGGATGGTAGCCGTCGCGGCGCGGAGCGCCCACCTTCAATGCCAGGTTGATCTTGGCCGGCACCCGTACGCGCACGCCGGTACGAGTCGACGGGGTCACTGAGCCCATGAGTGCGAGGCTATCTACGCACGGGGGCTCTGCCCCCGTGTACCCCCGCTGGGGGCTCCGCCCCAGACCCCCGACAATCGACCAGCCGTTGTTGTTCAGAACTATGCGGAGAAAATATTCTCCGCAAGGCGAGCGAAGTCATAGATGTCCAGCATTTCGCCGCGTATTTGGGGATCCAGACCGGCTGCGGCGATGGCAGCGCTAGCAGCCGTGGAGGAGCCGGCCAGTCCGGCTAAAGCGGAGCGCAGCATCTTTCGCCGCTGCCCGAATGCCGCATCGACGACTGTAAACACCTGCGCTCGTGTGGCCTTGGTCTCCGGTTGCGCACGTCGCTGGATGGCGACCAGGCCAGACTCGACATTCGGCACCGGCCAGAAGACAGTCGGTGAGACGCTGCCTGCCCGGCTGGCCGTGGCGTACCAAGCGACCTTGACCGACGGCACGCCGTAGGCCTTCGACCCCGGTTTCGCGGCCAGCCGATCAGCCACTTCCGCCTGCACCATCACAAGGCCGCGGCTCCATGAATCGAAGGTTGCCAACAGGTGCAGTAGCACGGGCACCGCGACGTTGTAGGGCAGGTTGGCCACGACCGCGGTCGGCGGCACAGTTAGATCGCCTACCCGCAGTGCGTCGGCGTGGATCACGGTCAGTGCCTCAACCCGATCCGGCAGTCGAGCGGCCACCGTACGAGGCAACTGGGTGGCGAGCCGGTCATCGATTTCGATCGCGATCACTCGGCGCGCTGCCTGCAGCAGGCCGAGCGTCAATGAGCCCAGTCCTGGTCCGACCTCGAGCACGACGTCGTCATCGGTGACACCTGACGCCGCAACGATTCTGCGCACGGTGTTGGCGTCGGTAACGAAATTCTGGCCACGCTGCTTGCTTGGCCGCAGGTCCAGCTGGTTCGCGAGCTCACGTATCGCCGTAGCATCGAGCAGCCCGTTGGCCACCGTGCTAGCGCAGGCCAAGCTTTGACGAGCACGCCGGCCAGGCGCCCCAGCCCTGGCTGGCCTGGACCTTCTTGGCTACTCGAATCTGCTCCTCGCGGCTGGCCTTGTTCGGCATACCGGAACCACCGTTGGCGCGCCATGTGCTGAGAGTGAACTGGAGGCCGCCGTAGAACCCATTGCCTGTGTTGATCGACCAGTTGCCCCCTGACTCGCACTGCGCGAGCTTGTCCCAGACACTTCCTGACGGTGTGCTGGAGCCGCCAGAACTCTTCTTGGTGGTGGCCTTCTTGGTCCCGACCAGAATGACTTCGGTCACGGGGTCCTTGATCAACTTGGACTTGATCTTGGCACGCTTGACGATCTCGCCGTCATGTCGAACGATCTTGTAGGTCACCGCCCGGACACCACGGACACCTGGCGTGTCGATCTTGGTGACACCCTTCTTGAGCTTGCTTGACTCCTTACGAGTGGTGTCGTAGTCCACCTTGATCTTTTTGACCTTGGAACTGATCTCGACATCGGTAAACGTGAACTTTGCTCCATCGACCAAGGGGGTGCTCGGCTTCGCACTCAGCTTGTCGTCTTCATCCACCTTGATTTTGACGGCGGCCAGCGCGTCGGCCAGGGTCTGACCGGTCGTCGTGATGGTGCGCTTCTTACCCGCGTCAATGATGATGATCTTCTTCTGAGTGCCGATGATAATGGTTAGGCCTTGCCGTCCAATGCTCGAGCTGCGGCTGGTGGACAGCTCGGCGCCGGCCAGATTCATGTTCAGTGCGGCAAGCGCATCATCGACTGTCGTCGCGGTAGTCCAGATGGTCTGTCTCGCGCCGTCGATGGTGAAGGTGACTTGGCGTCCGAACTTCACGGCGACGCGAGTGCCGTCCTCGACCTTGGCATCCAGGTTCGGTGCCACCACATCGTGGCTGTTGACCTCGATTCCCTTGGTCTTCAGCAACGCGCCCACGGTGTCGGCGCTGGTCTGGACGTCGGTGGTCTGACCGTCGACCGAGAGCGTGACGGATTTGTTGAGGTTTGCATAGCCGTAGGTTGTTCCAGCTAGTGCTAGGGCGGTCGCTCCTGCGGCGACCACAGGAATGATCTTGCGCACAGCAATTTCCCCCGAGTCGGTCCGTCGGTGATCTGGACCTCGATGTCGTTCCCCGTCGGGCCTTTCAGCCCGATGTATCACGAAATTATAACGGAGACGACCGCCAATGTGCCAAAATGCCCAATCGACGCGAGCATTCCGTTACCAAACGCCGTGGTGGATCAGCTCGGAGGGAGCCTTGCGGGGACGGCGTGCCGGCGAGCCCGTGACAGCACGTGTGTCCGGCCCGGATCCCGGATAGCCGATGCTGATTACGCCTACGCTCAGCTGACTTGGCGGTACGCCGAACGACTCTCGTACGGCGGCAATCCGGTCGGCGGGAATGCCGAAGAAACAGGCGCCGAGATCCTGGTCGATTGCCGACAGCAGTGCCGCCATGCTGGCCATTCCGGCGTCGACGAACCAGTACGGCGCTGACCATCGCGCCGGATCTCGGTCGGTCCAGCCCTTGTCCGGCTCGGCGTACCGATCGAGATAGGCCTCCTCACTGGTCCACACCGCAATAAGAACGGGTGCCGTACGCATACCTCGCGACCAGGCGCTGTCTGCGTCGCCACAGACCCGCCAGAAGGTCTCGCACTCTGGGGCCGAGCTCAGCACCAGCAGCGAAGTTCCCTGCGTGAACCCGGCGGACGGCGCCCTGAGAGCCGCCGCCAACACCGCCTCGAGCGCCTGAGAAGGCACCGGCCGGGCTGTGTCGTACGAGCGGATCATCCGACGTCGACGCAGCACCTCGGTGAATTCCATGAGCTACCAGCTTCCGCCGAAAGCCACATCAGCGTTGTCACTGAGCGCTTGACACATGCGCTCCGGCTCGATCGCCAGCGTGTCCGCAAGGAAGCGGGCGGTATGCGGAATGAGGTAGGACGCGTTCGGCTTTCCCCGTACCGGCATAGGAGCGAGATAGGGCGCGTCGGTCTCGACCAGTATTCGATCAAGCGGCGTCACGGCGAGGGCGTCCCGTAAATGATCGTTGTTCTTGAATGTGATCGTGCCCGCGAACGAGAGATAGGCGCCGCGGTCCAGGCACGCGCGGGCAAATTGATCATCACCGGAAAAGCAGTGCATCACGATGCGAGCCGGCGCCCCTTCTGAATCGAGCACATCGAGGATGTCGTGGTGCGCGTCGCGATCGTGGATGACAAGGGTCTTGTCGTACGCCTTGGCGAAGGCGATGTGAGCGGCGAACGCCTCTTGTTGCACCGCCTGGCCGCTGGTGTCGGGCGTTCTGTAGTAGTCGAGCCCGGTCTCCCCCACTGCTCGGACCCGTGGATGTTGGGCCAGCGTTTCCACCAGCTCGAGTCCCGACACCAGATCGGGTCCCATTCGTGCGGCGTCGTTGGGGTGGATGGCGACACCGGCGATGACTGATATCCATCGCTCCGCTGCTTGCACCGCCCAGCGGCAGCCTTCCGGATCGCAGCCGATCTGGACGATCCTGCTCACACCCACCTCGTCGGCTCGCCGGATGGCTTCTTCCGGATCGAGGCCGGACTTGGCCTGTGTGGAATCGAGATGGCAGTGCGAGTCGACTACCGGCACAGGCAGCGGATCGGGCGGGTCTGGCAGCTCCACGCACTAAACCCTTTCATTCCCCAAATTTGGAGGGGCCAAATTTCAGGACGAGGTCGTAAAGAGCGTTCTTTGCCAAGCCGTGCTCCTGCGCCACCTGCGCCACGGCCGCCTTCAACTTCATCCCGTCGGCCGCCAGGCCGGCCGCCTCCCTGGCTGCCGACTCCAAATCGACAGCCGGTGCCGTTGCACCGCCAATAACAAGAGTGATTTCGCCGCGTACGTCGGAGTTTGCCCATGCCGTCAGCTCCTGCAGCGTCCCGCGGCGAATCTCCTCATATGTCTTGGTGAGCTCGCGACAGACCGCGCCCAAACGATCGGCGCCGAAGGCCTGAGCCATCACGGACAGCGTGGCGGCTACTCGGTGAGGCGCTTCGAAAAAGACCATGGTTCGTGGCTCGGCGGCCAGCTCGGCTAACCGACGCATGCGTTCTGAGGCCTTGCGGGGCAGAAACCCCTCAAAGCAGAATCGGTCAACTGGGAGCCCAGAAACTGCTAGCGCTGTCGGCACAGCAGACGGGCCAGGCACCGCCGTGACCCGGAAGCCTCCCGCTACTGCGGCGGCGACGAGGCGATACCCAGGGTCGGACACCGACGGCATTCCGGCGTCACTGACGACCACGATTCGATTCCCTTGGTCAAGTAGCCGAACGAGCTCCTCGGTGCGCCTAGCCTCGTTTCCCTCGAAGTAGGACATCACTCGCGCGCTTGTCTGGATCCCAAGCCGTTCGAGCAGCCGCCGCAGCCGGCGGGTGTCTTCCGCTGCGATCACGTCGGCATTGCTCAGCTCGGCTACCAGCCTCGGCGATGCATCGGCGGTGTCACCGATCGGCGTCGCAGCGAGCACCACGACTCCCGCCGAGTCTCCTTCAGACACCGCTTCAGACTCCCAGACCACCTGCTGGATTTCTATGTAAACCCAGGTTGCGGACGGTCTGCATAGGTTGCAACCTGTGCTGACCGTATGCAAGCTACGTGCACATAGGTTGCGAACCGGGACGGAGGGTGGTCGTGGGCGCGATGCGGACCGCCGCGCCACCTACCATGGGCGAGTGGCGCGCCAAGTCCTAGAGTCTGAGAGAGGGTTGGTGATACCGACAGACACCCTCATGGGAGGCTCGACTCAGCCGCACGCGCTAACGGAGTGGCCGTCCAACCCGCCCAGCACGATCGAGCGGTTACGGGTCTCAATGCCGACCGATCGTGTCAACGGCTGGATCGTGACGTTGATCATCGGGGCGATTGCCTTCGTGATCCGCTACGTCAATCTGGGCTATCCCAACAAGCTGGTCTTCGACGAGACCTACTACGCCAAGGATGCCTACTCGCTGCTGAAGTTCGGCTACGAGCGCGACTGGCCGAGCAACGCCAATTCCAAGATCATCGTTGGCAACGTCGATGTTATGCAGAACACCCCTGCCTTCGTTGTGCATCCTCAGCTCGGCAAGTGGCTGATCGCCGGGGGCGAGCAGCTGTTCGGCATGAACTCGTTCGGCTGGCGGTTCGCGTCCTTGATCTTCGGAACTCTCCTGATCATGGTCACCATCCGGCTAGTCCGCCGGGTCTCCAAGTCGACGCTGATCGGTGGTCTCGCCGGCCTGCTGCTGACATTCGACGGGCTGGCATTCGTGATGTCGCGTATCGCGCTGCTCGACATCTTTATGGCCTTCTTTCTGGTTGCTGCTGTTGCCTGCCTGGTCGCTGACCGGGAATGGTTCCGAAACCGCCTAGCTCGTTATCTGGAACGTCGCGAGCTTGCTGACCTTGGTGGCCGATTCGGCCCAGCTCTCGTGCTGCGTCCCTGGCGGCTAGCTGCCGGGCTCTGTTTCGGATTGGCAATGGGAACAAAGTGGAACGCCCTATTCCCACTCGCCGCCTTCGCACTGCTGTCACTTGCCTGGGACCTAGGCGCGCGTCGCCTCGCGGGTGCCGGATCGCGAGCCAAATTCGCGATTTCCCGAGACGGCATCCCCGCCTTCTTCTCCCTGGTAGTGCTCAGCTTGGTGGTCTACGTCGGCACCTGGGCCAGCTGGTTGATGACCAGCGGAGGCTACGACCGGATGTGGGGGGCACAGAATCCAGATCACGTCACGGTGCGACTGCTCGGCAAGCCCCTCGCATCCTTGCTGCATTACCAATACGACATCTGGAACTTTCACACCGGCGACTTCATCAACAACGCCCAGCACACCTATCGCGCGGATCCGGCAGGCTGGCTGATAGTAGCGCGGCCGATCGGGATCGACGCCGTCAACAACATCAAGCCTGGAACCGATGGCTGCATCGGACCGGACAACTGCATTCGAGTGATCAGCGGTGTCGGGACGCCGGCGCTGTGGTGGATTGCGATCTTCGCACTCGTGGCGGCCGCGATCTTATGGGTAGGAGGTCGGGACTGGCGATTCGGAATTCCCGTTGTGGGTGTGTTAAGCAGCTGGTTGCCGTGGTTCATCTTCGATGCGCGTCCGTTGTTCTACTTCTACGCGATCGCGATCATCCCATTTTCGGTGATGGCCATTGCGCTGTGCGCGGGCTGGATGCTTGGCGACGCCCAAGCTGGAGATCGTCGCATGGTGGCCGCAATTGTTATCGGTGCTTTCGTGGCACTGGTCGCTGCCAATTTTGCCTACATTTATCCGATCCTCACCGATGAACTCCTGCCCTATCCGAAGTGGCTGTCCCGAATGTGGTTCAGAAGTTGGATCTGAGTCGAGCTGTCGGCGACTTTGATCACCGTTCTTGGGACCGGCAAAGGCAGTCCGTTCGTTCACCAGATGATTCGACCGTTCTCTCCAGACCTCCGGCGGCGAGGGGGCGCGTCCCCTAAAGTGTTGTGCTGGCTTTCGCATCAATGGGTCGCCTCGCCACCGCCCGGCGCGGGGTAATTGGGTGAAGGAGTGGGATGGCACAGCCGCGGGACCATATGCGGTTCTCGGTCATCGTCCCGGCGTACAACGAAGGGGCCTATCTGGGTCGCGCGCTGCACTCGTTGCAGCACCAGGACTACGACGGCAACTACGAGATCATCGTCGTAGACAACAACAGCACTGACGACACTGCCGCTATTGCTGCCCGATATGGCGTACAGGTCGTCAGCGAGCCTCAACAGGGAGTCTGCGCGGCCCGGCAGCGGGGCGTTGAATGTGCGCGCGGCGAGATCATCATCTCAACCGATGCCGACACCACCCAGCCGCACGACTGGCTGCGCACCATCGACGCCTCCTTCGCAGCTTCTCACCAGGTGGTCGCTGTTGCGGGTCCGTGCCGGTATGAGAACCCTTCATGGTGGGCGAAGGCATACCCAACATTGCTTTTCGGCTTCGTTGCCCTGATCTATGCGTTGACTGGATTCGTCTTCTACATAAGTGCGACGAATATCGCAGTGCGGCGCCACGCCTTTCCGGGATATGACCTGAGACTCACTCAAGGCGGCGACGAACTTGATCTTCTTCGGCGGCTGCGACGACGCGGGTTGGTGAGCTGGCAGCGCCACAACGTCGTCAACACCTCCGCACGCCGGTTGGAGCGAGGATTGCTCTACAACTTCTTTATGACCTTTCTGGTCTATTACCTCCTGGCGTATTGGCTCAACAGGCTGTCGCAACGGCAGACATTTGGAATGGCGCCGGCATTTCGCCAAGAGCGGTTGCGACCTTTGGTACCGGTGTTGGCGCGGCGTCGAGTGGTGCTCGGGATTTTGTTTGTCGGGCTCACCTCGCTCGGCTTCGCAACCGGGGCCGGTGACGCAGCCATGGATAGCCTGGCCGATGGCCTGGCCAATCTCTGGCGCGGCCCGTGAGCTCGCTCGCAGCGGTGGCGCGGGCCGCTGTGGCCGGAGCATCGGCACTCGGGGCTGCGGTGTACTGGACCGGCTTCCGGCCTCGCTCGCAGGTCTTCGGCTCTTTTCCGTACGGGATCGAGACCGAGGAAAAGCTAGTTGCACTGAGCTTCGATGACGGGCCCAACGAGCCCTATACATCGCGGCTGCTCGACACCTTGGATGCGTACCAGGTCAAGGCGACGTTCTTCCAGGTCGGGCGTTGTGCACAGCGTTTTCCGTCCACCACCAGGCGGATCGTGCAGAGCGGGCATGTGCTGGGCAACCACAGTTACAGCCACTCGTTCACTAACTATGTCAAGCAACCACGCCAAGAGATGGAGATCATCCGCTCTCAAGAGGTGTTCTACTCCGTGGCCGGCGTTACTCCCGTGCTTTACCGGCCACCGTGGTTGTGCCATTGGCCCTGGGTGATGAGCACTGCGCGGCAGCACGGACTCCAGCTCGTATCGGGCACCTTCGTTCACCCTCTGGAGATCTTGCAGCCCGCGGCCGTCAAACTGACCGATTCAGCTGCGAGGATTACCCGGCCTGGCACGATCTTGATCTTTCATGATGGCCGAGAGGCGCGCGGTGGTCCGCGGGACCAAAGCGTGGCAGCGGTCGGGCCGTTGATCGACCGACTCGCCGACCGCGGGTATCAATTCACCACGGTGGACCGGTTACTCGGCGTCAGCGCGTACGCGGGTTAAGAGCCGGCAGACCAATCAGGATCACGCCCGAAGGCGATGAGCAGATCGGCCTGCGGATCACCGGCTCGCGCTGATGTTGGTCGAGCTGCTGTTGATCCGCCGCTCCGGTACATGTCCTCCTTGTCACTGAACCAGGTCGCGACCTCTGCGATCAGCTCCGGGTCCAGAGTGCGCTGCTGACCGGTCGCGACAGCCAGATCCCAGCCGTGAACGAGATGTTCAGCAACGAGCTGGCGGATGTACTCCTCGATGTCTTCATCGCCATAGGAAAGGTGCACCTTTCCACCAGCTGGAAGTCTTTCGGCGACGGCCGTCAACGCCTCATCAGCCGCTGCCAATGCATTGGCCTTGGGGTCTTCTCCGAGGAGATCACCGTCGAACGCGTCACCCACGTCCTCGATGGTCCTACCGTCGACCAGCGGCTTTGTCCACCGCTCTTCGCTGACGACGTGGTTGACCAGCGTGCGTACGTCCCATTCGGTGCAGGGCGTCGGCGCTGACCAGTCTTCGGGTGCAGGTGCGCTCCGCACCAAACCCTTCCAAAATTCAACGCTGCGGCGGTACGTGGTATCCAGTGCCATCGCCCTTGACCCCCTCCTGGATTGTTTGATCACAGCGTGCTCGTTCCGGGGTCGTACGTCCAGCCTGGTGGCCCGATTTCCGGGATGTCGCGAAACCGGGCGGTCTTGGAGAATGAGGTCATGGCGATCCGGCGCAGCCGGGAACGGCGACCCTCACTGATGGACATGATCGACGGAGTCCTGTTCGGCTTCGCCGGTCTGGCGACCATTTGGCTGGCCTATCTGGTCTTGCGGGAAGGCGTCCGGCCGGGTTGGCCAATGCTGCTGCTCGTTGTGTTCTGGGTACTTCTCACCTATCTATTGCTGCCGAGAATCCATCGCATCCTGACCCGGATATATGTGCCGGGGTACTTCATCGGCCGAGCCCGGACCAGTGACGGCCTGCTCGGAGATCCGATCAACCTGGCGCTGCTCGGTAATGAAGCGCAGGTCCACGCTGCCATGACGCGGGCCGGCTGGACGCGCGCCGACGATCTGAGCCTGCGCAGCGGCACGCGGATCTTCAAGTCGACCTTGAGCCGGCGCAGCTACGACGAGGCGCCGGTAAGCCCGCTGCATCTCTTTGATCGGCAGCAGGATTTTGCGTACCAGCAAGAAGTGGCAGGCAGCCCATCGAAACGGCACCACGTACGCTTCTGGCGCTGTCCCGAGGGATGGATGCTCCCCGGCGGGTACGCCGTCGACTGGCTTGCGGGCGGAACCTACGACAAGAGTGTCGGGCTGTCCTTGTTCACGCTGCAGGTGACCCACAAGATCGAAGAAAACACTGATATCGAGCGCGACTACATCGTCGAGACGGTCATAGCAGGCTCACCGGAAACTGATGTGGAGGTGATCGAAAACTTCTCCACCGGTTACCACTCCCGAAATGGGGGCGGCGATTTGATCATCACTGATGGAGACCTGCCGATCATCAACGTACGGCGGATCGATGTGCCTGAGGTCGCGGCGGTAGAACATACCGACAGCCGCGACAAGCGACCGGCTCAGATCGTCTTCGGGGCAGGCGTGGCATTCTTCCGCGGGTTGGCCTTCCTACCTATTGCACTGTTTCTGTTGCTGCTACCCATTCAGTACCTGCAGGGATTGCAGGGGGTGACCATCGAAGGCGGCCGCCCGGCTTTGATCTTGGGAGGAACCGTAATTGCCATCATTTCCTTGATCGACATCGGCCTAGCGGTCGCGGTGTTCTTCGGTCGAAACTGGGCCCGGATCTGGCTAATGCTGTCATGCGTACTGACCACCATAACGGCCTTTATCGGCAACGCGAATGGCTCAGAAGCGGTCACGCTCGCCACCACCTTGCCTACGGTCGGTCTCAGCATTCTGGTGCTGCTCGCTTTGTCGAGCCACCGGGCCCGGGAATACGCCGAGCGCGGCCGGTGCATCCCCAAGCACATTGCCGGGCGCAGCTACGAGCAGGCCGCTATCAGATAGTCCGTCGTAGGGTCTGCGAGTCGCGCGGTCTAAGACTCCGCGTCGTGACAGATTGACTTCTGCCACCCGTGATCACTCCCCGAGAGGCGGCACGCTCGTGACAAGCGAAAGCGGCGGACTCCGCCTCCGTCGGGTGACCGGCGTCCTCTTTCTGGTTAGTGCTCTCGCCTTCACTGCATCGGCAACCGGCCTGTCCGCAACATTCGACTGGCCCGACATTCTTCGAGAACCCGCCGATGTCGTGCTCCCGAGCTTCGCAGCAGGCGGCTCGAGTCTGGTGTGGACCTGGTTTGCAACGGCGTGGACGTACGCGATCCTTCTGGTGCCGATACTGCTCCTTCCTGCTGCGCTCGGCCGGCGTGACGACGTTGCGCTCTGGGTGGCGACCTTCGCCGGTGCAATCTCAGTCATGCTCGCGCTGATCGGGTTCCTGCGCTGGGTCTTCGTCGTCCCGCCGCTAGCACGTCTTTACCAAGACGGTGATTCGGCAACGCGAACCGCGATAGGTGTGGCATGGCTTGCACAGCACCAGTTCGGTGGCGCCCTGCTTGGTGAGCACCTCGGACAATTGCTCGGAATCGGCTGGTCGGTCACGGTGAGCATCATCGTGCTCCGCACGAGGGTCCTGCCTCGCTGGCTCGGAGTCCTCGGCCTGGTGGTCAGCGTGCTCTATCTGTTCAACCAGGGAGACATCTTGGCAACAGCCCTGCCAGGCTTTCCGGTTTTTGATCTTGCGGGGCTCATCGGGAGCAGCGGTTGGGGACTCTGGGTCGCTGCGCTAGGGATCACACTCATGATTCGACCGAAGACGACTCCTGGAGGTTGAATGGCGTTCTTCGTGGGTTTGGTGCTGTTCATCGGTGTCTGCGGTTTCTTGGATTCCCGGCTGCCGTGGCCGCCGCGGCCAACTCGACCACAACGGTGATCACCGGGCATTTCGGCCTTGCCGCTGGCGCCAAGTCGGCGGACTATCGGGCGCCGTTGTGGTCTTTGATGTTGGCGACCGTATGGCTGGATGTGGTGTTCGTGCCGTTGGTACTGCTCAAGATCGAGAGCATCGACACCCCACCGGGTGGCGGCTACGGCACCTCGGTGATCCATGCCGATTACACCCATTCACTGCTGGGTGCGCTTATCTTGTCGGCCGCATTCGGCGCTGTGGCATGGTGGCGCTGGGATCGGCGGCTCGGTCTATTGCTCGGCGCCGTCGCGTTTTCGCACTGGGTGCTCGACCTCATCGTGCACCGCGGAGATATGCCAATCTTGCCGGGCAACGCGGGCGATCTTCCGTTGCTTGGTTTCGGGCTGTGGCGAGTGCCCGTCGCCTCGATCCTCGTCGAGGCCGCGTTGCTTGTTGCCGGTGTATTCCTCTACTGGCGGGCGGCCAAGTCGCTTCCATCCCAAGGCGGCCGAGTGACTCCATCGCTTGTCGCGGGGGCCTTGCTGCTGTCCGGGGCGATTGTCCTGACACTTGACGCTCTGGGTCTCTAAATTCCCTGAAGATCGACCACTGGCAAGATCGAGAACGTGACGACGGGCTTGTTGGCCGCCTTGTACGCGGTCGTGCGGAGCGCTCGGGGCCAAACTCTGGGGCAAGATCGTGCAACCCGTCGGTGCCGGGAATTCGGTTGCAGTGTTCAGCTTGGCCGCATCCTTGGCTGTCGTGGCGACGTGCGCGGGGTAGGCCTCCAACGGTTCTTGGGAGTCATGAGAGTTGCCGCGGCAGCCGTGCTATTGATCATCGGTGACATCCACGGCGGAGCAGCAACCATCGGTACGATCCTCGGAGCGATCCTGGCACCTGGCGTAGTTTCCTCTCAGGGTTCGCCTGAGACCTCGCGCTCGGGCCGCCAGCAATAGCGAAACGTTTGACAAGGGTTTTTGACAGCGGGTTGTTGTCTGGAGCTATGACGACCACCTCGGAACCGCTGTCTTGGCCTCGTTCGCATCGCGATCCACAGGATCCGATCAACCCGGCGCCGCAGTTGGCTCGAATCCGCTCCGAGCAGCCGGTCTTCAGCGTGCGGCGGCCGCTACCAACCGGCGATTCGTTGAACATGTGGTTGATCACCAAGTACGTCGACGTCCGGGAGCTGCTGTCCAGCCGTGATACCAGCACTTCACTCGGCCAGTCGGACTCGGCGGCCGCGCAGCCGGGCTTTCTCACGTCGCTCGATCCACCCGACCACACACGGATCCGGCGAATGCTGACCGGGCAGTTCTCGATGCGCCGTCTCACGGCTATGCGCCCGTACATCGAAGAGATCACGACCAAGTTCCTCGACGACATGGAGGCTGCGGGCCCGCCGGCCGACCTGATGCGAGCGTTCGCCCTGCCGCTGCCGTCACTGGTGATCTGTGAGCTGCTCGGTGTGCCGTTCAAGGATCAGGCCGAGTTTCAGCGTCGCAGCGACACCATGCTGGACATCTCGGTTAC
>Ga0075432_10000086_pt1 | contig 19052 bp, 17 predicted proteins | sample RhiMethybrSRZTD1_FD_72781 | JGI IMG/M metagenome (GOLD analysis project Ga0075432, IMG submission 72781) | Populus rhizosphere microbial communities from Tennessee, USA - Rhizosphere MetaG P. TD hybrid SRZTD1 | ecosystem: Host-associated > Plants > Roots > Rhizosphere > Soil | place: USA... | reverse complement strand
GACCGAGACGGCCACCGCGGCGTCCGCGGACCTGGGCCGGCTGGCAGCCGCCGTGCTCGCCCAGGTGCAGGGCGTCGTCGTCGAGCATGAAGAGGAACTGGGCAACCTGGACGCCATTGCCGGCGACGGCGACCATGGCATCGGCATGCGCCGCGGCGTTGACGCGGCAGCCGCGGCAGCACAGGAAACCTCGGCAGCCGGGGCTTCGGTGGAACGCGTTCTCACCGCAGCCGGGGAGGCCTGGAGCGAACGCGCCGGCGGCACCTCCGGTGCGCTGTGGGGATCCGCTGTCATCGCTGCCGGGCTCGCCCTCGGCAACAAGGATTCGTACCGCGGAGAGGATGCGGCGGCCGCCGTCACCGCCTTCGTGGACGCCATCACCGAACTCGGCAAGGCGGAACCGGGGGACAAGACCATGGTGGACGCGCTGCTTCCCTTCCGGGACACATTCCGCACAGCGTTCGACGGCGGAGCCCCGGCACGCGGGGCGCTCGCCTCGGCAGCGGCTGCTGCAGTGACCGCAGCCGACGCCACCGCGGCGCTCCGGCCGCTCAAGGGCCGCGCGCGTCCCCTCGCCGAAAAGAGCCTGGGCCATCCCGATCCCGGCGCCGTCTCCTTCGGCCTGATCGCCACCCGGATCTCGAACTACCTCGATTCTGAACTGAATAATTCCGCCCTGACGGATTCACAACTTGCCGCGTCCGCGGCCGGAAATGGAGCACCAGCATGAGCACCACCCCGGGCACCAGCCCCAGCAACACGACTTCCGGGAGCACCGCAGGCTGGCGGATCGTCGTCGGAAACGATGAAGCCGGCGTCGAGTACAAGGAAGCGCTGAAGGCCCTGCTCGAAGCCGACAGCCGCGTCGCGTCCGTGCTGGACATCGGCGTGGGCGCCAACGACTCCACCGCGTACCCGCACGTCGCCGTCGACGCCGCCCGCAAAGTGGCCGACGGCGAAGCGGACCGTGCGCTGCTGATCTGCGGCACGGGGCTGGGGGTGGCCATCGCGGCCAACAAAGTCCCCGGGATCCGCGCCGTCACGGCCCACGACGGCTACTCCGTGGAGCGCTCGGTCCTGAGCAACAACGCCCAGGTCCTCACCATGGGCCAGCGCGTCATCGGCCTGGAGCTGGCCAAGAAGCTGGTGGGCGAGTGGCTCGACTACCGTTTCGACGAGACCTCATCCTCCGCCGCCAAGGTGGACGCCATCTGCTCCTACGAGCCCGACTACACGAAGGCAGTCTGATCATGACCGAAACAGTAAGCACCCCCAACGCGGCAGCCGTAAACAGCGCCCGGAAGATCGCCGTCGTCGGCTCCGGCTACATGGGCGGCGGGATCGCGCAGGTCCTGGCGCTCGGCGGAGCCCGCGTGGCACTCGCCGATGTGTCCGCCGAAGTAGCGCAGAGCAACTACGACCGTCTCCTGACGGAATCTGACCAGTTCGTGGCCGACGGCCTGTTCCCTGCCGGTTCCACCGAAATCCTGAAGCAGAACCTCTGGGCCGCCAAGGACATCGAGGAAGCCGTGGCCGATGCGGACTTCATTGAGGAAGCCGTCCCCGAAGTCATCGCCATCAAGCACCAGACGCTGGCCCGCATCAGCGCCGCGGCCAGGCCGGACGCCATCATCGGCTCCAACACCTCCACCATCTCCATCGCGGACCTGTCCGAGCCGGTCACCAACCCGGAACGGTTCCTCGGCGTGCACTTCTCCAACCCCTCACCGTTCATCCCCGGCGTCGAGATCATCCCCCACGCCGGTACGTCGGCAACCACCGTCGGCGCGGTCCGCGACCTGGTGCACGCAGCTGGCAAGCAGACCGCCGTCGTCAAGGACGTCACCGGCTTCGTTCTCAACCGCCTGCAGTACGCGCTCTTCCACGAAGCCGCGCAGCTGGTGGAGCAGGGCATTGCCACCGCGGACGACGTGGACACCCTGGTCCGCACCACCTTCGGCTTCCGGCTGCCGTTCTTCGGTCCCTTCGCGATTGCCGACATGGCCGGGCTGGACGTTTACAACTTCTGCTACAAGTCGCTCCAGACCGACTTCCCGGAGCGGTTCGCCACCCCGAAGATCCTCACGGACCTGGTGGAAGCGGGAAAGCTGGGCACCAAGACCGGCGCGGGCTTCCTCAACGTTCCGGCAGAGCGCACGCCTGAGCTGATCGCCTACCGCAATAAGGCCTACGTGGCCATGCAGCAGCTGCTCGAAGACCTCGGCCCCGCGCCCATCAACTAACTCCGCCCCTTTACGTCACCCAGGAGCCACCCACATGAGCATCTTCCCCGCAGAACGCACGGCAATCGTCACAGGAGCCGTCTCCGAGCGCGGTATCGGCCGGGCCACTGTCAACTACCTGGCCGCGCAAGGCTGGAACATCGGCATCATCGACCTTGACGACGCACTCTGCAAAGCCACCGCCAAGGAACTCGCAGCCCAGTACGGCGTGCAGGCCCACGGCGTCGGCGCCAACGTCGGCGATGAAGCATCGGTCCGCAGCGCGATCGACGAGATCGAAGCCGAACTGCCGCAAATAGTGGCCCTCGCCAATGTGGCCGGGGTCAGTTCACCCGTTCCGTACCTGGAACTGGACGCGGCCGAATGGGACCGCGTCCTGAACATCAACCTCAACGGCGTCCACTACGCCACCCGCCGCGTAGCCGAGTCCATGGTGAAGAACCGGATCGGGCGCATCGTGAACATCTCCTCCGTGTCGGCCCAGCGCGGCGGCGGCACCTTCTCCAAGACGCCCTACTCGGTGGCGAAGGCCGGCGTGATCGGGCTGACCCGCTCCACTGCCCGGGAACTGGGGGAGTACGACATTACAGTCAACGCGATCTCCCCGGGCCCGATCGACACCGACATCATGGGCGGCACGCTCAGCCAGGAACGCAAGGACGAACTCACCAAGGACCTCGTCGTCAACCGGGTCGGGTCCACCCGCGACATCGCAGCAGCCATCGCCTTCCTCATCAGCGAGGACGCCGGCTACATCTCCGGCCAGACGCTGAATGTGGATGGCGGACTCTACATGCACTAGGGAAGGCCAGCCATGGCACAGCACAGCAACCCCGCAGGACTGTCCGCAAAAGCACGGCCGGCAACGCCACGGCCCGCAACGGGGCTCAGGTCCTGGAGCCGCGGACGCCAGATCTACCTCGCCGTGGGCATCCTCGCCTGCCTCGCCGGGATCATGATCATCGCGTTCTCCCGCTAGGACCCGAAGTACCCCCTTCGTTCGCAACTGATTTACTCAAAGAGGAGTTTTGATGTCCCTAACAGCAACGTCCACGAAGGAGCTCCTGGATTCGCCGGTCCTCAAATCGGCGATTTCCAAAGCTTCGTTCCGGCTCATGCCCATGCTCGTCATCCTGTACATCGTGGCCTTCCTGGACCGCACCAACGTGGGCTTCGCCGAAGCGGCGCTCGGTGTGGACCGCGGAGTCACGGCCGGGGCCTACGCCCTTGGCGCCGGCATTTTCTTCATCGGCTACGCCCTGTTCGAAATCCCCAGCAACCTGCTCCTGACCAAGTTCGGCGCCAAAGTGTGGCTGGCCCGCATCGCCATCACCTGGGGCATCGTGTCCGCGTGCTTCGCCTTCGTCCAGGGCGAAACGTCCTTCATCATTCTGCGCTTCCTGCTCGGCGTGACTGAGGCAGGCCTGTTCCCGGGCGTCATCATGTTCCTGGCGGCCTGGTTCCCGAACAAGGTGCGCGTGAAGATGTTCGCCATCTTCTACCTCGCCCAGCCGTTCTCCCAGATGATGGGCGCCCCGCTGTCCGGCTGGCTGATCAACATCGGCGACCAGGTCCCCGGCGTGGCCGGCTGGCAGGTCATGTTCTTCGTCGAAGGCATGCTTGCAGTCGTGGCCGGCATCGCCGCGTACTTCTTCCTGATCAACAGCCCCCAGGACGCAAAGTTCCTGAACCCCGGGGAGAAGAAGGCGCTGCTGGATGTCATGGCCCTGGAGGACACCGTCAAGGAAGAAACCGGTCCCCGCGGCGTGCTTGCGGCCATGAAGAACCGCAAGGTCTGGTACTTCACCGTCATCTACTTCTGCCTCCAGGTGGCGGTCTACGGCGTGACGTTCTACCTGCCGCAGCAGGTGGCCCAGCTGACCGGCCAGAAGGTGGGATTCGCCGTCGGCCTGCTGGCGGCCATCCCGTGGTTCTTCGGCATCTTCGCCTGCTACTTCATCGGCAAAGCCGCCAACACCATCGTCCGCCGCCGGGTGTGGGGCACGGGGCTGTTCATCTCCACCGGCCTCTGCATCTTCGGCTCGGCCTGGGCCGGCGCCAACCATATCCCGGCACTGGGCATCATCTTCATCACGCTGGCGGTGTGCAGCTTCCTCTCGATCGGGCCCATCGCCTGGTCCTACCCGACGGCGTTCCTCACCGGCACGGCGGCGGCTGCGGGTATCGGCCTGATCAACTCGCTGGGCAACCTGGGCGGCTTCGTGGCCCCGATCCTGCGCACCACGGTGAACCAGGTGACGGCGTCCGACACCGGAACGATGGGTGTTTACGCCCTGGGTGTGCTGCCGTTCCTGGCGGCCGCGATGATGTTCGCGACCAAGCGGTTCCAGAATAAGGCAGACGAACTGCTTGAGAAGTAGCAACAGCTTGGAAAGTAAAAACAGCTCCGTGACGTATGTCGGGGTCAGCACCAAGATGTACCTGGGTTACCGGGACAGCCTGGAATGGCTCGAGCGCCTGCGGTACGAAGTGGACTCCCGTCCGGCCCTCGCGGCCGGGCGGGTTGTCCCGTTTGTGATCCCGTCCTTCCCGGTGCTCCCTGCGGCCGCCGCCATGGTGGAGGGCTCGCCGTTGCTCCTCGGCGCGCAGAACTGCAGCTGGGCGGACGGCCCGTGGACCGGTGAAGTGGCCCCGTCGATGCTCGCCGAGCTGGGCGTCCGGCTGGTGGAGATCGGCCATGCCGAGCGCCGTGCGCACTTCGGCGAAAACGACGCCGTGGCGGCGCTCAAGGTCCGGGCAGCGGACGACGCCGGGCTGACGCCGCTGCTGTGCGTTGGCGAAGACTCCGCCGCTGCTGCCGGTGATGCGGCCAATCATGTGTTCCGTCAGATCGAGGCTGCCGTCGGGGGCGACTGGGCGCTGGCCTCGCGCATCGTCATTGCCTACGAACCGATCTGGGCCATCGGCGCCGCCGAGCCCGCGGACGCGGGCTACGTGTCCGACGTCGTGAGTCACCTCCGTGGCCTACTCGCCCGGCCCGGGCTTCGGGGTCTTCCGGTCATGTACGGCGGTTCAGCGAAACCCGGCCTGCTTCCCAGGCTGGGCGGCGTTTCCGGACTGTTCCTGGGCCGGTTCGCACACGACGCCGCGAACTTCGGCAGGGTACTGGATGAGGCCCTGCTCCCTGCGTCCTAGTTTGTGGCGGACCGCCGCCTAGCCTGTACTGCCCAGGCAGGTTGGTTAAGCGGCTGATGGGCGGGTTGCCTCCGATTGCAGTGTGGGGCCTGTGGTGATTGTAGTGGTGCAGCCATGCCGGGAGGGCGTTTCTGCGGGCTGATTCGGTGGCGTAGAAGCGTTTGAATGCCCAACCGTCAGCGAGGGTGCGGTGGAAGCGCTCGATCTTGCCGTTTGTTTGCGGGCGGTACGGACGGGTCTTCTTGACCTTGATGTTCAGTTCACTGCAGGTATCCCGCCAGAGGTGGGATTTGTAGGCCGAGCCGTTGTCGGAGAGGACCCGCTCGACGGTGACGCCGCGGGAAGCAAACCAGGACACAGCCCTTTTCAGGACGGCTACTGCGGTGGCGGCGGTTTCGTCGGCGTGGATCTCAGCGTAGGCGACCCGGGAGTGGTCGTCGATTACCGTGTGCACGTAGGCCGTGCCGATGTTGGGGTGACTGCGGCTTCCGGTTCTGACGGGCGTCGTTGCACGGTTGCGGTGACCCAGTTGCTTGCCGACGTAGCGCCAGCCGCCCCCGTTCGGGATGTTGCCGAGTTTCTTCACGTCGACGTGGATCATCGCACCAGGTTTGTCGTGCTCGTACCGGCGGATGACCTCTCCGGTGCGCTTATCCACGTGATGCAACCGGTTCAGCCGGCACCGCACAAGGACCGCGTGAACCGTCGAGGCAGGCAAAGCCAGCTTCGCTCCAATCGCGACCGGTCCCAGCCTTTGCTTCCAGCGCAGATGAACGACCTTACGCACGACCTGCTGCGGGGTCCGGTTCGCCACCCGGTGCGGGCGCGAGGACCTGTCCGTCATGCCCGGCTCACCCATCGCGGCGTAGCGTTCAGACCAGCGCCTAGCGGTGGGCCAGGAGCAGTTGAACTGTTCGGCGGCCCGGGACACCGGCCATCCTTGCTCAATGATCAAACGCGCGACCCGCAGTCGTTGGCGTGGAGTCAAAGCGGCATTAGCGTGGGACATGAGGACCTCCTGGTCGCTACAGCGGTTGTCTAAGCAACTCCACTGTGCAACCGGAGGTCCTCACCCATGAGTCAACGACTCCAGCGAGTCATCACATTCACCCAACCAACGTCCCTGGGCAGTACACCTAGCTGGTAGCCGACCGCTGGCACAATCCAATGAAACCGCCCAGCTGTTCGAGCCCTTCCGGATGGGCGGGCAAGTAGTTGGTCAGTTCCGGTGCCCGCACCACCACGGCGCGCCATTTGCCGCGGGATACCGCCACGTTGATCCGGTTCCGGGAGAGCAGGAATTCCATCCCGCGCGGAGCCTCGGCCACCGCAGAGCAGGCCATGGACACTATCACTACGGCAGCTTCCTGGCCCTGGAATTTGTCCACGGTGCCCACTCGGACCGCGGTGTGGCCGGCTGCGTCGAGGGCGTCCCTGATCAGGTTCACTTGGGCGTTGTAAGCCGCCACCACCAGGATGTCTTCCTGCCCCAACGGGCGGCCGCCGGATTCATCGTGCCACACCAGGCCAAGGTGCCTCTCCACCTGATGAACCACTTCAGCTGCTTCCTCCGGGGAGGATGTGATGTTGCCGCCGTGCGGGACCATCACGGTTTCGATTCCGGCAGGAACGCCCTCCAGGCTCCGCAGGTCCGCCGCGTGTGCTGAGCGCAGCCTGCCCTCGTAGGAGAGCTCCGAAATGGCTTCGCACAGGGGGGACGCCATCCGCCACGAGTCGGCCAGGAAATACCCCAGCTCCGGCGGAAGCGTGGCACGGCCCGCGGAGATCCAGCCGAGCGCGGATTCGTTGACCGGCTCCGGGTGGGTGCCCTGGCTGACCTGGGGGAGCTGCTGCGGGTCGCCGAGCAGCAGCAGCCGCGGGCTCGCCTGGGCAACAGCGAGGGTATTCGCAAGGGAGAACTGCCCGGCCTCATCGATCACCAGAAGATCGAGTGAGCCGGCGGGAACCGTGGAGCCGGTCATGGTCCAGGCGGTGCCGCCCACCAGCGCGCCGCCCGGCGAACTGAGCAGCCGTTCAACGTCTGCGGCGTCCCGGTGGTGCCACGGCAGGGCACCGTCGTGTTTCACGTCCTTGGCGACACGGCGCGGGTCCACTCCGGCTTTTGCCACGGCAGTGCAGAGCAGGTTCTCCACCACCGCGTGCGACTGGGCAACCACGCCCACTTTCCAGCCGCGGGCCACAAGCCGCGCGATGACGTGCGAGCCGACGTGCGTTTTGCCGGTGCCAGGCGGCCCCTGGACCGCGAGGTACGAATGGTCGAGCGCCTCCACCGCGGAAGTGATGGCGTCAATGAAGCGGTCCGGTCCGCCAGCCGGTGCGGGGAGAGGGCCGCCTGTCACCAGCCGCGGCGGAACCCGGCGCACCAGGTCCAACGCCGGGTGCTTCCGGAAGATTGGTCTGCCCGGCGCCCCGGCCTTTGACGGTGCGGCCTTGGCGGATGCACCGGCCTTTGACGGTGCGCCTGCTAGACCCGCGGCGTCTGCCGAGCTGTCCGGAAGGCCCGCAGCGACCTGGTCCGCCAGCAGGGCCAGCGCTTCCTCCAGGCTCTTGGTGGCGACGGGCTGGTCTTCGGTCAGGGCGATGGGCAGGCTGTTGTGCGGTTCGATTTTCCGGTGCAGCCTGTCTCGGATCACCACGGTGTCCCGCCCGTCTTCGTGACCGATCTCCAGGACCTCCGTCCCGAACCATCCGTTGCGCCCCGACCCGTCGCTGCCCGTGCCCGCAAGCCCTGCCGGCAACGGACGGTCGTACATCCGGAACCACTTGCTGCCCTCGCGGAGGTCCGAGCCGGCGGTCACGTTTCCGGTCAGCTGCACCCTGCGTTCCGGGAGCCTGGTGCCCACCTTGTGCCAGTCATCGAGGATCCGGGCTTCCTCCACGAGGAAGACGTTACGGTCCTGCTGGTGGGTGTCGGGGCCGTTTTCGCAGCGGTCAAAGTGTGCCCACCAAAATGCCTTGCGCTCGCGGCGGTGGTAGCTCACGGCCGCATCCACCATGGCGACAGCCTGAATATCGGAATCGGGGCCGCTGACCCCACCCTCTGCGGCGCGTAAGTCACCTCCTGCGGCGCGTAAGTCACCTCCTGCGGTGCGTGACTCCGCCGCCCGGGCGAGGAACGCCCGGATGGCCAGTTCAGAACGCCTAAGCGCGGCACCGTCGTCGGACTCAGATGCCGCCCGCCCTAAATTTCCGGAGCGCCCCGTGCTTCCGGGTGCCCTATCGGTTCCGGCAGGCCCGGCGTTTCCCGGGGCCGGGCGGATTCCCCGCTCGGCGGCACGCCCCAGCAGCCAGTCGCGGAGCTCCAGCGTGGAGAGGCAATCGTATTGGTTGTAGTCGGAGATCCCGGCGAGGATGGCCGCGGCGTCCTCGGATAATCCGGCGTCGCGCGCTTCGCAATAATCGGCGTATGCCACCACGGACGCGCCGGCGTCCTTCACCTCCCCGGCGCGGAGGTTGCTGCCCATGTAGAGCGGCTCGAGTTTCTTGATGCTGTACGAGTTCTCGGAGATGCGGATGCTGTTCCGCACGGTCTGGTACAGGTCCACGAGGAGTCCGTCCCGCAGCCAGTTGTCCACCACGTCCTCACCGGCGACGTGCATCACGGACAGTTTGCGGAGCGCCGTCTTCTCGTAGGCGGCGTAGTGGTAGACGTGCATGTCAGGGTAGTGGCGCCGCCTGTCTTCCACATAATCCAGGAAATCGAGGAAGGCCTGCTTCTCGGCGGCGCGGTTGTGGGCCCAGAAGGGCTTGAACACGGTACTGCGATCCGGTTCCAGCGGCGCTTCGATAACTCCGAACAGGTACTCCAGCCCCCAGACGCCGGTGGCGCTGTCCTGCCACAGCGGATCCCCTTCGAAGTCGAAAAAGATGTCGCCGGGGCTCGGCGGGGGCAGTTCCGCCAGCGTGTTCTCCGGGATCACCCGGTAGCTGATGCTGTGCTGTTCGCCGTCCTTGACGTAAGTTACGGAACCGTCTGCGTTGCCGGTGTTGCTTTGCATCCTGGCCTGGTCCTGCATCCGCAGCAGGGAGGGGCTGGCGCCGGGCAGCGCGGCATCGGCCAGCTGCTTGACCGTGAAGATACCTTCCGCGTGGAGCTTCTTCCGCTGCGCCGAGTTCATCCGAGCGACCTGGAGGAGGTCGTCCGTCGCTTTGACCTGTTCCTGGCAGTAATCGCACCTGCCGCAGGCAACGACGCCGGATGCACCCCAGCTGACGGCGTCGGGCTGGTTGCGGTGGCCGGTGGTCAGCGCAAGGAACCTGTCCCGGCGCTCGCGGAACACCGGCAGGATGTCGGCGAGCTTGTGGCTGCTACGGACGTAGTCGAAGCCGCCTCCCGCAGTTTCCACGGTGGCACCAAGGATGAGGGTGACCGCGGGGTCCGGCGTGATTCCGGCGTGCAGCAGCTGGTCGCCGTACGCTGCAAGCTGGAGCAACGCGGTCACCTTGGCATGGCGGGCCAGTTTGGTGTCGTACACGGCGTAGCTGCCGTCATCCTGTTTGACCAGGAAGTCGGAGCGACCGTGGAAGCGGCCGTCGAAGAAGGCGGCCTGGAAGACGACGTCCGCCCCGGCCCGCAGCGCATCGATGGATTCGGCATGCTTGGCCTGCAGGGTGGCGCGGTCCATTGCGGTGGCGGCTGCGACGTCGTACACACCGCGGCCGGTGGCGGGATCCCACGGGCCGAACTCATCAAGGAACTTGTCCAGGACCTTGTGCTCGTGAACGTCACCAAGCTTCGCCGTGCGGGCCAGCATCTCGTCGGGCTCGAATTCGGCTTTGGGGCACCGGCCCAGTTTTTCATCGAGTTTTCGCAGCAACTGGTACTCGCACGTGGCCGCGGTCACCAGATCGCTCGCGGAGAAGACCAGATCCCGTGCCAGATCCGGTACTTCCGGTTCAAGAAGAAACACTGCGCCTCGTTGCTGTAGATGTTGCGGTGCCGGTTGTTGTGAGTTGCCGCTGATGCCTTATTGCCAAGCTACCAAAGGGCCCTGACAATTTGGCTTGGGCTCTCCCTGTTCGGCTCTGCCACTGCCCGCCAGCCTCTGGCCCGGGCAGGTGCGGTCGGCGTAAAGTCTGAGGAACATGACTGAACAACAGCCTTTTGACGTCGTCCAGCGGTTTCCGGATTTTGAAGTGCGCCGTTACCCGGCGCACGCCGTCGCCGAAGTAAAGGTGACCGCGACCTTCGACAGTGCGGGCAACGCCGCCTTTCGGCTTCTATTCGGGTACATCAGCGGTAACAACACCGCACGCGAGTCCGTGTCCATGACCGCCCCGGTCCTGCAAAGTCCCGCCCCATCGCGGAAACTGGCAATGACGGCGCCCGTGGTCCAGAGCGGTGCCCCCGGCGACAGCGAATTCGTTGTTGCGTTCGTTCTTCCCGCCAGCATCACCGCGGCAACAGCTCCCGTTCCGAATAATCCACAAGTGGAAATCCGGGCCGTACCCGGCTCGGTGGCTGCCGTCCTGGGATTCTCCGGCCGGGGGACCGAAGCTGCGTTCGAGAAGCGGAACAGTGTCCTGCAGGAAGCCCTGGCCCAGGCCGGCCTCAGGCCAGTCGGAACGCCGCGGTTCGCACGCTTCGACCCGCCTTTCAAACCCTGGTTCCTCAGGAAGAATGAAGTGGTCCAGGATATCGAGGAGTCGGCGGGACTTGCCGGCCAGAGGGAAGGGGCCTCATGAACGGTCAGCCCAGTGAGTACGCCGCCTACAATGAAGACGCGTTCGAAGCTGCAGTCCGGGCAGCGCAGAAGAGCCTTAGTGAAGGCGGCATCCCCATCGGCGCCGCCCTGGCGAGGGGCAACGAAGTGATCGCCAGCGGTCATAACGAGCGCGTGCAGCACGGCGATCCGATTGCACACGGCGAGATGTCCGCACTCCGCGCAGCAGGGCGCCAGAGGAGCTACCGGGACACAACCCTCTACACCACGCTTGCCCCGTGCGCCATGTGCACCGGAACGATCATCCAGTTCAAGATCCCGCGGGTTGTGGTGGGCGAGGCGCGCACCTTCCCGGGCGAATTCGAGCTGCTCCGTTCGCGCGGCGTGGAAGTGCTGGTGCTGGACGACCAGCGCAGCTTCGACATGATGCGCAGCTTCCAGCAGGATCACCCGGAGCTGTGGGCGGAGGACATCGCCGAGGACGCGCTGCCGGAACCGGCCTAGGGCCTGTAACTCTCAAGGTGGCGGAGAAATGGACCGAAATCACGCAGCACTTAGGGCAGTGAAGGCATTCCACACGCTGGCCTGGTTCCTGATTGAAGCCTGCATGGTCTACCTCCTCTATGCCGGGGTCCGCGGGCAGACGGACAAGCGTTCCGGGGTGGCCGCGTGCGTCGTGGCCGGTGAAACGCTGATCTTTGCCGCCAACGGCTTCCACTGCCCGCTGACCGCCGTGGCCAAAAACCTGGGAGACGAGACGGGGTCGGTGACTGACATTTACCTGCCCAAATGGTTCGCGAGGAACCTCCCGGCCATCCACGTTCCGTTGCTCTTGCTGGCGGTGGCGCTGCATCGCCGGAACATCATCGCCGCGCGGGCACGCAGACAGGCCGCGCTCCTGACCGGGCGGCCCGCCCGGTAGCCAGGCCCGCCGGTAACCAGGCCCGGCCCGGTAGCCAGGCCCGCCGGCTACAGGAACGCCTCGCGGCCGGTCCCTTCCCGCAGCAGGAGTTTGCCGTTCTCGATGGACACAAGGAGGCTCTTGGGCCTGCCGCTGAGCTTGACGCCCCCGGACAAGCCCCGGCTAGTGACATCGACGCCGATGGTGGCACCGCGCGCCGGAACCTCGATCGCGACCTCTTCGGCGATGCCAAGCAGCGGATTCGTGGAAAGTTCGGTGTCACGCCTGGCCTGCTTGCCGTTGACGAAAACAGTGACGTTGTCCTCCTCAAAGCCGCCCTGAAGGATGATGAGCAACTCCTGCATCGTGGACCGCCTCCGTAGATCGTCGGGCTCCCCCAACTGCCACTACATCACTTCTTTTCGCCTGTGGATAGCCCCAGTTTTGGCTGTCGCGGGGAGGGCACAGAGAGGACACCGCGGCACAGTGTCGGTCCGGTAAGGCAAAATGATCTGGGTGAACCACATCCCGCAGCGCCCGTCCCCTTCCCCGGCCACAACACCGGCCAGCCCGGCCACCGCCATGTCTGCCGACTCCACTGCCGAGCACATCGCAGCCCAGATTGCCGGTGAGCTGGGGGTCAAGGCTTGGCAGGTCAAGGCCGCGGTGGAACTGCTCGACGGCGGCTCGACCGTTCCCTTCATCGCCCGGTACCGCAAGGAAGCCACCGGGACGCTGGACGACACCCAGCTCCGCGACCTCGAGGAGCGGCTCCGGTACCTCCGCGAACTGGAGGACCGCCGTCGGGCCGTCCTGGAGGCGATCGCCGCCCAAGGCAAGCTGACACCGGAACTGCAGGCCGCCGTCGTCGGCGCCGACACCAAATCGCGGTTGGAAGACATCTACCTTCCCTTCAAAACCAAGCGGCGGACCAAGGCGCAGATCGCCCGTGAGGCGGGGCTCGAGCCCCTCGCGGATGCCCTCCTCAAGCGCCCGGAACTGCACCCGGAGCGCGAGGCCGCCAAGTACTTGAACACTGAACATTCCATCGAGGACCCCGCAGCAGCGCTGGCGGGTGCCCGGGCCATCCTCGTTGAGCGGGTGGCCCAGGACCCTGATCTCGCCGCGACCCTCCGCGAACGGCTCTGGACCCAGGGCCGCATGGTGTCGCGGGTGAAGAAGGGCCAGGAGGCCGAGGGGCAGAAGTTCAAGGACTACTTCGAGTTTTCGCAGGCGCCGTCGGGGATGCCGTCGCACCGGGTCCTGGCGTTGCTCCGCGGGGAAAAGGACGGGGTGCTGGAGCTGGATCTCGCCGAGGCGGAGCCGTCCGAGGACGACGCCCTCGCCGCCGCCCGCGGCCGGTATGAATCCGCTGTGGCCAGGTTCCTCGGGGTTGCGGACCGCAGGCGGCCCGCCGATGAGTGGCTGCTGCAGACCGCGCAGGTGGCGTGGCGCTCGCGGGTGCTGGCCCGGCTGACGGCCGACCTGAGGGGAAAGATGTTCGCCGCGGCCGAGGACGAAGCCGTGCGGGTTTTCGCCGCCAACCTCCGCGACGTGCTGCTCGCCGCGCCGGCAGGCAACCGGGCAACGCTTGGATTGGACCCGGGGCTGCGCACCGGCGTGAAGGTGGCGGTGGTGGACGGAACCGGCAAGGTGGTGGCCACCGACACGGTCTACCCGCATGCCCCGGCGCGCAAGTGGGACGAAGCCCTGGCCACGCTGGTCCGGCTGGCGCGCCAGCACGGCGTCGAACTCGTGGCGATCGGCAACGGGACGGCGTCCCGCGAGACCGACAAGCTTGCCCTCGAACTGATCAAGAAGCTGTCCGCGTCCGGAGCCGCGGGGCCGGAAAAGCTGGTGGTGTCCGAAGCCGGTGCGTCGGTGTATTCGGCGTCGGCCCTTGCTGCGGCGGAGCTGCCCGGCATGGACGTCTCCCTGCGCGGGGCGGTCTCCATCGCCCGGCGGCTGCAGGATCCGCTGGCCGAGCTGGTGAAGATCGAGCCGAAGTCGATCGGCGTCGGCCAGTACCAGCACGACGTCACGGCGGCGAAGCTGGACCGCAGCCTGGATGCCGTGGTGGAGGACTGCGTGAATGCCGTGGGAGTGGACGTCAACACGGCGTCGCCTGCGCTGCTGAGCCGTGTGGCCGGCGTCGGGCCGCTGCTGAGCGAGAACATCGTGGCGTACCGGAACGAGCACGGACCGTTCGCCAAGCGCAGCGATCTGAAGAAGGTGCCGCGGCTGGGGGCCAAGGCGTTTGAGCAGTGCGCCGGGTTCCTCCGGATCACCGGGGGAGCGGAGCCGCTGGACGCATCCAGCGTGCACCCGGAGGCCTATCCGGTGGCGCGGAAGATCCTGGCGGCCGCCGGCGGCGGGAAGTCAGTTGCCGGGAAGTCAGCTGCCGGGAAGGCAGCCCTTGGCGGGTCAGGTACCGGCAGCCTCGCCTCCCTCAACGCGCAGGATTTCGTGGAAGGCGCCTTCGGACTGCCCACGGTGCAGGACATCATGGCCGAACTGGAGAAGCCAGGCCGGGACCCGCGGCCGGCCTTCGCGGCGGCAAAGTTCTCGGAGGGGATCGAGAAGATCTCCGATCTCCGGCCGGGCATGATCCTGGAGGGAACCGTCACCAACGTGGCCGCATTCGGGGCGTTTGTGGACGTCGGGGTGCACCAGGACGGACTGGTGCACGTGTCCGCACTGGCCAACCGCTTCGTGTCCGATCCGCGCGAAGTGGTGAAGTCAGGACAGGTGGTGCGGGTGAAGGTCCTCGAAGCCGATCCGGAGCGGAAGCGCATTTCGCTCACGTTGAGGCTCGACGATGAACCGGCACCTGCCAGTGGGCGGGCGGCTGCCGGCGGCCGGCAGGGGAACAGTGAACCTCGGCAGGGGAACGACGCCCGTCCGCCGAGGACCGACGCCAGGTCGCCGCGGAGCAACGACCGCCAGCCCCGGAGAGACGGCGCCGACGCCAAGCGGACGCCGCCAAAGCCCGCGCCAGTCAACACGGCCATGGCAGAGGCGCTGCGGAAGGCGGGCCTGGGCAAGTAGCCGGCAATCCGCCGTCGCGGTTCATCCGTCCCACCGCAGACGGCCGTGGCTACAGTGGTCCCCATGACCTTTACCCGGCCTGAGCCGTTCACCACGCGCCCCACCCTGCAGGGTACCTTCGGGATGTCCGCTTCGACGCACTGGCTTGCGACGGCGGCTGCCCAGGCGGTGCTGGAACGTGGCGGGAACGCGTTCGACGCCGCCACCGCCGGGGCGTTTGTACTCCACGTCGTAGAGCCGCACCTGAACGGTCCGGGCGGTGACATGACCGCGGTGTTTGTCACCGCTGCGGAACCGGGTAAACCGGTGGTCCTGATGGGGCAGGGCCCCGCCCCGGCGGGAGCGACGCCCGAACACTATCGTTCGGAGGGCCTGGAACTGGTGCCCGGTTCGGGCACCCTGGCCGCAGCGGTGCCTGCCGCCGTCGACGCCTGGCTGCTTCTGCTGCGCGACCACGGGACCTGGGAGCTGCCGGCGGTGCTGGAGTTCGCGATCGGCTACGCGCGCGACGGCCATCCGGTGCTGGGACGGGTGGGCGCAACAATTGCGGCGGTTTCCGAACTGTTCCGGGAACATTGGCCCACGTCGGCCGAACTGTGGATGCCGGGGGGACGAATCCCCTCTGAAGGGGAACTGGTCCGCAATCCGGCCTACGCGCAGACCCTTGAACGGCTGGTGGAGGCGGGGGCGGCAGAGCCCGCCCGTGAGGCACGCATCGACGCCGCACGCCAGGAATGGCGCGCGGGTTTCGCCGCGGCAGCGATGGCGCAGTCCGTGCAGATCCCGCACCGGCATTCGTCCGGCACCGACCATCGGGGCGTGCTGGCACTGGGTGACCTGGCGGACTTCGAGGCAGGCTACGAGGCCGCTGCGACTTGTGAATTCCGAGGGTACACCGTCGCCAAGACAGGTCCGTGGGGCCAAGGGCCGGCGCTGCTGCAGACCCTCGCGATCCTGGACGGATTCGCGGACGAGTACCTCGATCCGTCCACCGAACTCGGCGCGCACACCATCTTGGAGGCCCAGAAGCTGGCGCTCGCGGACCGGGAGGCGTACTACGGCGACACTGAGGTTCAGCTGGACTACCTGCTGTCCGCCGAGTACGCCGCGGAGCGCAGGCAGTTGATCTCGGAGCGGGCGTCGCATGAGTTGCGGCCCGGCCGGGTTCCCGGACGAGACCCGTTTACCCCGCCGCTCCGGACGGAGTACGTGCCGCCGGCACTTGCGAACGACGACGGGACTCGCGTTGGCGGGCACGGCGTCGGCCCGGGAGTGGGGGAGCCGACCGTGCTCGCCACCGGCGAGACACGCGGTGACACCTGCCACCTGGACGTGGTGGACCGCTGGGGAAATATGATTTCGGCGACTCCGTCAGGCGGGTGGCTGCAGTCCTCCCCGGCGATTCCCGAGTTGGGTTTCTGCCTGGGAACGCGGTTGCAGATGACCTGGCTCGAACCCGGGACGCCGTCGACGCTCACGCCCGGGAAGCGGCCGCGCACCACGCTGACGCCGACCCTGGTGCTGCGGAACGGCAGAGCTGTCACTGCGCTGGGCTCGCCCGGCGGCGACCAGCAGGACCAGTGGCAGCTGCCGTACCTGCTGAGGACCATCGTCGGGGGCTACTCCCCGCAACAGGCCATCGACGCGCCGACGTTCCATACGACGTCGATGCCGGGGTCGTTCTGGCCCCGCACCTGGGAACCGGGCGGCGCCGTCGTCGAGGACAGGCTGGGTGAGGACGTCATTGCGGGCCTGGAACGCCGTGGCCACCGGATCACGCGCGCCGGCGACTGGACGCTGGGACGGCTGTCCGCCGTCGTACGCGATCCACTGACGGGAGTCCTGCAGGCCGCAGCGAACCCCCGCGGCGCGCAGGGCTACGCGGCGGGGCGGTAGCCGCCAGGGTGGCCGATCCTGCGGCTGCCGTGGTTCAGCCCCGGCTGACGATATCCACCGAAATCTCCACCGCAGGAACGGTTCCCCTGTTCTCGAGCCAGTGGGTGGTGTTCCGGTCCTCGGGCCAACCCACTCCCGGCCCGTAGTCCGTGGCGACCCCGTTTCGATGGTCGGTGATGGTGCCCTGCAGGATGTACACGGTGCCGGGCCGGCCCACGTGGTCGTGAACCGGGCCGAAGACTCCGCCGGGATCGATGGTCACCTTACGCGTTCGAAGTTGGCGCCCCTCCATGCCGTCGATCTCTCCATCAAGGTCAACCGTTGCAAGGACCTCCACGGTGACGCCTTTCGTCTCAGGTGCCACTCGATCGTTGCTCATTGTGCTCCCATCCTTGTGCGTCCATACCTAATGCTGGTGGTCCAAACCAGCGTGCCCCCTAAGACACACCGAAGCAACGGGGGTCCCTCTGCAACCGGCTCCCTCAGGTCGCTCAGCATCAGGCCGAACGCAGGGTTTTGAAGTAGGTGTTTCTTCGCGGCACTTCGGCCGTACGCGAGGCCGCAGGGGTTTCCTGAGGACCCGCACCGCAGAGAAGCGCGAACGGACACTTGCGGCCCCAGGCTCCAGCCCCGACCCCCGCCGCCCGGCCATCCCCTATGCCCGCAGCACCCGCGGCTTGCCGAACTGGGTCCGGACGCCGGGGGAGAACAACACGGACTCGGGTGGCCCCGCCACCTCGAGGCCGGCCGCGCTGATCAGCCCGTCCTCAAGAACCGTCAGCTCAGCGCGGAACAGCGGCCAGGCTGTGTGCGTATTGGGGATGTACAGCGTGCGGCCGCGGAAGCGGGAGTGCAGCCCGAATCTCGCTGTGAGGTGGATGGATAGCGGATCCGCGGCCACGTCGTCGAGCGCCGGAACAACCGCAAAGTCGCTCGTCGCCCCGCGGCGGTACCGGCGCACCGAATAGCCAGTTGACGGGTCTTCTGGACCGCCCCAGCGGAAGCGCGCGTGCGACCAAACATAGGGAATCCCGGCGGCGCGTGCGGCCAGCACTACAGCCAGCCGGTCCGCGTCCAGGCTCAGGAAGACGACGCCGCGGGTGCCGTCAGGTTCTCTCGAATACAGCCGGACATTGATTTCGTTGAAATCCCCGAAGAACGGCACCCCCGGGCCTCGGCCGATACCCGCCTGCTGCATGCGGAAGCCGATCAGCCCCACCCACGCTGAGCCGTCGAATTCGTCCGGCACCACCCCGGGCGGCATGAATGCTGCAGCCGCCCCAACGGGGATGCGCCAGTGCAGGAACACTGCATCCGTCCACCGCTGGTCCATGATCACGGGAGAGGGCAGCTCCGGCGGCTCCGGCCAGGGGTCACGGAATTCCACGGCGGACAAGAGCTTCAGCCGTCCGTGGATGAGCTCGACGAGCCTGCGGAGGCCGCAGCACCCGCGGGCTGTTTCTGCCAGGGCCAGCGGCCCGTGATTTCGAGCTCCAGAGAGAAGCTCAGGAAGGTCCGGATGAGCACGATGATCGCCAGCACGCCCACACTCTCGAAGGTAGGCGTCACGGCCACCGTGCGGATGATGTCCGCCGCCACCAGGAGTTCGAGCCCCAGCAGGATGGAGCGGCCCAGCAACTGCCGGTAGGAACGGTAGACGGAGAGCGGTTCGGAGCCTTCCGGCAGGCGCTTCGGCTGGAAGCCGCGTAATGCCATGGGGATGGAGACGACGGCGCCGATCACCATGACGGCGACGCCGGCAAAGTCCATGAACCTGCCGACCGATTCGATGATGTGCTGGAAATCCACTGTTCCCCCTACGAGGTCTCGGACACGATCAGGGATTCGGAACCACATAAGTGCGGCTGCATCACGGGTGCCTCACGCCCTCGCCGGCGAGGATGGCCCGATACCCTTCACGGAAGGTGGGGTACGCAAATTCGAACCCGGTGCTGCGGAGCAGTGCGTTGCTGCACCGTTTGTTCCCGCCCCGGGAAGGCTCGCCCCCGCCGGAACCAGCCGAAACGCCCGACGGCGGCAGCGGCAGTCCCAGCTCGTCGGCCAGGAAACGCTGGACCTCGCCGAGCTCCGCGGGATCGTTGTCCACGCCGAGGTAGACGGGAG
>Ga0075432_10000083_pt1 | contig 19158 bp, 18 predicted proteins | sample RhiMethybrSRZTD1_FD_72781 | JGI IMG/M metagenome (GOLD analysis project Ga0075432, IMG submission 72781) | Populus rhizosphere microbial communities from Tennessee, USA - Rhizosphere MetaG P. TD hybrid SRZTD1 | ecosystem: Host-associated > Plants > Roots > Rhizosphere > Soil | place: USA... | reverse complement strand
AGCGGGACGATGAGCAGGCCAAGCACGAACTGCTGGGCATTGTTGTTCAGCCCATAACCCACCAGCAGCGAAGTCAGTGCGATGAGCACCAAGACACCAACGAGGGTGCTTCCATAACCCCCGCGTCCGCCTAAGAGGGATGTCCCACCGACTGCCACGGCGGCAACAGTGAGGAACAGATACGGGTCACCCACCCTGACGAATGCTCCGCCCGTGAAGCCCAGCAAGAGAACGCCTGTTGCCGCCGAGAATAGGCCACTCATGGCGTAGACCGTCACCCAGCGGCGCGGTTCGGAGATCAGCATCAGCCGTGCTGCCGTCCGGTTTCCACCAAGGGCGTAGGTGCTGCGGCCGAACCAGGTGTAGCGCATTACCAGCACGAGGGCGGTCGCCAGAAGAATCCAGATGACCACGATGGGAGGTATGGGCATCCCGAGAGTTTCACCGTTGAGGGAAGAGATGTTGGCAAGCCATTCAGGAACGACGCCGCTGGTACCGCCCGCGTTGGACGCGCCTGTGCTGGTCAAGACTTGCGTCGCACCCACAGTGGCGAATCCGACGCCCAAAGTCACTATGAGTGCCTGGTTCTGTAGATGCAGGCTGAGGAGCCCATTGAGTATGCCGACTCCAAGACCAAGAAGGAGAACGATAAGGATGGCCAGTCCGGCCGGCACGCCTGCGCTGATCATGTAAAGGGTACCGATGTTGGCGGAACCGATGAGGTATGGAATTGACAGGTCCAGGCCGCCAAGCAGTGCACACAGTGTCTGTCCTACCGATGCCAGACCCAGGAATGCGCCCAGCAATAGCATTGACCGGATGTTTGATCCCGATAGGAACCCCTGAACGGTGGCGGCTCCCACGACTAAGAGGCCGGCCAGCATGATCAGGCCTAGAACGATGTTCTTCTGGGCCGAGACCCTTCCTGGCATGGTGCTCTTGCGTTCCTTCGGTGAGCTATCGACGGTTGTCATGCCATTGCCTCCTTGCGTTTGCGCCACACTGCAGGGATTATCACGCTTATCAACAGCGCGAGCACCAAGATGAGCCCATACGATAACTGCACGACGAACGAGGCGAGCGTTCCGAGCGAGAAAGTCGTCAGGGTAAAGGAAATCAGGGTGACGGCGATAGCTCCCGGAATGGATCCCAGGACGCCGCCACGGCCGCCTGCGAGGCTGATGCCGCCCAGGACCAGTGCAGTGATGGCGGCAAGCGTGTACGTTCCGCCTTGCGTTGGGTTTCCCGAGGCAATCTGCCCGGTGTAGGCCAACCCACCCGCACCGATGAGCAGCCCGGAAACACCGTGGGCGACAATCCGGACCGCCGCTACAGGAACACCACTCACAAAGGCTGTGCGCTGGTTGGAGCCGACCAGCCGAATGCTTGTGAACAGCGGCGAACGCGAGAACGCCCACCAGCCTACGATGGCCACCAGTAACACTATGGTCATGGGGGCAAGGATCGACCGTCCTGCACCCCATTCGGCCAGCCAGCGGGGAGCCTGCCCCTCGGGCTGCGTAAGAATGACCAGGTTAATGCCGGACAACGCCAGGAACGCACTCAGTGTCACGATGACCGGCTCGATCCTGGCTACGGTGATCACGATTGCTTGCACGACCTGGATGACTACGCCGATGCCGAGCGCCCATGCGAACACGACCGCAGGGCTGCCGATCTGGTTGTCGAACAAGACCCGGACAAGAGTGACATTAATGAAGATCATCAAGGGTCCAGCGGAGAGATCCACTCCGCTGCCTACGAGGGCGGTCACCGTCAGGCCCATAACGATCAGAACGAGTGGTCCTGCGGACACGAGCAGCCCACCGATGCCACTTGCAGTAAAGAGGTAGGGCGCGCGAATAGAGCACACGACCAGGAGGACGATAAGTAGGCCCCACGCTGCAAACGTGTAGGATGTGCGGTTCGTCAGCCGGCCGAATGGGCTTTGAGGTTTCATGACTGTTCCACCATTGCTTTCTCGACGTCAAAATCGGACTCCAGATGACCGAACATGCCAGCAAGGATGCGGTCGGACGTTATCTGCTGACCAACCACCCAACCCAGCAGTGCGCCGTCGCGGAATACTGCAACCCGGTCGCATAGACCGATGAGTTCATCGATTTCGGTGGACAAGTAGATCACGCCGGCTCCGCTGCCCGCGAGCGTGTCGAGCTGGGCGTACAGTTCCCGCTTCGTCCTGACATCCACCCCACGAGCAGGGTCATTCAGGGCGACAACGCGTGGTTGCTGTGCCAACTCACGCCCGATCAGCACCTTTTGTTGGTTTCCGCCGCTGAGCGAAGTGATGGGGTTCGATGGTGCCCCGGCACGCAACTTCAGCGTGTTGGACATGTCTTTGAACTTGGCGCCTATCGCTGTTCGGTCGATCAATCCGCCGCGTCTGTGTTTGCGGTACAACGGCATGCCGAAGTTCTCCGCGATGCTCAGGTTGGGGAAGATGCCCTCTTTCCGTCGGTCTCCAGAAATGTAGGAAACCTTGGCGTCTACGGCTCCGGCCAGGGAATTGATGGGGAGGAATTCTCCTTCTGGTCCGAGCGCAGCCACTGTTCCTGCGGCGGTTGGCCGGACGCCCGTCAGTGCCTGAAGAAATTCCGCCTGACCTTGGCCATCTAAACCGGCGAAGCCGACGATCTCACCGCTGCGCAGTTCGAAATCGGAAGGTTCAGCGCCTGGAACTGCCACCAAGCCCTCGGCTCGGAGCACGATCTTTTCCTGCGGATGCGTGGAAAGTCGCCGATGGTGCTGTGTTCCGGCGGCCAGGCCGCCCTTCGCGGCGACGCCGGTCATCAGCTCGATCAGGCGGCTTTCGGTGATTTCATCGCCGCTGAGCACCCCGACGTCGGCTCCGTCCCGCAGCACCGTTGCCCGATCAGCAAAGGTCGTCAATTCGGCAATGCGGTGCGTGACGACAATGACGCACACCCCGTCAGAGCGCAGTCTTTCCATTTCGGCGTACAGTCGGGCGGCTCCGGGGAGATCCAGTGCCGCTGTTGATTCATCGAAGATGATGACCTGGGGCGAGCGGATGAGGGCTCGCGCAATGGTGACCCATTGCCGGTCGGCCAGCGAAAGGCTTTCCACCATGGCGGTGGGATCTATGGGATGCCCAATCAAGGATTCAAGCAATTCGGCGGAGCGCCGGTTCTGCTCCCTCCTGGACACTTTCGAGCGCCATAGCCCTTGGGTTCCTATGAATACGTTGTCAGCAATGCTGGCGCCTTCTGCAACGAGCACTTCCTGAAATACTGTGGCTATTCCATTGCCCAGTGCCTCTGACGGGCTTGTGACCGTGCGGCCGTTGACGGCGACCGTTCCAGCGTCGGGGATGACGATGCCGGACATGATCTTGGCGAGGGTACTTTTACCGCTGCCGTTCTCGCCCACAATGGCGTGGATTTCGCCTGCCGAGGCGGAAAAGTTGACCTCCCGAAGCGCCTTGGTTTCACCGAAAGACTTCGCCACTTGACTGATGGCTACCCTGGATCCGCCCATCCCGGCTCCGACCGGGCCGTTTCGAAGCGGGGACCGCGGCTCAGCTTTGGTCATGTTAGCGCCCCCAGTGTTGGTCGGCCTGAACAGCGGGGCTGAAAGCAGACCGCCTCAGCGGGTCGCCGGGGTTTGGCCGCTGTGGTGTGGTGCCGACGTTCTGGTCTTCGTTGACCATTACCTACTCCTCCGAGATTGAGTTCTTGTGCGGCGAGGCGCATCGTTCCGACTACATTTTTTGTCCAAATGCACTTTTGTCATACAATAATGCGTTCGTATGATGAGTATAGAAGTCGCTCAGCCTGGGCGCAATAGTCTGCTGTGATTCACAACGCGTGGGTCCAAGGGTGGCGGCGAGGAGAATCATGGCCGCGATCCCGAGCAATTGCGCACCGGTGACAGCGACAAAAACAGAAGGCGCTCGTCCGGGAAGCCCTTGGGACGAGCGCCAACTGGATCCTGGACTCAGGAACACGGGGTCTTACAGAATGGAACCTGTCATGCGTCTCCCGCGCTCGTCGAGAGAACCTTGCCGAGACGTTCGTAGGCTACCGGCCGCCTGGCTCGCAGCCACAATGCCGTCAGGAAGCTGAGGGCGAACCAGCCAACGCAGAACCACGGGATCAACGTAACCCAAATGATGTCGCCTCCGAGCGTTGAAAGGTTTGCCCACAGCAGGTACAGGGCGATGCTAAGGCCGATAGCTCCGACTCCGGGGGCGAGCAAAGTACGCCACCAGTGGAAGTGCTCGAGGTGCTCCGGGAGGCGGTGGTATCGGATTGTTGCGATGGAGCAGAGGATCTGATTCAGCATGACCCAGAAAGTGCACGCGATGGCGAACCATCCGAACACCTCCGAATATGCGGCGGTGGTGAAGTCTCCACCGGCGAAAGCCTGGGCTGACGGAGCCGCGAAGTAGAAAACGGTGAAGGCGACCAGGATGAAGGCTGCTCCGCCGAATGTTGCGACCGCGGCCCGGTGGGGGCTGCCGTAGCGGGGGTGGGTGTGGCCGAGGGATGCCGGGAGCAGTACCTTTTCGCGGGCGATGGCATAGACGTAGCGGGACACGGTCTGGTGCAGGGCGAGAATCGAGGCGAAGCAGCCGGTGAGGATCAGCCAGTCGAGGCTGTCCGAGGCCCAGGTCCCGACGTATTCTTCGGCCAGGCCGATATAGGACCCGCCGAGCTGTTTTGTGGTTTCGGCAATGACGTTGTCAACACCGAAGCCGGTAATGGTGGCCCAAGCGGTGACGAATAGGATCAGGCCGATGCCCAGGACCGACAGATAGGTTGCTAGGGGAACGAGCCGGCGAGGGTTCTTCGATTCTTCCGCATAGTTGGGGACGACTTCGAAGCCGAGCCAGGACCAGAAAGCGAAGAAGATGCCGATGCCAGGCGCAATTCCGCCGAATGCATTGATCGGATTGATCGGAGCCAAGCTCACGCCCTGCGGGCCGCCCTGGAAGAATATTGCTGCGTTGACCACCCCGAGCATCACGATCTCCGCGAGGAACAACACACCGAGAACTTTCGTGGAGAGTTTTACGTCGAAGTAGGACCCAACAGCGGCCAGCACAAGTGCTACCCCGGCCGTCACGAGCCACGGAACCTGGATGTGGAACGCCCTTTCAAACGTGCTGGCACCGAAATAGCCGATCGCCCCCAGGACCGCTACTTCGACGCACAGGTAGCCGAGCATCGATGACAGCCCGGACGCGAGGCCCAAAGACTTGTTCAGGCCGTTGCTGATGAATGTATAGAAACCACCCGTTGAACTGAGCCTCCTCGTCATCGCGACGTAGCCGACGGCAAAGCACAGCAGCACAATCATCGCGACGATGAAACCCGCGGGAGCGCCGATTCCGTTGCCATAGGCGACGGCGAGCGGAATGTTACCGAGGCAGCCCACGAGCGGGGCTGCACTGGAAAAAGCAAGTAGCAGTATGCCTGTGAGGCCAAGCGTGCCCGGCTTGAGCCGATGCACCTTCTCGCTTGAAGGAGCATCGGATACAGCGATGGTTGGTTGCATGGGAATCCTTGGGGGGAGGTTCTCGTTTGGGACGGGAAAAGGGGGCCTGGAAGCCAGGAGTGAAAGGGGGGAGCCCGGAAATGGCGTCGCTAAAGGAGGATATTTGTTGGGGATCGCTGTGAAAGAGGGCCCGAGCGCGGCGCCGGGGGAGCGGGTCGTCTGTGACGTAATGTGCACAGTAACCTGAGACTTGAATCACTTTCAGATTACGGCTCAATCGAAGCTGTGTAAAGAGGTATGGCCAAATGAAGTGTGCCTGCTAGTAGGCTTCCTTCAGGATGGCTCGCACGTCCTCGGCGGAAACAGGCCGCGGTGCCTGCCGGATTACGGCTTCAGCCTCGCCCATAGTGGCCTCCACGACGTTCTCCAGGGCCACTTGGGATAGGTCGAAATCTCCGATGCTGGTTGGCACCCCCAGCCTTGCGAACAAGAGTTCGATTTCATCGGCAGCCGGGAGCTTGTCGCTGCTATCCCTGGCGCTGGCGAGAACTTCGGCCATGGCGGCTTGTTGTTTTTTGGTGGCGGGTTCGAAGAAGCGCATGACGTGGGGCAAAGTGATGCAGGATGTTACGCCGTGCGGCACTCCGGCGGCTCCAAGCTGGTGTCCGATGGCGTGCGAGAGTCCGACGGGGACGTTGTGCACCCCAATGAGCGACATCCACGCGGCTTGGTGGCACCGTAGGGCCGCTTCGAAATCCTGGGGGTCCTGCGCTGTGCGCGGGAGGTCCCTTGCCAGAATTTCCAAGGCTGCAGTGCACAGCGCTGTTGTGAAGGGGTGTGCATTGGTCGCGTACGCAATCTCGACGGAGTGGTCGATAGCCCGGACCCCGGTGGTCGTCCACAGCTGCCTTGGGGTCAAGGCAGACAGGGCAGGGTCAAGGACGATGGTGGTGGGTGTCAGTTCGAGGTATCGCGCAAGCTCCTTGCGGCGTGTCGACTCGTCCACGAAGGCGGCGACCCCGTTCCATTCCGCCGCTGACAGAGTCGTCGGAACAGCGATGATCGGCAACGGGTTCCCCTGAAGGGGCGGCAACCCATGGGAAATGCTATAGCGGAGCAGCTCGTCCGGCTGTTTGATACCTTCGCTGATGCCGAGGGCGGTCAGCTTTGCAGCATCGATCGCGGATCCGCCGCCGATGCCGATAACGACGTCGGCTCCGCTGGATCGTGCCGTCGTAATCAGCTCCATGATGCCCTCGGTCGGGTTGTGCGCCTCCACCTTAGAATGGACCGCCACCGCTGTCGGGCCGAGATCCTCCAGCAGCTTGCGGAAGGGCTCACTCGCCCCGATAGTTCTTCCCGTGATCACTAGGGCCTTGTGAAGCCCCCGATCATTCAACTCAGCCGGGATCTGGAACAGCGTCCCGGGGCCTTCTATTACGCGTTCAATACGCGGCATTTCGAAGATCCTCATTGTGCTCATTATTGTCCTCCACGTGCGACGGCGCGTCCCTTGGGGAGATACTCAAGGGGCGCGCCGTCGGCTATTTTTTTCGGAACAAATGGTGCGGCTTCTGCTAGCCGCGGACCGCGGCCGATTCCGCCGCCTTTGAGGCAGCCTCCGACGGCGGGAGAAGCGCGGAACCGCGGTCGGCGGATTCCGCGGCCTGGGTCGCGGACGGAACCGAGGACGTGTTCCGGGCCTCGGAGGCGTTCAGGTCCTCTACGACACTTGCGCCGGCCACTCGACCGAACGTCATCGACCGCAGCGACGAGGTAGCCGGCGGGTACTCGTGGTAGAACAAGCCGGTGATTTCACCTGCGGCATAGAGTCCCGGAATCTTGACTCCACCGCTGGAGACCACGCGTGCCTCGGTGTCTACCTTCAGGCCGCCATAAGTGAAGGTAATCCTTGCCTCCAACGGGTAGCCGTAGAACGGGCCGGATTCGATGCGGTTGGCCCAGTTGGACTTCGGCGGAGTGATTCCGTCAGTGCCCAAACCGTCGAGAATTTCAGGCTGGAACGGGCCTCCGGGCGTTGCCGCGTTGAACTCTTGGACCGTGGTCTCCAGAACCTTGGGATCAAGGCCAAGCTTGACCGCCAGTTCGGCGAGCGTTGCACCTTCCTCCGGCTCCAGGTCGGTTGTTTCGTAGACCCAGCCTGGACGCATCCGGTCCATGACCGGTTTGTCGGTGATGAAGTAGGCCTTCTGGTTCTGGTTCTTCCACACTTCGTAGGCGAGGAGCTCGAAGTGCGCGAAGAGGTAGTCTTCGCCCTCGTCGAAGAAGCGCTGGCCATCCTGGTTGACGCAGATGCCGTAGTTGTGGCCCCAGATCACAGCGTCCGGGCGTTGTGTGCGGGAATCCACCACCTCGGAGTGGAACATGTCGAACTGTCCGGAAGTGTCGGCACCGATCTCCATGGCCATGCGGATGCCGGCACCCTTGTTCCGGACCAGTCCCGGAACGATGGGTTTGATGTCGACTGCGTTGTTTCCCAAGTACTGGGTCAGCATTTCCGGGTTGCCTTCGAACCCCCCACTGGCGACCACGACGGCGTTGGAACTGAGCGTGCGGAGCAGGCCGTCCTTCCCGCGGACGACAACCCCGTTGACGCGTCCCTCATCGGAGAGACTCAACTTGACGGCTTCGGTCTCGTAAAGGATTTCGGCGCCGTCAAACTGCTTGTAGTGGTTCAAGAGGTTGTTGACGATCTGCAGACCGCCGCCCACGGGCCACTTAATGCTCTTGTCGGTTTCGTACTCCAGCGCAACGTCCTTCTCCCAGTGCTGGTAGATCTCGATGCCGTGGTCCTCGAGGTACTTCATGGTGCCCGGCACTTCGTGCTCCAAGGCCAGGCAGTAGTCCAGGTCGGCGAGGCCCTTGGAGGTTTCCATGACCTTGTCTTTCCATGCCGCATCGAGGCGATTGTCTTCATAAACGCGGAGCCAGGCCATCGTCCATCGCGATCCACCGGATCGTTCGCCTTCGGCACCGACCTCCACAATGGCAACGCGCCCCGACCTGCCGTGTTCGGCCGCGTTCTCGCAGTAGCTCAATGCTGCGGACGCGCCTGCGAAGCCGCTACCTATGACTATCAGATCGTACTCGGACATATCCGTCTCCATCCCATCATCGTTGATGTTTGTCGTACAAAAGTACTGCCAAGCAATATTATGGGTCGAGGGTCGGTGTGTGTCAATCGTCACAGTCTAAGCCGAGACCTATTCCGCGAATGCCAGGGTCCTCGGACCCTTGAAGCGCCTCGATTTCTGGAATAACCTGAAAGCCGACACATTTTCAGATTGACCGTAATACGGAATTCGAGTTCGACTGAGGTGTTGCCGGTCCCGAGGGGCTGCTGTACCCCGAGAGTCGGTCGTCAGAAGGGAAGGGTTGAAATGGATTCGCGCAAACTTGGAAAATCCGACGTCCGCATTACCGCACTGGGCCTGGGCACTGTCCCGCTGGCCGGATTCAGAACCAAGGCTAGCTTCCGGGACTTTGAGGCTGTCGTCGACGCTTCATTTCAGGGGGGCGTTCGCCACTTCGACTGTGCGCCCATGTACGGATTCGGAAAGGCTGAGTACTACCTTGGGCACGCCCTGAGGGAGCTTGGTATCCGGGATGACGTGGTGGTCAGCACGAAGGTTGGCCGGGTGCTGAAGCCGGCCAGCCGCGTGCAACCAAAGAAAACGGCCTACGGCATCGACTGGGTGGACCCCCTGCCGTTCCTTGACATCTACGACTACACCTATGACGGGATCATGCGGTCGTTCGAAGACAGTCAACAGCGTCTTGCCCTCGACTACATTGACGTCCTGCTAGTGCACGACGTGGGTAGGGCCTGGCACGGGGATGATGCGGGCATCTATCACGAACAACTGCGCGACAGCGGCTACAAGGCCCTTGATGAGCTTCGCAGCGGCGGTGCCGTTTCCGCTATTGGGCTGGGCGTCAACGAAACTGACTCGGTGGTCCAGGTCGCCCGCGAGTTTGACATCGACTGCGCTCTGATCGCTGGGCGCTACACGCTGCTGAACCACGAACCCTTGGTGGCCGACTTCGCAGAGCTACAGCGCCGCAATGTTTCGGTGATTGCCGGTGGAGTCTTCAACTCCGGCATCCTCGCGACCGGCACCAAGGGCGGGGAGATGACCTACGACTACCAGACTGTCCCCGTCGAAGTCGTTAAAAAGGTCGCTGCCATCGAAGCCGTCTGCTCCAAGCACGGCGTGGATCTGGCCTCAGCTGCCATCGAATTTGTGGGAATGCACCCTGCCGTGGCGTCAGTGGTTCTGGGAGCCCAAAACGTTGCGCAGGCAGAGCAGAACATTCGTGCGGCGGTCAGCAGGGCTCCGCAGGAGTTTTGGGTCGAACTGAAGGAGTCGGGGCTGCTGCCGGATAACGCACCTACCGATGCCAGGGCGGCCGCCCACGACACTGCCCTCTAGCCGACTGAGGGGCCAACCTGTGTTTGGAATGATTGTTGGATTATCAGTCATTCTGGCGACCGCACAAACGCACGTAGTAGAGTGGATGACTACGCGCAATGGGAGGCAGTGATGGACGCACCTAGTGACTTGCGGATACAACGCGAGGACACCTCGCTACGGAAACGGGTAGAAGACGCAATGCGGGATGCCATCCTCTATGGCTCGCTCCACCCTGGCGAGAAACTCCTGGAACGGGACCTTTGCGCCAGGCTGGGCGTCAGCCGAACCCTTCTGCGGGAGGCCCTTCAGCAGTTGCAGGCCGAGGGACTGATTACAAACATCATTCACAGGGGCCCCTCTGTTGCCGTCATCACTGAAGAAGATGCCCGCGAGATCTACGATGCCCGGCAGTTGATAGAAGGGCACCTTGCCTACGGTTTTACGGTGCGGGCCACCGAAGACGACATTGACCGGCTTGCCCGGACTATTGATGCGCTGCGTGTGCCTGGCATCGAAGCAAGCCCCCCCGACATGCTCAAGGCGAAAAACGGGTTCTATGAAGTGCTCTTCGCCGGCTCGGGCAACCAAGTGCTCGCCCAGATGCTGCAGACCCTCAACAATCGGGTGACCATGCTTCGCAGGCGGACGCTCTCAACACCCGGCCGGCTTGAGCAGAGCCTGACAGAGCTTGACGGAATCGTGGCTGCGATCCGGCGCAGGGATGCCGAGGCAGCGAGCACTCTTTGCCGGGCCCATGTGGAACGGGCAGGCCGCATCGCCCTTGCCAGCTTTGCCACCGAAACGCCCAAGGTGGCTTCGAAGAAGACCAAGCGCTCCGCCTGACCACTCATTGAGCTGCACGAGTCACTCTTTGACAGTGAGGATCAGCTTTCCACCGACGGCCCTGTCGCCCAATCGTTGAAGCGCGTAAGCCATGTCCGTCCACGGCAGGACATCGACGACGTGCGGGTTGAGTTCTCCGCAGGCCATCATGCCCAGAAGTAGTGCCAGGTCGCGGCCGAACGGTATGGGGTCGAAAAACAGTTCGAAGCCCAGGATCTTCACGAGGGCTCCGTTGTAGACGTCCCGGACGTTGAAGGTGGTCGGCATATCTGACGTGTTCCCGAAGGTAACCAGGTTGCCGCGCGGATCTAGCATGGAGAGCGTCCGACCCAATACTTCGCCGCCCACGGATTCGATGATCACGTCGAATTGCTGGCGACGCTGCTCCAGGCCTGTCACCACGTGGTGTGCGCCCAGCGTACCGATTCGTGCCACGTCGCTGGCCCTGGCCACTAGCCCGGTCACATCGGCCCCCGCCAGGACGGCAAGTTGGACAGCGAACTGGCCGACGCCCCCGCCGGCGCCTGTGACCAGGACGCGGTCGCCAATGCCGGTCCCGCCCAGCCGCAAGGTACGTAATGCAGTCAGCCCGGCGGTTGGTAAGGCCGCCGCCTGAGCGAAAGTCACGCCGTCGGGAATAGGCGCGACCCAGTCTTTCCGGACGGCCACAAACTCGGCCCAGGCACCCTGTTCGACAATCCCCGCGACCCGCGAGCCGGCCTTCAACTGATCGTCGATGTCGTCCATAAGGACTCCGGCAAAGTCCCAACCGGGGATGATGCCGGCCGCCGTAGTGCGAAGGGCCCGCATCTCACCCCTGTTCAACGAGAAGGCGCGAACCGCAACTAACACTTCGCCGGGCGCGGGGACGGGCGCCGCGATGTTGAGAACGCCGATCCGGCCGGGGGCTGCAGGACTGACGACCAGTGCACGCATGGTTGACGTTGAATTTCGGGTGCGGTTCATTGATGCCTTTGATGGTCGGGCCGGGAATTGCCGAAGTAACCGGGTCATCCTCACGCAGGAGTGAGGATGACCCCTTCGCGGTAGTCAAAAGCCTTGCGCTGGTATCCGCGCTCCGCAACGATCCAGACCACGCTGTGATCGTCTGTGAGGGCATCGACAATGGCTGGGTAGGGCTCGCCAACGGGCTCTTGAACTGCCACCTGCTGACCCGGGTGCAAACCGGACCAGTTCTGGCTCTTTCCCGCTTCGGCAATCAACGCGGTTGCTTCCATGTTCGGGCCACCTTCGGTCTAGGGAGCTTCCGCGGGACTGTCGGTGCTGATGAAAGTGGTAACGGTCCGTGATTCCAGCTCCGGGATGATGTGCACTGCGCCGATCGTGAGGAAGTGCTGGGTTTGGCGGTGAAAATCGAAATCCTCGGCGGTTTGGTAACTTTCGAGAATGACGATCTTCCGGTCGTCCTCGACTCCTCGGAAGAACTCGTACGAGATGTTGCCGGGCTCGTTGCGGGTCTCGGCGGCCATTTCCCCCAAATGCTTGAGGATTTTGTCGGTAGTTTCGGGCTTGGTTTTATAACGGGCAATGACATTGAAGCGGCTGTTCATGGTTTCTCCTGGGATGTAGGTGGTGCCGTGCCAATGGATACTCCGGCCCCGGCGGGAAGGTCCTCGCAGGCTTGGAACCGCGTGAGGACGGCTGGATCATGGCCGGGAATGACGATGAGACTGCGTTCGCTGGATTCCGCGCGGATTCGGGCGAATGCCTCGTACATGGCGGGGAGGTCGCTGATGGCGGTGAAGGGCATATCCCGTTCCAGCTCCTCATAGAAGTGGATGGCGTCGGACGCCAAGAGCACTTCACCCTCTGAGGTGGGGACGTAGACGATGGACTGGCCGGGCGTGTGCCCGCCTACTTCCACCAGCCGCAGTCCCGGCGTCGGCGCAACTTCCCCGGTGAACAGCTTGAGCCGCCCCTCGGCTTCGGCGTTCCGCAACTGGTCGATTTCAGTGGCTTCCGAGTAGAAGGCGAACTGAACGTGTCTGGCGGTGGGAGAGGTCCAGAACCGGTATTCAGCCTCGGCCATGTGGATCCGCGCGTTGGGGAAGAGGTCCAGGTTGCCAATATGGTCGTAGTGCCCATGAGTGACGATGACGTCCTTGACGCCAGCTGGGTCGATGCCAAGGCGAGCAAGGGCTTCGGCTGGTTGGAGGAGCAACGTTCGATCCCTCGTGCGGCCTGCGTCCTCACCGAATCCAGTATCGACCACGACGGTTCCGTGACTGCCTTGGAGGACCCAGAAGTAGTAGTCCACTGTGGCCGGTCCGTCGTCCTCGCCGTATAGCCGGTAATTCAGAAAGACCTCGCTGCGTTCGGTGGCCCGGGTGCCGACGCGAACGACGACAACCCGGTATCCGCCGTCATTCTCAGGCGGCGCCACTGCCGCCCTCGTGGGCCGCAACAGTCGGTTCGATTCCGTCAGCGCCCACTACCTCGCGCCAGGCTTCGAAGCCGGCCTGGAATGCCACGACGCCAGCCTCCGGCAGTGAGATCTCGATGGCCTCAAGGATTTCGGTCGGGGTGACCCCGAGGTCGAGGGCGACGCGGATGTGGCTCTGGATGTGGCCCTTGGAAGCTCGCATCACGGTCAGGCTCACGATGAATATGAGTTCTTTTGTCTTACGGTCAAGTGTGCGCTGGTCCAGGTAAGCGGCCGAAACGACGTGGTTTGCAGCCTTCAGCACGGGGAAATCGTGCTTGGCCATCACCTTGTGGTAGTCAAGGACATAGCCGCGCTTGCGCGCCATGTCGTCAATGTAGTCCTGGGCTTCGATGGTCTGCTCGTTGAGGGAATCGATGGTCATGATGAGAGGTCCTTTCGGTGGGTGGCAGGTGAGCCCGCGCGCAGGGAAGTGCCGTTGAGTTTTTCGTAGTAGCGGACAAATTCGGTGTGGTCAGGTTGAGTGCCGTCCAGCAATTCCCGGGCCTTCTGCGCGGTTTCCTGTGCGGTGAGAACGATCGGTGCTTCAGCGGATTGCTGGGAGATGAGGTTCCGGGCGATCTTGAGGTCCTTGAGCATCAGGTCCATGGCGAAGCCAGAGTCAAACGTGCCGGTCAGGATATGGCGGGGGTATTTGACCTCGGAGGCCTGGCTTCGGCCAGTGGAGCCGTTGATGACCTCGAGCATCTTCTCCGGGGCAATACCTGCCGTTGCGGCCACAGTCAGGATCTCGGCCGCCGCGGCCAGGTTGGTGGCGGAGAGCAGGTTGTTCAGGGCTTTTGCCGCGTGGCCGGTACCGGGAGGGCCCACGTGCGTGATGGCCTCGCCGAGATGGTGAAGGTGCCGTTTCGCGCGTTCGACGGCGGTGGCTTCGCCGCCTACCATGATGGCCAGCTTGCCTGACTCGGCCTTGGCGACGCCGCCGGAAACTGGGGCGTCCACGTAGTCGATGCTGAGGGCAGCCGCTTCGGCCGCGAGAGAAGCAGTGCTTTCCGGCTCCGAGGAACTCATGTCAATGATGAGTGAGCCTGCCGGTAGCCGCCTCAGGAGCCCCGGGCTGGTGCGCAGGACTGACTCGATAATCCTGCTGTTGGGAAGCATGAGGATCACGGTTTGGACGTGGGCAGGGATGTTCTCCAGGTCAGGCAGTGCCGTACCCCGCGTAGCGGCGGCCACTTCGGCGGCCGCCGCGGGGTTCGTGTCGTAGACAAACAGCTCCCGCCCAGCCGCATAGTTGATGGCCATAGGGCGGCCCATGTTGCCGAGCCCAATGAAAAGGGACGCGTGCGGTTCGGTGACTACCATGCTGATGTTCCTCCATCGATCGTCAGGACGGACCCGGTGGCAAAGCTGGATTCTTTGGCTGCTAGCCAGATGATCGCCTCCGCGATCTCTTCCGGGCGGCCCATGCGATGCATCGGCGCACGTCCATTAAGCTCATTCAGAAGGGCCTGCGGGTTCTCTGATTGGTTGATCATTTTGTCAAAGTACGGGGAGTTCACCGTGCCAGGGGCAACGGCATTGACACGAATTCCCTGATCCACGTGGTCCAGAGCCATGGCTCGGGTTAGCGCCGATACACCGCCCTTCGAGGCGACATAGGCGGCGCGGTCACGAATGCCGACGGCGGCGGTATACGAAGTAGTGTTCACGATTCGCCCATCACCGGATTTGGCCAGCTCGGGGATTGAGTACTTGGAGCAGAGATAGACGCCCTTGAGATTGACAGACATGAGCCGGTCCCAGTTGTCTTCATCGATCTCGAGGACGTTTCCGGGGAAACCAAAACCAGCGTTATTGCAGAGCACATCGATGCCTCCGAAATTGCCAACGACGGTTTGCACCATCGCACGAACACTCGCAGAGTCGCTGACGTCGACGGGCACGGCCAAGGCTTTACCGCCGGCCTCGGCTGCTACTGCTGTTGCGGCCGTTTCGTTCTTGTCGGCGACGGCCACGTTCGCCCCAAGTTCCGCGAATCGGAGTGCGGCTGCCCTACCGATTCCGCTTCCGGCTCCAGTGACAATGACAGTTTGGTCGTTGAAGTTCACGAGGCCCTTCCCTTGAGGTCAATGATCTGGCGGATGACTCTGCCTTCGCGAAGTTCATCCATGGCGTGGTTGATGTCATCCAGGGCGATGGTGCCGGAGATGAGCTTCTCTACCGGCAGAACGCCGTCGAGGTACATCTGGGCGTAGCGTGCGATGTCTTCTGAAGGAATGCCTGAGCCCATGTACGAACCGATGAGCTGCCTGGCCTCGACGACGAGGCTCAGGGGAGAAATCTCCAGTTTCGCGTCTGGGCGGGGCAGGCCGACGGTGACGGTCCGTCCGCCCGGTTTCGTCAGGTTAATTGCTCCGGCAAGGGCAGCGGGGTTGCCCACACATTCAATGACGGCGTCGAACTTCAGTCCCGCTGCAACGGCCTCGTCCGGGGTGTAGGCGGCAGTGGCACCGATTTCCAGGGATGTTTCCAGCTTGGCCGGAAGCATGTCGATTGCTGTGACCGCGCTGGCGCCAACCGCTTTGGCGACCAGCGCCGCAGCAAGGCCGACGCCTCCCATGCCGACGATGGCAACGGATTCTCCCGGCCGGACTTTCGCCGCGTTGATGATGGCGCCGCCGCCGGTGAGGACAGCGCAGCCCAGAAGGGCCCCGACGTCGGCCGGCACGCCGTCGGGCAACGGCACAACAGAGTGCTTATCGACGACCGCGTACTCGGCAAATGCGGACACGCCACCGTGGTGGTCCAGCGGCTGGCCATTGATCCGGAGGCGACGGCCTCCGTGAAGGAGCGTTCCTTCCGCATTTGCTTTGGTTCCTTCAAGACACAGTGCCCAGCCGCTGGACGTACACGCGGCGCATTCTCCGCAGCGGGGCATGAAGGTCATCGTGACGCGTTGTCCGACCTTCAGCTCGCCGCAGTCTTCACCGAGTTCCTCGATGATGCCGGAGCCTTCGTGTCCCAGGACCATGGGAACTGCGCATTCCCGGACGCCGCTGACCCGGGAGAGATCCGAGTGGCAAACGCCCGCGGCTTCCATGCGAATGAGCAGTTCTCCACGCCCGGGGGAGTCGAGGGTCAGCTCGGCCACATTTATGGGGGAGGAGTCTTGCCAGGGCGTAGGTGCCCCGATCGTCTCCAGAACCGCTCCTCTGAACTTCATCGTCCTACTCCAGTCCCCGCCGTCACTGGCGGAATAAATCTTGTGAGCTGTACTACGCGTAAATCCAGTATTACAGTAATACCAGTGCACGTGTCCAGTCCCACATTGGTCTCTTGTGCGTATGATGGTAAAACCCTCAAGAAGGAACGTCATGACAATCGATGCCATCCGAAGGACCGCAGCACCGCTTCGAACGGAAGTGGTTAACGCACTTCGTCGCGCCATCGTCGCCCAGGAATTCGGGCCCGGCGAGCGCCTCGTTGAAACGGTGCTGTGCGAGAAGTACTCCGTTAGCAGGACCGTGGTGCGCGAAGCCCTGCGGCAGCTAGAGTCCGAGGGACTTGTGACCATGATTCCAAACCGAGGTCCCGAAGTGGCCACGTTGAGTGTCCATGATGCGGAGAGCCTCTACGAGGTGCGTCGAGCACTTGAGTCGTTGGCCGGGAGTCTCTTCGCTGAAAGGGCGAGTGACGCGCAGTGCACCGAGCTCGTGGCCCGACTTGGCGAGGTCAAGGCGGCCGTGGCTTCCGGTGATCCTGAAAAGCGTCTCGCTGCAAAGGATAGGTACTATGACGTCCTCTTCGACGGCACCGGCAATGCCGAAATTGCCCGGATGTTGCGCAGTGTGAATGCCCGTACGCAGATGCTTCGCACACTTTCCTTGGCGGTGCCCGGCAGGGAAGTCCGCACCATTGCGGAAATCACCCGCATGACCGCCGCCGCGGCTGTCAACCGCGATCCGGACGAAGCCCGCGCTGCCTGCGAAGAGCATGTCCGAAACGCCGCGGAGGCCGCATTGGGGGAGATGCGAAGGCTTCACGCGGGCTAGTTAGGGATCGCGAAAGCCCCGTTCCGCCACTTGGCGGGGCGGGGCTTTTTTTGCTTTGCCTTGTCGCGGTTGACGTGGGGCAAGTCACGCTCTAAGCTCGTAACACCGTATTACGGTCGTACGACTTCGGCCGACTGACTAGGTCGGCTCCAACTCCGTTTGAAAGGTTGAGCGTTATGGGCGCATCATCGGCCGCGACACTGGCGTCGCCGCCTTCACCGGCCAAGGTCGCCTTGGCAAGCTTCATTGGCACCACGATTGAGTGGTACGACTACTACATCTTTGGCGCAGCCACCGTCTTGGTGCTGAACAGCCAGTTCTTTCCGACTCTTGACCCGTTTGCCGGGACACTCGCTGCATTCGCTACCTTTGCCGTAGCCTTCATTGCCCGTCCTTTCGGCGGCGCGTTCTTCGGCCACTTTGGCGATAAGATCGGCCGCAAAAAGATGCTCGTGTGGTCCGTCCTGTCCATGGGCCTCGGAACGCTGGTGGTCGGCTTACTACCCAACTACGCCACAATCGGCATCTGGGCCCCGATCCTGCTCGTCGTCTGCCGATTCCTTCAGGGTTTCGCCGTCGGAGGTGAATGGGGCGGTGCGGTGCTCATGTCCCTTGAGCACGCCCCGGCAAATAAGCGGGCCTTCTTCGCCAGCTTCCCTCAGGCCGGCGTTCCGGCTGGCACCGTCCTGTCCAGCGGCACCTTCGCACTGATCGCACTCATGCCGCAGGACCAGCTGTTGGCTTGGGGCTGGCGCATCCCCTTCATCGCGTCTGTCCTGCTGGTGGCTGTGGGTCTGTGGATCCGTCTCAAGGTCACGGAATCCCCTGAATTCCTTGAAATCCAAGAGAAGAATGAAACCCCAAAGGTTCCAGCCCTGGAGGTGTTCAAGTCCCACAAACGCTCCCTCATGCACGGAATCCTGTGCGGTTTCGCGCCCAACTTCACGTTCTACATTGCGACCGTGTTCCTGGTCAGCTACGGCCCTAAGCAACTCGGTATTCCCTCAGGCACGATCTTTGTCGCCCTGATGATCGCCGCATCGCTCCAGGTCTTCACCCTGCCGTTCTTTGCCACCTTCGCCGACAGGTACAGCCAAAAGAAGGTCCTCCTGACAGGCTGCGTCCTCGTAGGAGTCGGAGCGTTCCCAGTATTCGCTCTCTTCAGCACCGGAACTTTCTGGGGCATCCTTTTGGCCTTGGTTATCGCGCTGCCCCTCCTCCACGGAGTTTCCTATGGTGTGATTTCGGGGTTCACTGCGGAGCTCTTCCCCACCGAGGTGCGCTATACCGGTACCTCGCTCGCGTATCAGCTTGGCGGCATCGTCACTTCCGCTCCGGTGCCGATCATCGCTACGTTGCTCATTCAGCAGTACCACTCCAGTGACTCGGTTGCCTGGTACATGGTGATCTCCGCCGTGCTTGGCTTCATCGCCATCGCAACGGCCCGACAGAGCCGTCGGAAATTGGACAAAGTCACTGTCCGTGTAGACGAACTAACGAGCTGAGCTGGTCGCCGCGGGGCCTTGCGGCCCGCGGCGCCTGGCCCCATGAATCCGCAGCCCGAACCCAGAAAGTTCTTCATGTCTTCAACCAACGACACACCCCCCGTTATTTCGGAAGTGTGGTTCACCCATCTCGCCAACGCCGTGCAGGCTGACCGCGAACTGCAAGTCATCGGCAAGTACAGCGACTTCTGGATTGACGCTGTCTCACCGGGAAACTGGCGGGTTGCGCTGAACTTCCGCAACGCCAACCTCGCGCCCACCCCATGGAAGGACCTGCCTCGGGACCACATCGTCCTCTCCGCCACACAGGCCGGATGGGGACAGGTGTTCGATCCCCAACCAAAACCTCAGCAGCATGACCTGCTCGCCCTCGCAAAAAACAGCCCCGACGTCACAGTGGGCGGTTCCGACGTCGAACTTGTCCGCAACCTGAGGGT
>Ga0075432_10000082_pt1 | contig 19252 bp, 18 predicted proteins | sample RhiMethybrSRZTD1_FD_72781 | JGI IMG/M metagenome (GOLD analysis project Ga0075432, IMG submission 72781) | Populus rhizosphere microbial communities from Tennessee, USA - Rhizosphere MetaG P. TD hybrid SRZTD1 | ecosystem: Host-associated > Plants > Roots > Rhizosphere > Soil | place: USA... | reverse complement strand
CTCTGGCGCACGTCAAGGCACTGGCGGACCATGCCGACTTCACCATGACCAACCCCAACCGGGTCCGCGCGCTGTACATGGCCTTTGCCGCCAATCCGGCCGCGTTCCATGATCCGTCGGGCGAAGGATACCGGATGATCGCCGACCTGATTCTCGCGCTCGACCCGATCAACGCGCAGACGGCGGCGCGGTTCGTGCCGCCGCTGGGGCGCTGGCGGCGGATCGAGCCGGCCCGTGCCGCCCTGATGCGCAAGGAACTCGAACGGCTCGCCGCCGCGCCCGGCCTCTCGCGCGATACGTTTGAACAGGTCACCCGCAGCCTTGGCTAAGCGGCCCGGCGAAGCGGTCGAAGTCGTCCGCGCGGCGGCGCTGGGCGATCTGGCACACGGCTTTCTCGGCCGGCGCGGCGGGATGTCCGGCGGCACGGTCTCCGGGCTCAACGTCGGTCTCGGGGCTGAGGATGAACCTGCCGCGGTTGCCGAAAACCGGCGCCGCGCCGTCAGCGCGGTCGCACCGGGCGCGCGGTTGGTAACGGTCTATCAGGTTCATTCGCCGGACTGCGTGCGGGTCGACCTGCCCTGGCCGGACAACGCGCGGCCCCATGCCGACGCGCTGGTCACCAACCAGCCCGGTCTCGTCCTCGGCATTGTCACGGCTGATTGCGCGCCCGTCCTGCTGGCAGACCGCGAAGCCGGCGTGATTGGCGCCGCGCACGCGGGCTGGAAGGGCGCGCTGGGCGGGGTGACAGACCGGACCATCGCCGCGATGGAGGAACTCGGGGCCAGCCGCGCGCGCATTGTCGCGGCTGTCGGCCCCTGCATCGGCCAGGCCAGCTATGAGGTCGATGAAGCGTTTCGAGCCCGGTTTGCTGCGGCCGATGACGCCAACACCTGCCTCTTCGCCAATGGCCGCACCGGACACTGGCACTTTGATCTGGAAGGATATGTCGCCGGGCGGCTGGAAAAGGCAGGGGTGGGGCGGGCTGAGCGCCTTGGTCTCGACACCTGCGCGCATGAAGATCGCTTCTTCTCCTATCGCCGTTCCACCCAACGCGGCGAACCCACTTACGGGCGGCAGTTTTCCTTGATTGCGCTCGGCGCAGCGGCCCGATAAGTGGCACGAACCGGCCTTGAAGGGCGGGCGCAAAATTGCGGTTGGCAGGGCTTGGTTTCGCGTCTATCAGGCCGCGAAGTCGGTACCGGGGCGGCCCAGAAAGGCCGTGTCCGATGGGCCGCCACGGGGGGTTCCGGGCAGGCACGACGATAGGTATTTGGGCTTGCGGCGGGCATTCGTCCGGCGCGGGTCGCTAGAGCAGGGCAAGGTCAACCATGTCACAGGATGCGGGCACTGAAGCCGTTCTTCCCGATGGTGAAGGCGTGCGTCGCCGCGATTTCATTAATATCGCCGCGGTCAGCGCCGCCGGCGTTGGCGGCGTCATCACGCTGCTTCCCCTGATCAGCCAGATGGCCCCTTCGGCCGACGTTCTGGCTGAAAGCTCGACCGAGATCGACGTGAGCGCGATCCAGCCGGGCCAGGCGATCAAGGCGATCTTCCGCAAGCAGCCGGTGTTCGTGCGTAACCTCACGGCCAAGGAAATCTCCGAGGCGGAGGCCGTGCCGGTCGCATCGCTGCGCGATCCGCAGTCGCTGAAGGATCGCACGAAGCCGGGCAAGGAAAACTGGCTCATCACGATGGGCGTCTGCACCCACCTCGGTTGCGTGCCGCTCGGCGCCGGCGAGGGCGAGGTAAAGGGTGAGTTTGGCGGGTATTTCTGCCCCTGCCACGGCTCGACCTACGATACCGCTGCGCGCATCCGCAAGGGTCCCGCTCCGAAGAACCTCGAGGTTCCGGAGTACGCGTTTACTTCCGACACTGTCGTCAAGATCGGCTGAGGTCCACCATGAGCTTCCCCTGGGCGAACGAATACAAGCCGGGCCACCCGCTGATGCAGTGGCTCGACGAAAAGCTGCCGCTGCCGCGCTTTGTCTATAACGCGGTCGGCGCGGGCTATCCGGTTCCGCGCAACCTCAACTACGCGTGGAACTTCGGCGTGCTCGCCGGTTTCTGCCTGATGATCCAGATCGTCACCGGGGTCATCCTGGCGATGCATTATGCGGCAAACCAGGGCGTGGCGTTCGATTCGGTCGAACACATCATGCGCGACGTCAACTGGGGCTGGATGATGCGTTATGCGCACGCCAACGGCGCCTCGGCCTTCTTCGTGGTGGTTTACATCCACATCTTCCGCGGCTTCTTCTACGGTTCGTACAAGGCCCCGCGCGAGATGATCTGGCTGCTCGGCGTGGTTATCTTCCTCTTGATGATGGCCACCGCCTTCATGGGCTATGTGCTTCCCTGGGGGCAGATGTCGTTCTGGGGCGCCAAGGTCATCACCGGTCTGTTCGGGGCGATTCCGCTGGTCGGCGAGCCGATCCAGCAGTGGCTGCTCGGCGGTTTCGCGCCGGACAACGCCGCGCTGAACCGCTTCTTCTCGCTGCACTTCCTGCTGCCATTCGTGATCGTCGGTGTGGTGATTCTCCACATCTGGGCGCTGCACATCCCGGGTTCGTCGAACCCGACCGGCGTCGAAGTGAAGACGGAAAGCGATACCGTTCCGTTCCACCCGTACTACACGGCGAAGGACGGCTTCGGGCTGGGCGTGTTCCTCATCGGCTACTGCGCGATGCTGTTCTTCTTCCCGAACGCATTGGGCCACCCGGACAACTACATCCCGGCCAACCCGATGAGCACACCCGCGCACATCGTCCCCGAATGGTACTTCTGGCCGTTCTACGCGATCCTGCGCGCCTTCACGTCGAACTTCTTCTTCATCCCGGCCAAGCTGATGGGCGTGCTTGCCATGTTCAGCGCGATCCTGGTGTGGTTCTTCCTGCCCTGGCTTGACCGTTCGCCGGTCCGTTCGGGCCACTTCCGGCCGACTTTCCGCAAGTTCTACTACCTGCTCGTGCTCGACACGCTGGTGCTGGGCTACTGTGGCGGCGCACCGGCGGCTGAGCCCTATGTGATGATCAGCCAGATCGCCGCCGTCTATTACTTCGCCCACTTCCTCATCATTCTGCCGATCGTCTCGGCGATCGAACGGCCCGAACCGCTGCCGTTCTCGATCACCGAGGCCGTACTGGGCAAGGACGATGCGGCCACGCTCGCTCCGGCGGCCTGAGCCAGACAGACGAAAGAGAGCGCATCATGATCCGCATCATCTCGATCCTCGTCGGGCTGTTCTTCTCGGCAGCCCTGCTCTGGTCGTTCGGCAACGGCGCGGTGAGCTATATCACCGAGCCGCCGGCCACGACCGTTGAAAGCGTGTTCCACAAGCATCCCAAGGAAGTTGAATTCGAAAGCGACGGCGCTTTCGGCAAATTCGACAACCAGCAGCTGCAGCGCGGGTTCAAGGTCTACAAGGAAGTCTGCTCGGCGTGTCACGCGCTCAAGCTCGTTGCCTTCCGTGATCTCAAGGCCATCGGCTACAATGACGACGAAGTGAAGGCGATCGCCAAGGGCTTCCAGGTTCCGCACTACAACCCGGCCACGGGCGAAGTCGCCACCAAGGAAGGCCTGCCGACCGACCACTTCCCGCCGGTGATGTATGGCGGCCAGGGCTCGCCGCCCGACCTCTCGCTTGTCACCAAGGCGCGCCACGAAGGCCCGGCCTACGTTTACTCGCTGTTGACCGGCTATGCCGACCAGCCGGCCGAACTTCTCAAGAAGTTCCCCGATGCGAAGACCCCGGACGGCCTGCACTACAACCCGTACTTCGCGAACCTCAACCTCGCGATGCCGGCGCCGCTGGTTTCTGACGATCAGGTTACCTACTCGGATGGGACCAAGGCCACGGTCGACCAGATGGCCAAGGACGTCTCGGCGTTCCTGATCTGGACGGCTGAACCCAAGCTCGACAAGCGCAAGCAGACCGGCTGGGCAGTGCTGGGCTTCCTGCTCTTCGCAACGGTGCTGGCCTACATGGCCTATCGCAACCTCTGGGCGGGCAAGAAGGGCCACTGAGCCGTTCCGGACCGAACATGACCTTAAGGATCAAGCCCCTCGCATCAGCCCGATGCGGGGGCTTTTCCTTTGCGGGGAGCGGACGCGATGACCCCTGATGAACTCAAGGCGTTGGTGCGCACTGTCCCGGATTTTCCGGCGCCCGGCATCCTCTTCCGCGATATCACCACGTTGATCGGGCACGGCGCCGGCCTTGCCGCCAGCGTTGAGCATCTCGCGCGCCAGGCCGATGCAGCGGGCGCCACGGCCATCGCCGGGATGGAAGCGCGCGGCTTCATCTTCGGGGCGGCAGTGGCCGCCCACCTTGGCCTTGGCTTCGTGCCGGTACGCAAGCCCGGGAAGCTGCCGATCCCGACCATCGGCATCGACTACGCGCTCGAATATGGCCGCGACCGACTCGAAATCGACCCGGGGGCGATCCGCCCCGGGCAGAACGTGGTGGTCGTGGACGACCTGATCGCGACGGGCGGCACCGCGCTAGCTGCTACGCAACTGCTGCGCAATGCCGGCGCTGCGGTGACTCACGCGCTGTTCGTGATCGACCTGCCCGACCTTAACGGCGCGGCCCGGCTGCGCGAGGCAGGCCTGTCGGTCAAGGCGCTGATGGAATTCCCCGGGCACTGAAACCGCACCGGGCGATGCCGCAGGGCATTGATGAACCGCCCCGACAAATGGCAATCGCAGCCGCGACGCGGGTAAAGCTTAGTGGTAAAGCACCAGCCTTCCAAGCTGGCTATGCGGGTTCGATTCCCGCTACCTCCCAATTCGGCGAAATTCCGGCGGCGTTGCGCTCGTCTGCGCAGCCCCAACGGAAAAGGGGCCTCCCGCGCGGGAGGCCCCTCCTGATTGAGCTGTCAAATCCTCGTGCGTTTACTTGGCTTGCGGGGCAGCTGCCGCAGCGTTGGAGGGCAGGCCGCCGAGCCGGGTTACAAGCTTGGTGTAAGCGTCGAGATAGGCCAGCACGATGACCTGCCCGATCGCGGTGTCCTGATAGCCGCCAGCGCCCGCTGCCGCGAAAGTGCCGCCGCCGAACAGGCCGCCGCCGCCACCGCCGAAGCTCAGGTCGGACTTGCGGGCGTAGCCCTGGACCAGCGCTTCTTCCTCGGTCGTGCGGGCGTTGACCACCGACAGGGTCACGCTGGCTTCGCTCTTCTTGATGTTGATGCCCCCGGCGATCGCGCCGAACCCGCGCCCGAACAGCCCGCCGCCGATGCCGCCGAGCATCCCGCCGATGTTGGTGCCGCCCGAATTCTTGTTGCCGGTGACGATGTCGGGCTCAAGGTAATAGTCCGCTGCCTTGACCTGGCCGCGGCCGAGGTTCGAGCCAGCCTGAAGCTCGCCGTTATCGGCCATCGCGCGTTCCATCGCCCGGCTTTGCATCGCGCGGCCGCGGTTGACGAGGCCGAAGCAGCCCGACTGCTGGATGAACACCTTGAGGATCGCCTCGGGGCTGCCGAGGTTCATTTCGCGCCACCACTGGTTGTCGGGTTCGACGATGGCAACGGTGCCGAGGTTCTTCGTGCACTGCGGGATCTGCATCACGCCCTTCTGCTCGGCCTGGTGCGCCGACGAACCCTTGTCTGCAGCAAAGACGGCCGAGCCGCTGACCAGAAGGCCTGCCGCGAGAATGCCGTTAACCAATTTCTTCATGAGCCCCAAACCCCTGCTTCTATCTGTCCCGATCGGATCTCCCAGCGGATTCGATCATGCTGACTTCGATCGAACGTAATCGCAATTCCATTTGAGGAAAACTGATAATAATCGCCGGTTCTGCTGCGTACCTAGGCCGGCATGTTGTCAATCAAACGGGTCCGGCCGATCCGCGCTGCAACCAGCAATCGCGCAGGCGCGGTGCCCCGCGCTGCCAGGGGGGCAAGAGATCCGGCATCACACAAGGACGCATAGTCCACCGAAGAAAACCCGCCGCCAAGCAGTGCCGCTTCCAGTGCGGCAAGCGCCTCTGTTACCGGCCGTCCGCCGGCAACGGCTTCGATTGCGCGCTGCATCGCCCGCGGCAGAACCGGCGCGGCCGCGCGTTCGGCGGGCGAGAGGTAGGCATTGCGCGAGGACATCGCGAGCCCGTCGGCCTCCCGCACAGTCGGCACCCCGATGATCGCCGCTGCATGGGGCATGGTCAGGTCAAGGTCGCGCGCCATGCGCCGGATCACGGCAAGCTGTTGCCAGTCCTTCTCGCCAAAGAAGGCCATGTCCGGTCGGACCTGGTTGAACAGCTTGCACACCACTGTCGCCACCCCGTCGAAGTGGCCGGGGCGCGCCGCTCCGCACAGCCCCTCGCTGACGCCGGCAACCGAAATGTTGGTGGCGTAACCTTCCGGATACATGGCGGCTGCGTCCGGCGCCCAGAGCAGCGACACCCCTTCGGCCTCGAGCAAAGCACTGTCGGCGGCAAGCTGGCGCGGGTAGGAGGCAAGATCTTCATTCGCGCCGAACTGACGCGGATTGACGAAAATCGAGACAGCAACGTGCGCCGCGGCCGCTTTTGCCGCGCGGACCAGGGTGAGGTGGCCCTCGTGCAGGGCGCCCATCGTCGGCACCAGGGCCACTGTTCCGCCGCGTTTCAGCCCGTCGACGCAAGCGCGTAGTGGATCAATGCGATTGACGGTTTGCACGGCATCACCCCCTTGCGATAGTACGGGGCATGGTAGCTGCCCCGAACCATGCCCTAGCGGCGGCGCGGCGGCCATTCAAACCCTGAACAACGAAGGCGTCGTCTCACCCGTGTCATCCCTGCCCGCCCCCCATCGCATCGTCTTCGCCAACGAAAAGGGCGGGACCGGCAAGTCGACCACCGCAGTCCACATCGCGGTAGCGCTTGCCTACCAAGGTGCCCGCGTTGCCGGGATCGATCTCGATCCGCGCCAGCGCACCTTCCACCGCTACCTCGAAAACCGCGCCGAGACTGCCAAACGCCGCGATATCGCATTGCCGACGGCCAATTTCGCCGTGTTCACCGGCACGACGACCGAGGAACTCGATGCGCTCGCGGCCACAATGAGCGAGGACGCCGACTACCTGATCTTCGATACCCCGGGCCGTGACGACGAATTTGCCCGCCACGCGGCGGTCAGCGCCGATACGCTGGTTACTCCGCTCAACGATTCGTTCGTGGATTTTGACCTGATCGGCCAGGTCGATGCGGAAACCTTCAAGGTCCGCCGCCTGTCGTTCTACGCCGAACTGATCTGGGAGGCCCGCAAGAAGCGCGCCCTGTCCACCATCCGCGACCAGAAGCGCGAGATGGACTGGGTCGTGGTCCGCAACCGCACCCAGCATGTCGAGGCGCGCAACATGCGCCGCCTCAACGATGCGCTGACCGAACTGTCGCGCCGGGTTGGCTTCCGCATCGCCAATGGCCTGTCCGAGCGGGTGATCTACCGCGAACTGTTCCCTTCGGGCCTAACCCTGCTCGACAAGGGCCACCTGGGTGAACTGGGCACCAGCCACCTTGTCGCCCGCCAGGAACTGCGCCAGCTCGTCGCCGGGCTCAACCTGCCGCCGCCGGCGAGCAGGGCGCCGCTGCTCCAGCTGATCGAGCAAGCCTAGATGGCTCGGCTCCTGATCATTCTCGGCTTGGCTTGCCTGGCCTGCAAGGTCATGACCGGGCGATGGCCGTGGCAGCTTCTGGGATGGGAACCCGGCGGCGCCTCGGCCCGTTTTCGCGCAGAGGCTCAGGCCCGGGCCTTGCTCGGTGTCCCGAAGGGCGCTCGCAGAAACGAAATCATAGAAGCGCACAAGCGCCTTATCGCCATGGTCCATCCGGACCGGGGCGGAACCAACGAACAGGTCCACGAGGCGAATGCCGCGCGTGATCTCTTGCTGGCCCGCCTGCTCGATCAGCCCCAGCGGCCCTGAATTTTCCGGCCCGACCTTTCCCCGGAGTGCAAATGTCCCATCTGTTCGATCCCACCGTCCTGCGCGAATACGACATTCGCGGCATCATTGGCGAAACACTTGGGGCCGAGGATGCCCGCGCCATCGGCCGGGGCTTTGCCACTTTGCTGCGCCGCGCCGGCGGCACCAAGGTCGCGGTCGGTTATGACGGCCGGGTCAGCTCGCCCATGCTCGAACACGCGCTGGTCGAAGGGCTCACCTGCAGCGGGGTGGACGTGGTCCGCGTCGGCATGGGACCGACGCCGATGCTCTACTATGCCGAAGCCTCAATGGAAGATGTGCAGGGCGGCATTCAGATAACTGGCAGCCACAATCCCGCCAATTACAACGGCTTCAAGATGGTATTCATGGGCCGCCCGTTTTTTGGCGAAGACATCAAGCAGCTTGGCACGATGGCCGCCGCAGCCGACTGGCTCGACGGCAAGGGCGAGGCCGAGAGCCGCGAGATCCTCGTCGCTTATGTCGACCGGCTGGTTGAAGGGCTCGACGGGATCGACCCCGCCTTCCTCTCCGGCCTGCGCATCGGCTGGGATGCCGGCAACGGCGCGGCCGGCCCGGCCCTCGAACTGCTCACGCAAAAGCTTCCCGGCGAACATCATCTGCTTTTCACCCAAGTCGACGGGACATTTCCGAACCACCATCCGGACCCGACCGAGGAAAAGAACCTCGCAGACCTGAAGGCGCTGGTCGCGGCCAAGAACCTCCATTTCGGAGTGGCCTTTGACGGCGACGGCGATCGGATCGGCGCCGTGGACGGCGAAGGAAGGGTGATCTGGGGTGACCAGTTGCTCATGATCTATGCCGAGGACCTGCTGCGCCAGCTGCCAGGATCCACGATCATCGCGGATGTGAAGGCCTCCAAGGCTCTATTCGAGCTGGTCTCTCGATTGGGTGGAAAGCCACTTATGTGGAAAACCGGACACAGCCTTATCAAATCCAAAATGAAGGAAACTCATGCGCCGCTGGCCGGCGAAATGAGCGGGCATGTGTTCTTCGCCCACCAGTACTACGGATTTGACGACGCGCTCTACGCCGCGATCCGCCTGATCGCCGCATCGGCCCGCCTCGGCAAGTCGGTCACCCAGCTGCGCTCGGACATGCCGGCCATGGTCAACACCCCGGAACTGCGCTTTCAGGTCGATGAAAGCCGCAAGTTCGCGGTGATTGACGAAGTGAAGCAGCGCCTTGCCGCATCGGGCGCCAACGTCAACGACACCGACGGCGTGCGCGTGGATACGGCGGATGGCTGGTGGCTGCTGCGCGCCTCGAACACCCAGGACGTGCTCGTCGCCCGTGCGGAAAGCGAAAGCGAGGCCGGGCTGGACCGGCTGATGGGCCAGATCGATCAGCAACTCGCCGCCTCCGGCCTGGAGCGCGGAGCGCAGGCCGGGCACTGAAGCCTAGCCGAGGATAAAGGGCAAGGTCGCCGCCGCCGCGCTTGCGAGCAAGGTGGCGGTGGCCGGCGCGCTTTGCCGCCACCCGCCGATCGTTCCGGCCACTCCGGCCTTGAACAGCGTGTTGAGCAGGATCGGCGGCAGCAGGACCAGCCCCGCCACCCGCGGCGTCAGCGCGCCTGAGGGCATGGCCCCCAGCGCAATGATCGCGGAATCGACGTCGACCGTGCCGGTAATGGCCAGCACGATAGCCAGCTCCCCCTTGCCAAAATGAACCAGCGTCCACCGCGCGGCGAGGGTCAGCGCCATGACCAGCGCCATCATCAGCAGCGCCGGGCCAAGATCGAAGGGATTGCGCAAGGTGACGGGCGCCGTCGGAGCCGCGGCATCGGCCTGGCTGCTGCGCCGCCGTAGGAGGGCTGTGCCAACCAGGCTCACCACCATCCCGGGCACCGCACCGGATGCCAGGGTCGGCAACGCCAGCGGCGCGAGCAGCGCGGCCAGCACCATGACCCGCACGAACATCACGGCCGAAGCGAGCGTGATCGCACCGTTGAGCATCCGGATATCGCCGTCGCCATCGCGCTGGCGCGAGGCCATTGCCGCGGTGACGGCGGTGGATGAAACCATCGCCCCGGTCGCTGCCGTGGCCAACATCCCGCGCGCCGGGCCAAGCCACTTGGCGGCGAGATAGCCGGCAAAGGACAACCCTGAAACCAGCACGACCACCAGCCACAGGCTGCGCGGTTTCCACGCCTCCAGCGGCCCCATCGGATCGTTCGGAAGCAGCGGCAGGATCACCAGCGCGACCAGCGCGAACCGGCCGATCGCCATGACCTCACGCTCGTCGAGGCTGCGGACCAGCCGGTGCAGCGGCGCGCGCATGGCCAGCACGGCGACGATCGATCCTCCTGCCGCAGCCGCAGCGGCGCGGTTGCCCCCCCCTGCCATGAACCCGCAGGCAAGCGTCAGCAGGGCAACCAGCGCTGCGGTTCCGCTCACGGCCGCTCGGCCCTGGGCGCTGGTCCGCCAGTATCCGGCCACGACCAGCGCGGCGGCGGCGGCCAGCAGAACCCCGGCGAGCATCGGCGCGACAGGCGCGGCCACCCCGGCAAGACCTCCGGCCAACCCGAACAGGCCATAGGTTCGCACCCCGGCAAATCGCGTGCCGGGCGCCTCGGCCCGCTGCGCCCAGCCGCGCTGGACGCCCACCAGCAACCCCAGGCCGAGCGCCAGCCCGACATTGGCCAGGTCGGGCACGCCAAGGATGACGATGGTATCGCTGTGCACGGGCGCGGCAACCTTCTGTTTCACTGCAGCAATGCCAGCCGCCCCGGTTTCGGACAAGCGAAAGCCCGGCTCCTCATCAAGAGGAGCCGGGCCAGCCTGCCGGACAAGCCGGGGTTCGCCGCGTCAGGGTTCCTTGCGCGCCGTGGCGGTGCCGGTTGGCGTAACTCCCGGCGCTGCACCGGCGCTGCTGCTTCCTGTCGCGCTTACGGCGCCTGCCGTACTGCCGCTCCCGCCGCCCTGCGTGACCCGAAGGTTGTTCTGGACATGCTTCACCCCGGAGATCCGGTCGATCGTATCCTCGGCCCGCCGCTTTGCCTCGCGGCTGTCGACCGAGCCATTCAGCGTCACTTCGCCATTCGCCACCGCAACCGAAATCTGCCGCGCATTGAGCCGCGGATCGTCGGTCAGCCGATCGTTTACATCCTCGCGGATCCGCTCGTCCGAGCGGGTATAGTCCGATGGCCCGTGTCCGCGATAATCCTGCTCGCGGCGGTGGGCGGCATTCTCGTCTCCGAACCAGGATGCGATCTCGTCACCCGCCTTGGCGAAGAAGCCGCGCTCTCCGGGCGTGCCGCTGCCGCCGTCACGGCCGTAATCGGGGCCATAGCCGCGCCCGAAGCCGGGCTTGCTCGCTCCGCCCACAGCGCCTGCATTGCGGCGATAGCGGTCATCGTAGTTGTCGCCGTCGCTCATTCCGTAGCCGGCCGCAAAGCCCTGGCTCCCGGGCGAACGCCAGTCGTCATGCCTGCGTTCATCGCTGCCCCAGTCATGCGAAGGCTCAGACGGGGCATAGCCCGGGGCGGTGCCAGCGCCCGATCGGCCGTAGCCGTCCTGGCGAGGTGCCGGGCCATCATGGGCTCCGCCCTGCTGTGCGCCCCACGGCTGGTCGGAGCGATTGGCCGAGCCGGACGACCACTCGCGCTGCTGCGGCTGGCCGGAACGATCGGCGCTCCACTGGCTGCGCGAACGAGTGTCAGGCCGGTGGTCGTCGTCGTTCCAGCCGCCTTGCTGGCCGGATTGGCCGTACTGCTGACGGGCCTGCTGGTCCTGGTTGTCCCAGCGGGGTGAATTGGTCATCGATGCTCTCCTCGATCTGGCGCGCCGGCCCGCGGCAAGGGGTGTCCGCGAACCCGCCATGGAGAAGCAACGCGCGCGCCCCCCTCGTGTTGCATTCGCCGCGCGCCCCCTGCCGCAAGCGCCGCCCATTCCGGCGCGGTCATTGCGGTTGCGCGGCGGTGTGCCAATATCAGCGGCATGATCCCCGCCGATCCGCCGCCCGAGATAGCCGCCTGGTTCGCACAGCGCGGCTGGCGGATCCGCGATCATCAGGCCGGTATGCTCGCGGCTGCCGCGCGTGGGGATCATGCCTTGCTCGTGGCCGATACCGGGGCGGGCAAGACGCTCGCCGGGTTTCTCCCGACACTGGCGGCCTTCACGCCGTCGGTGCTCGGGGGGAAGGGGGCGTCGGAAGGGCTCCACACGCTCTATGTTTCCCCGCTCAAGGCGCTCGCACATGATGTGCAGCGCAATCTCATCGCGCCGATCGAGGAGATCGGCCTTCCGATCCGGGTCGAGACCCGCAGCGGCGATACCCCGTCCGACCGCAAGGCCCGCCAACGCTCCCGCCCGCCACATGTCCTTCTGACCACGCCCGAATCGCTCTCGCTGCTCCTTAGCTATCCGGAAAGCGCGACGCTTTTCGCGGGCTTGAAGCGCATCGTGATCGACGAGGTCCACGCCTTCGCCACCGGCAAGCGCGGCGATCTTCTGGCGCTTTCGCTCGCGCGGCTGCAGGCGCTCGCCCCCGGGCTCCAGCGGGCAGCGCTGTCTGCCACGGTGGCCGATCCCGACCAGTTTCGCGGCTGGCTATCGCCGTGGGGAGACATCGGGGCTGTCGACCTCGTCATCGGCGAGAAGGGCGCGGACCCGCACCTGTCGATCCTGCTGCCGCAGGACGAACGCGTTCCGTGGGGCGGCCACGCCGCGGCCTGGGCCGTGCCGCAAATCTACGCCCGCATCGCCGAGCACCGCACCACGCTGATCTTCACCAACACGCGCTTTCTTGCCGAATACATCTTCCAGCTCCTGTGGGAGGTGAACGAGGCCAACCTGCCAATCGGAATTCACCACGGCTCGCTGTCCAGGGAGGCGCGGCGCAAGGTCGAGGGGGCGATGGCGCGCGGCGAACTGCGCGCGCTCGTCTGCACCGCAAGCCTCGATCTCGGGGTGGACTGGGGCGATATCGACCTGGTCATCCAGATGGGTGCGCCCAAGGGCTCCTCGCGCCTTCTCCAGCGGATCGGCCGCGCCAATCACCGGCTCGATTGCCCGAGCAAGGCGCTGATCGTGCCGGGCAACCGCTTCGAATACCTCGAGGCCATGGCTGCGCTCGAAGCGGTCGAGGAAGGCCAGCGGGACGGCGAGGACTTCCGCCCCGGCGGGCTCGACGTCCTGGCTCAGCACGTCATGGCCTGCGCCTGTGCCGGACCGTTCGACGAGGCGGCGCTCCACGCCGAAGTGCGCGCCGCCACGCCCTATGCCTGGGTCGATGAGGCGGCGTGGAGCCGGGTGCTCCAATTCGTCGCGACCGGGGGTTATGCGCTCAAGGCCTATGACCGCTTCCGCAGGATCGTGCGCGACCGGGATGGCACGTGGCGCCTCGCCCACCCTGAGCAGGCAAACCGCCACCGGCTCAACGCCGGGATTATCGTGGATGCCGAAATGCTTGAAGTCCGCTTCCGCAACGGCCGTGCGCTTGGCAAGGTCGAGGAAGGTTTTGGCGCAGGGCTATCGCCGGGGGATACCTTCCGCTTCGCCGGCATGGACCTTGAGGTGGAAAGCCTGCGCGACCTCGAGATCATCGTCCGCGCAGCCAAGCGCGCCGGAAAGATCCCGAGCTACATGGGGGCGCGCCTGCCGATTTCGTCCCACCTCGCCGACCGGGTACGCCGCCTGCTGGTCGACCGTGCGGGATGGAGCCGGTTCCCCGACGACGTGCGCGAATGGTTGGAGGTGCAGGACTGGCGCTCACGCCTGCCGGGCCCGGGCGAACTGCTGGTTGAAAGTTTCCCCTGGCAGGGCCGCGAATACTCGGTGTTCTATACCTTCGAAGGCTGGAATGCGAACCAGTCGCTGGGCATGCTGATTACCCGGCGGATGGAGGATCTTGGTCTCTCGCCGCTCGGCTTCATCGCCAATGACTATGCGCTCGCGGTTTGGGGCCTGAAGCCGATACCGGATCCGGGCCGCTTGCTGTCGCCCGACATCCTGACCCATGAATTCGTCGACTGGGTGCAAAATTCCCACCTGCTGCGCCGCGCGTTTCGCGAAGTCGCGGTGATTGGCGGGCTGGTGGAGCGCCAGCATCCGGGCAAGCGCAAGTCAGGCCGCCAGGTCACCTTCTCGACCGACCTGATTTATGATGTCCTCAAAAAGTACGAACCGGACCATGTGCTGATCGAGGCGGCTTGGGCCGATGCCCGCACGCGCCTGACGGACCTTGGCCGCGTCGCCGACCTGCTGGAACGCGCAGCCGGGCAACTGGTCCATGTCCGGCTGGAACGGGTCAGTCCGCTGGCCGTGCCCGTATTGGTGATGATCGGGCGGGAAAGCCTTCCTGCTGGCGCCGCCGATGATGAGTTGCTGGTCGAGGCGGAAAGCCTCGCCGCGCAGGCCATGCGCCCGGACCCGTCGTTGCCGGATTGAACCGGCCTCCGTTCGATTGCGAAATCCCATGAAAAAGGGGGCGGATTGCTCCGCCCCCTGTTCAAGTCGCTGCAGGTGCCTGCGCGGGCTTGGGTTATTGGCCCTTGCCGGCGTTCGGCGCCTTGTTGAATTCCGAGTACATCTCGTTTCCGACGAAACCGAACTTGGTTACGCCCGAACCCTTGATGATGTTCAGCACCTGGACCGAGGTCTGGTAGCTGGCACCCTGGTCGGGCTGGTACTGCAGTTCCGGTTCCGGCTTCATCTGCAGCGATTGCTGCAGAAGCGCCACCAGCTGGCCCGTGTTGATCGCGCCGCCGTTCCAGAGGAGTTCGTCAGCGTTGGTGATCACGAGCTTGTTCTTGATCGGTTCAACGATGATGTTCGTCGGCGGCGGGTTCGGCGACGGAAGGTCGATATTGACCGCGTGGGTGGCGACCGGAATGGTAATGATGAACATGATGAGGAGCACGAGCATGACGTCGATAAGCGGCGTCGTGTTCATGTCCATCATCGGCGAGCCATCATCCTTGCCGCCTGACATTGCCATGGGAATTACTCCTTAAAAACCGGGGGGAAGAGGCCGTAGCCTCAGCCCTTCGGATCGACCGGGTTCGAGATGAAGCCGACCGTCGGATAACCGGAGATCTGCACGTTGAAGATCGCACCGGCAATGCAGCGCCACGGGGCGTTCACGTCGCCGCGGATATGCACCTGGGGGATCTTGTCCGGATTGGCCCGCAGGGCTTCGGGACCGCCTTCACGCTTCACGATGTCATCGAGACGCTTGAAAGCCTTGTCGCGCAGTTCCTGCGAATCAACCGGGGTGATGTTGTTGAAGTAGATCCGGCATTCGCCGTTGCGCGATGCACCTTCAAAACCCGGGTCGCCGGCAGAACGGCCACCGGTGTCGGTGGTGCTCACGGTCAGCAGCAGGTTCTCGACCTTGTCCTTCGACTCCTGCGAAACCATGATCGGCAGGCGCAGCTTTTCGATCGTCTGGATCGCGACCGGAACCGCGATGAGGAAGATGATCAGCAGCACCAGCATCACGTCCACCAGTGGGGTCGTGTTGATGTCAGACATCGGGCGTTCTTCCCCGCCGCCGCCCATCGAAATCGCCATAATTACATCCTATCCTGTCTTGGAAGGCCGGGTGGGATGGACCGGCATGCTGCGGTCCGGCCCACGTCCGGCTTGGTGGGATCCCCCAAGGGGCATCCCACCGAGGTCAGCCAGGCTTACGGCTTGACGGGGGCAGTCGCCGGCTTGGCCGGAGCGGCCTTGGGAGCAGCAGCCACGGCAGGCTTCACGACGCCCTTCGAGTTGATGTTGGCCAGAACGTCGGTCGAGAAGCCCTGGAGGTGCTCGGCGATGCGCTTGTTGCGTGCCTGGAGGTAGTTGTAGGCAAGCACGGCCGGAACCGCGACGAGCAGGCCGAGGGCGGTCATGATGAGAGCTTCACCAACCGGGCCGGCGACCTTGTCGATCGAGGCCGAACCGGCGAGGCCGATGGCGATCAGCGCGCGGTAGATGCCGACCACGGTACCGAACAGACCGATGAACGGCGAGGTAGCGCCGACGGTGGCGAGGAACGGCAGGCCCGAAGCGAGGCGGGCGTTGATCGAAGCTTCCGAACGGGCGAGCGAGCCGTGCAGCCAGTCATGGGCTTCCATGGCATCGGTCATCTTGCCGTGCTGGTCTTCGGCAGCGAGGCCGTCGTCGACGATCTGGCGGTAGGCGCTGTTCTTTTCGAGCTTGGCGGCGCCTTCCTTGAGGGTGGCGGCGCGCCAGAACGAAGTGCGGACCTCACGGCCCTGCTTCATGATCTTGGCCTGTTCGAACCACTTGGTGAACAGGATGAAGAACGAACCGAACGACATGATGCCGAGGATGATGACGGTTGCATAAGCGATGAAACCGCCCTGCTGCAGTGCTTCGGCGAAGCCGAACTTGTTCTGCGGAGCGGCGGCGCCGGCCGCGAGAATGTGAATAAGCATGCGATAGTCCTCTCAAGAAATGTGAAAAGCAAGAAGCCGGTCAGCCCGGCGGGAGATCCGGCCCGGCCGGATCCCCGAAAAGAAACGTCAGTCCTTGGGAATGACCCAGCGGGTACGGCTCGAATACGAACCGGCCATGGGCTGCCCGTCGCTGTCCGACGCCGGCGTAAAGCGGGCGCGGCGGCGCAGGTTGTCGCAGGTGGCCTGGTCAAGATCAGGGCTACCACTGGAGCTGGTGACTTCGCAGTTGGTAACCCTGCCATCCGGACCAACCGACAGGCGGAAGCCCGTCGTACCCTCACGTTCCTCACGCAGGGCGCGCGAAGGATAGTCGTTCGTGGTCACCCAGTCGCCGGGACGGCCCTTGGGCTGCGCCGCCTTGGCCGGAACCTTGGGTGCGGGCGGCGCGATCACCGGCGCGGGAGGCGCGATGACCGGTACGATCGGAGCAGGCGGCGGCGCGACCTGAACGGTTTCAATCTGCGGCGTGTTTACGGCCACATTGATGCGGACAGGCGGTGCGACCGGCGGCGGCGGAGCAGCTTCCTGCTTCGGCGGCGGCGGCGGCGGTTCCTTGGGCTTTTCGGGCTCCTTGATGTCCACGGTCGTCAGCTTCTTGATCACGTTCCGCGCGCCTTCATAGGCAAGGCCGGTGACCAGGGCATAGACCAAGGCGATGTGAATCAGTGCAACGATGATCAGTGCGATAATCTTGTTACCGCTCATCTGTTGGTCAGCGTAAGCCATTCAGACGCATCACTCCATAGCAACGCCCCAGAAAATCCGGGGCATCCCGGACCTGTGGCGAGATGCCGCAAGCCCAGATAAAAATTAATCTTCCACCCTGCCGGATCAGTCCGGGATGCTCGATGCAGGCAAGCTGCACAAGCAAAGGTATTGTAGCCGCCCTTGGCAAGCGTGCCGGTTTTCCGGGAGCATTAGCGTTGCTTCGGTACCCGCGCAACGCTTGAATCCGCCTCAGCACGGGTTAACCCGCAATTCATATCCGTTAACATCAAAACTTGGGGCCATTACGGCAATACGTGCAATGCAGCATACCGCTGGAATCGAATCGGAGCCTAGGTGATGTGTCGTGGTCAAGGCAATCTGCATGGCGCCGGTGGCGGGCGCGCGCGCCGCTCCGGCCAGGTGGCGGCGTTCCTTGCAACTGCCTTCCTGTTTGCCGCCCCCTTGCACGCCGCCGCACCGCCGCCCGTCCAACTCCTGACCTACGCGGATTTTGCCGATCTGGCGGACAACGCCCCCACGGTCGTGCGCGCGCAGGTCCGCAAGTCCATTGCGGTCGAGCCCGAGCGGGCGACCGGCCTACGCCCCGGCTGGGTGCGCCTCTATGTCGAAGCGCGCGCGGTCACGCTCCTGTCAGGACCGCCTCTGACCGGTGAGGCATTGCGCTATCTGGCGGACGTCCCACTGGATGGGAAAGGCAAAATTCCCAAGCTTAACAAGCGCGATGTGCTGGTGTTCGCGCGTTCGGTGGCAGGGCGACCGGGCGAGTTGCAGCTCATCGCGCCCGATGCGCAGGTGCTGTGGAGCGCGGAAGGCGAGAGCCGGGCGCGCGGCGTGCTGCACGAATTGCTGGCCGCCGGCGCACCCGGGCGCATCGGCAAGGTTCGCGAGGCAATCTTCGTGCCGGGCAACCTCGTCGGCGAAGGCGAGAGCCAGATGTTCCTCGAAACCGCGAGCGGCGAGCCGGCCTCAATCACCGTCGTCCACGCTCCCGGTAGCGAGCGGCGCTGGAGCGTGTCGTTTTCGGAGGTTGTCGATTCGACCGGGGCCGCGCCGCCCCGCGAAACCCTTGCCTGGTATCGTCTGGCCTGCTTCCTGCCGCGCACGCTGGCGCCGTCTGCCAACGTTTCCTCGACCGAATCGGACCGCGCCCAGGCAGGCGCTGACTATGCCTGGGTTCTTGCCGAACTCGGACCCTGTCCGCGCCTGCGCCTCTGAACCCGCGCCGCCCAGCCCGCCAATTTTGCCCCGATGCGGCAGGCGGCGCTCTGGCCTTTCCTGCCGGCTTGCCTTAGGGGCGCGGGCCGAAAGGGATGATCATGGCCGAACCGCTTCGAATCGCGCTCGCAGGACTGGGAACCGTGGGGGCAGGCGTGATTCGCCTGATCGAAACCAACGCCGCGCTGATCGCGCGCCGCGCCGGTCGGCCGATCCAGATCACCGTCGTCAGCGCGCGTGACCGTTCGAAGAAGCGCGGGGTCGATCTTACGCCCTACGCCTGGGAAGACGACATGGTCGTCATGGGCGAGCGCGCCGATGTCGACGTGGTCGTCGAACTGGTCGGCGGCGCGGACGGCCCGGCGCTGGCGCTCGCCCGGACCACGATCGAGGCCGGCAAGGCGCTGGTAACGGCCAACAAGGCGATGATCGCCCACCACGGTCTCGAACTCGCCGCCAAGGCCGAGGAAGCCCATGTCGCGCTCAAGTTCGAGGCGGCGGTTGCCGGCGGCATCCCGGTGATCAAGGGCCTGCGCGAAGGCGCTGCAGCCAACGCGATCGAGCGGGTTTACGGCATCCTCAACGGCACCTGCAATTTCATCCTCTCGACCATGGAAGACACCGGCCGCGACTTTGCCGACGTCCTCGCCGAGGCCCAGTCGCGCGGCTATGCCGAGGCCGATCCGACCTTCGACATCGAAGGCATCGATGCGGCGCACAAGCTTTCGATCCTTGCCGCAATCGCTTTTGGCTCGAAGATCGACTTCGGTTCGGTCGACACCGCCGGCATCTCGCGGCTGCGCGCGGCCGACATCGCCCAGGCCGATTCGCTGGGTTACGTCATCCGCCTGATCGGCATGGCCGAGCCTGATGCCAGCGGCCCCGAGCCGCGCCTGTTCCAGCGCGTTCAGCCGCATCTGGTGCCGTTTGACCATCCGCTCGCCCATGTCGACGGGGCAACCA
>Ga0075432_10000080_pt1 | contig 19312 bp, 13 predicted proteins | sample RhiMethybrSRZTD1_FD_72781 | JGI IMG/M metagenome (GOLD analysis project Ga0075432, IMG submission 72781) | Populus rhizosphere microbial communities from Tennessee, USA - Rhizosphere MetaG P. TD hybrid SRZTD1 | ecosystem: Host-associated > Plants > Roots > Rhizosphere > Soil | place: USA... | reverse complement strand
GGTGCGGCTGGCAGCAAGGGCTATCCGAACCTCAACGACGATGACTGGCTGTGGGGCGGCGATCTCGCCACCCTCGAAACCACCATCAACCACGGCATACGTTTCCCCGGAGATGGCCAGACCCGCCAGAGCCAGATGCCCAGCTTCGGGCGTGACGCCATCTTGCCGGCAGCCCAGGTTGACGAAGTGGCAAGCTATGTCCGTTCGCTGTCGGGCAAGGAAAAGGGTGCTGGCGCCCAGCGCGGCGCGGCCATCTTCGCGGCCAATTGTGCTGTGTGCCACGGACCGGAGGGCAAGGGGGGGCGCCAGTTCGGCGCACCGAACCTGGCGGATGCGATCTGGCTTTATGGCGGCATCCATGCCGACGTTGCCGCCAGCGTGACCAATGCCCACGCCGGGGTCATGCCTGCCTGGGGCCAGCGCCTCTCGCCAGTAACGATCAAGATGCTCGCTGCCTACGTCCACTCACTGGGCGGAGGTGAGGCATTCGCCCCGGCTCCGGCCGTACAGGAAAGCACTGCGCCAGCACCGCAGTGACCAACAATGCGCAACCCTGATTCAGTCAAGCAGGGATGGTACGAGAAACGCCGGGGGGTTTTCCCCCGGCAGATCGACGGTACCTTCCGCCGCCTCAAATGGGCGATCATGTTTGTCACCCTGACGATCTACTATGTGACCCCATGGCTGCGGTGGGACCGTGGACCTTATGCGCCCAATCAGGCCGTCCTGATCGATCTGGCGCATCGCCGGTTCTACATGTTCTCGATCGAGATCTGGCCCCAGGAATTCTATTTCGTCGCCGGATTGCTGATCATGGCCGGCATCGGCCTGTTCCTGATCACCAGTGCGGTTGGCCGGGCATGGTGCGGCTATGCCTGCCCGCAGACCGTCTGGACTGATCTGTTCCAGCATGTCGATCGTTTCATCGACGGTGACCGCAACGCCCAGATCCGTCTGCAGAACGCGCCGTGGACTGCCTCCAAGGCCGCTCGCCGTGCGTTCAGGTGGTCAATCTACCTGGCGATCAGCTTCTGGACCGGCGGCGCATGGATCATGTATTTCGCCGACGCGCCCACCCTGGTGCGCGATTTCTGGACCGGCAACGCGGCGCCGGTCGCTTACGCCACCGTGGCAATCCTGACCGGGATCACCTTCTGGTTCGGCGGTTTCATGCGCGAACAGGTCTGCATCTACATGTGCCCCTGGCCGCGCATACAGAGCGCCATGCTCGACGAGAAGTCGCTGCTGGTGACTTACAAGGACTGGCGCGGCGAACCGCGCGCCAGCGTCAAGGCCGCGCAAAAGGCGCAGGACACCGCCTTTGGGGACTGCATAGATTGCAACCAGTGCGTTGCGGTCTGCCCGACCGGGATCGACATCCGCGAAGGTCCGCAGATCGGCTGCATCACCTGCGCGCTGTGCATCGATGCCTGTGACCGCGTGATGAAGCAGGTTGGCCGTCCGCGCGGCCTGATTGACTATGTCACGCTCGAGGATGCGGCCCGCGAACAGGCCGGCGCAGCGCCCACCCCGCACATCAAGCTGATCTGGCATCCGCGCACGCTGGTTTATCTTGGCATCTGGCTGGCCATCGGCGCCGCGTTGCTGTTCGCGCTCGGCACGCGCAAGCATATCGATCTTGCCGTCCAGAAAGACCGCAACCCGCCCTATATGGTGCTCAGCGACGGGGCGATCCGCAACGCCTGGACGCTCAAGCTCAAGAACATGGAAGGCCGGCCGCGGCCGATGTCCATCACACTGCACGGCGTCCCCGGCGCGGTCATGTGGACCGACGCGATGGCGCGTGATCAGGCGGCCCGCGTGCTGCACGAGACCGTTAGCGCCGATGCGATCATGCCGCTCAGGGTCTATGTCACGGCCCCGGCCGGCACCGCCGAACAACACTTCGCTTTCGACCTCAAGGCCGAAGATGCCGAAGGTGGCGGAGACCGCGCCAAGGCCAGGTTTGATGCCCCCGAGGGCGAAGAAGGCGAAGAGGGAGAACACGAATGACCGTCCCAATGAAAGCCGGCCGACCCAACGGCACCTTCACCGGGCGTCACATGACCATCATCATGGTCGCCTTCTTCGGCGTCGTCATCGCGGTCAACTTTTACATGGCCAGCCTCGCCTCATCCAGCTTCACCGGCATTGTGGTCGAAAATTCCTATGTCGCCAGCCAGCACTTCAACCGCTGGCTCGATGAAGCGCGGACCGAGGACAAGCTTGGCTGGAAGGCCGCCGCTCGACGGGACGCAAGCGGCCATGTTGCCCTGACACTCACCGGCGTTCCGGTCGATGCCAGGGTCACCGGGACCGCGTGGCATCCGCTCGGCCGCTCGGCAGATCGCATCCTCCACTTCGGCCCCGGCCTGACTTCTCAGGAAACCATTCCGGCGGGCCGCTGGCGGATCCGCATCGAAGTCACCGCAGGTGGCCGCCGCTGGCGGGCCGAGGACATGGTGTCATGAAGGCGCCCGCCCGGCAGCTCGCCGATGGAGCGGCCGAGACGGTCCTGATCGTGCCCTCGATGCACTGCGCGGGGTGTATGGCCAAGGTCGAGAGCGGCCTATCTGCCGTTCCGGGCGTCAATGCCGCGCGGGTCAACCTGACCGCGCGGCAGGTGGTTGTCCGCCATGCGCCGGGCATGCGTCCGCTCGCGCTGGTCGAGGCACTTGGCGCGATCGGCTTCCCCGCCCAGCCGCGTGGCGACGACATCGCCCCGCCGCCGTCTGCGGCCAAGGCGCTGCTTGCCCCCCTTGCCGTCGCTGGCTTTGCCGCGATGAACGTGATGCTGCTTTCGGTCAGCATCTGGTCCGGAGCGGAAGGCGCGACGCGCGAGCTGTTCCACTGGCTTTCGGCCCTGATTGGCGTCCCGGCCATCCTCTACGCCGGGCGCGTATTCTTCGCCTCGGCATGGACCGTGCTGAAGCATGGCCGGACGAACATGGACGTGCCGATCTCGATCGGCGTAATTCTGGCGACCACTCTGTCGCTCTACGAAGTGTTCACCGGCGGCGCTGACGCGTGGTTCGACGGCACCTTGATGTTGCTGCTGTTCCTCCTCGCTGGCCGAACGCTCGACGCCGCGATGCGCGACAAGGCGCGTGCCGGGGTCGATGCCTTGCTGCGCCAGGCCGCGCCCGGCGCGCTGGTGGTTGGCCGCAGCGGGGCGGTCGACTGGCTCGCCGCGCGCGATCTCTTCCCCGGCATGATAATGCGCGTCGCCGCTGGCGAACGCCTTGCCGCCGATGGCGAGATCGCGGCGGGTTCAAGCCGCTTTGACAATTCGCTGCTGACAGGCGAGGCCGCACCTGTCGCCGCCGGGCCGGGCGATGCAGTCCATGCCGGAACGCTCAATCTGGAAGCGCCGGTAGACGTGCGCGTCACTGCCGCCGGACAGGGAACCACTCTTGCCGAGATTGCGCGGCTCATGGGTGCGGCGGGTCAGGCCCGATCGCGCTATGTCCGCATCGCTGACCGTGCTTCGCGGCTTTACGCCCCTGCGGTCCACACCCTTGCGGCGCTGACGTTCGCGGGGTGGATGCTGGCTGGGGCCGGGCTTCACCAATCGCTGGTCATTGCGATTGCCGTGCTCATCATCACCTGTCCCTGCGCGCTCGGCCTTGCAGTGCCGGTGGCGCAGGTTGTCGCCTGCGGCGCGTTGATGCGCAGCGGGATCATGGTCAAGGACGGCTCCGCGCTCGAACGCCTTGCCAAGGTTGACCGCGCACTGCTCGACAAGACCGGATCGCTGACCATGGGCCGTCCGCTGCCAGATCCTGCGGTACTGGACAGCCTCGATGCTGAGGAAGCCGGGGTTGCCCTCGCGCTCGCCTCGCATAGCCGCCACCCGCTGTCGCGCGCGCTGGTCGAAGCGTTGACCACGCGCCAGGTCGCCGCCCAGGACCTGACCGAAGTGCACGAGGAGGCCGGCCACGGCCTGACCGCGCTTTGGCGCGGCGTCCCGGTTGCGCTGCGCCGGCCCAATATGGCCGCCGGTATGGCCGCCACGCTCGACATCGGCGGTCGGGCCACTTGGCTCATCCCCTTCGCAGACCGCTTGCGTCCCGACGCGGTAGAGGCGCTGGCCGAGCTGTCCGCACTCGGCATTACCGCCTCGATCCTCTCGGGCGACAACGCCGCTGCGGTCGCGGAGACGGCCCGCAGCCTCGGTCTGACCGCGCAAGCCGCCGCCTCGCCCGCAGACAAGCAGGATGCCATCGCCCGTCTCCAGCGTTCGGGCCGGAACGTGCTGATGGTTGGCGATGGCCTCAATGACGGGCCTGCGCTCGCCGCTGCAGACGCCTCGATCGCACCGGGCGGCGCGAGCGACGTTGGCCGGCAGGCAGCGGACTGCGTCTTCCTCGGCGATTCCCTGCTGGCCATCCCGCGCGTCGTGCGCGCCAGCCGCCGTACCACTGCCGTGGTTCGCCAGAACTTCGTCCTCGCCATCGGCTACAACGTGCTCGCCGTACCTCTGGCCATGGCCGGCCGGGTCACCCCGCTGATTGCCGCAGCGGCGATGTCGATTTCGTCGGTCATCGTCATCGCCAATTCGCTGCGCCTCGCCTCCGCAGCCAAGGGAGCAGACCAGTGAATGGCCTCGCCATCCTTATCCCGATCGCGCTCGGCATGGGGCTATTCGGCCTCGCTGCGTTTTTCTGGGCGCTGAAATCCGGCCAATTCGACGATTGCGAAGGCGCGGCGGCCCGCATCCTCATCGACGACGAGGGGGACCGGCTGCCGTGAAGCTGGCTGCGTTCATCGGAATTCTCGCGCTCGCGCCGGCTGCGTTCAACATTTCGCCGGCAAACGCGCGCGGGATGGCCGTTCCGCTGTGCGGCGGGGATGGCAGCGTTCGCTTGGTGAACCTGCCAATTCCGGGCGGCGAACTGCCCGGGAAAGACGTCCCCGGTTGTTGCGCCAAGGCCTGTCACACGGGCCAGCGGAAAAAATCCCTATGCTGCGAGATTGATGCCGAACAATGATTGAATGCGCTGGTCGCGGGTATTGCGGCGTCATGTGGCCATATCATCCCGACCTGCTTGCTCGCCCGGTACCGCGCTATACGAGCTTTCCGACTGCGGCTGAATTTACCAGCGAAGTAGGGCTGCGCGATCAGGAAGCGGCGCTGGCCGGCGTTAGCGGGGATGTCTCGCTCTATATTCATATCCCGTTCTGCCAGGAAATCTGCTGGTATTGCGGCTGCAACACCGGCCGCTCGAACAAGGTCCAGCGCCTTACCAGTTATCTTGAGACGCTTCACCGCGAGATCGTGCTGACGGGCGCGCGGCTTCAGCCCGGAGTACGGGTACGCCGGATCGCCTTTGGTGGCGGTAGCCCGAATGCGATCTCCCCGTTTGATTTCGTCCGGATTGTCGATGCGCTGACCGTGCATTTCCCGCTGTACGATCCGGTCGTCTCGATCGAACTCGATCCCCGCACGCTCGGCGCGGATTGGGGTGCGGTGGTGCGCTGCGTCGGGATCACCCGCGCCTCGATGGGGGTGCAAACCTTCGCACCGCATCTTCAGGCCGCAATTGGCCGGGTCCAGCCTGAGGACGACATCATCCGTGGCACCGATTTGCTCCGTAACGCTGGCGTCACCTCGCTCAACTTCGACCTGATGTACGGCCTGCCCGGCCAGACAGACGAGGACCTTGGCGATTCGCTAAGCCGTACGGCCCGGATGGGCGCGGACCGCGTCGCCTTGTTCGGCTATGCCCATGTGCCGCATCTGATTCCCCGGCAAAAGCAGATCGCGGCGGACAACCTTCCGGATCAGGATGCTCGTTTCGCAATGGCCCAAAACGGCTATCGCCAGCTCACTGAGGCGGGTTACCAGCCGGTTGGTTTCGATCATTTCGCGCTGCCTGGTGACGCCCTTGCGCAGGCAGCAGTCTCAGGCCACCTGCGCCGCAATTTCCAGGGATTTACCGAAGATCAGGCGCCGGCGCTGATCGGTCTGGGCGCATCATCGATAAGCCAGTTCGACCAGGTGATCTTTCAGAATGAGAAAAACGCGGGCCGCTATCGGATGCTGCTGTCGCAAGACATGCTGACCGCGACGGTCGGGGTTCGGCGCAGCGCGGATGACCAGCAACGTGGCGCGATCATCGAAGGCCTGCTGTGCCGCAACGAAGCGCGCATTGGCATGGGCCACTTGGCCGAACTGGGCGGCGCGCTCGCTGTCTTCGTCGAACGCGGCCTGGCCGAGATCGAAGGCGAAACCCTGCGCATCACGCCAGAGGGGTTGCCTTATGCGCGGACGATCTCTGCGCTGTTCGATCCCTATCGGCAGGAATCGGCGCGGCGGTTCAGCTCGGCCGTCTGAACCGGGAAGGCAAAAAAGGGGGCGGCTGTCACGAGGTCAGCCGCCCTTCAGTTGGGGAGAACCATTAATGCCGAGGCCGAAAGGACGCAGCCTTCCGGGCTTGGTATTGGTTCTATCGCGCGGGGGAAGGCCGGGCTTTGACCGCCGTCAAATTGTTACACGATGCAGCGAAAAACTGGCCTAGCGACGAATGCTGGTCGCTTGGACAAGGTAGCTCGCGATCAGTTCGGCAGCACAAGGTTTGCTGGCGCTGCGGGCATCGGGATAGCGCGACAGCAGTGCGCTGGTGTCGGCATGGCCGGAGTGAAAGATGATTGGCACGCCAAGGCGCATCAAAAGATCGGCGAGAGGGAAAACTTCGCCATCGGCCAGTTGCACATCGAGAATAGCCGCATCAGGCCGGCTGCGGGCAAGCGCGCGTTCGCCATCGGCTACCGTGGCGTAGGGCCCTTCAACCTGAAAGCCGAGGTCCTGTGTCATGTCGGACAAGTCCAGTGCTACGATGAATTCGTCTTCCATGATGAGGATTCGCGGAGCGGCACGCGCTGCCTCTGCCCTAAAACCCTGATCCGAATGCAACATCACGTCCAAAACCCACGGGCCTGATTTATGCCCGAATTCCGGGCGGTTAAAACTCTTCACAAGGGCGAGGCATGCAGCGCCATGAAATGGATTGACCCCTTGTCAGGCATTTAATGCGCGTCCGGTCCGTCTGGTTCCCGGACAATCGGGAGAGCCGGCTATTTTTTCCCCGCAAGACCGGCAAGTAGTTCGGACGAAAGGAGCTGCGGCAACACCTGCGCCTCGCCCTGCGGGCCGTACCAAACGTACAACGGAACGCCGCCGGCGCCGTGGGCGGTGAGATAGCGCGTGATCGCCGCATCGCGCCGCGTCCAGTCGCCACGCAGCACGATCACGCCGGAGCGGGCGAATGCATCGCGCGTCTCGGCGCGCTCGATCGCCACCTGTTCGTTGACCTTGCAGGTCAGGCACCAATCGGCCGTGAAATAGGCAAACACAGGCCGGCCCGAAGCGCGTGCGCTGGCAAGGGCAGTTTCCGAAAACGGTGTACTGGGTAGCAGGCCTTGCTCTGCGCCGCCGGGCGCCGCCGCACGCGGGACGGCTACCAGCAGGCCCACTGCGGCAATCGCGAGAACGCCGATGCCGACAACCCGGGCGGCGGGTAGCCCGCGCCTCTGGGTTCGCCCGGTCCAGGCCAGCAAGGCCACCAGCGCAACGGCGAGCGCGGCAACGATCCCGGCAAACACCACGCCGCCAAGCCGCCAGGTAAGCCACATCAGGGCTAGAGCTGTCAGGCCCATCGGCACCGCCATGGCCCGGCGGAACCAGTTCATCCAGGCGCCTGGGCGCGGCAACATCCGCCGCAGGGGCGGTACGAGGGCCAGCGCCAGAAATGGCAGGGCCAGGCCCAGCCCGACCGCCACGAACAAGGCCATCGCCGCCGCGGCAGGAAGCAGCAAGGCCGCTCCCATCGCTGCTGCCATGAATGGCCCGGTGCAAGGTGTCGCAACAAAGGCTGCGAGCAGCCCGGTGGCGAAGGCCCCCTGCGGGCTCCCGCTGCTGGCAAATCCCGGCACGGAAAATTCGAACAGGCCCATAAGGTTCGCCGTGATCGCGGCCGACAGAAGCAGCAGGGCCGCGACCACCCCCGGTTCCTGCAATTGGAAAGCCCAGCCCACTTCGCTGCCGGCGGCCCGCAACGCCAGCAGCAGTCCGCCCAAGGCGGCGCAGGCGGTGATCACTCCGGCGGTATAGGCTAGTCCCTCGGCCCGCGCGTCGGCGGCGCTTTCGCCGGCCCGCGCGAGCGACAGCGCCTTGAGGCTGAGGATGGGGAACACGCAGGGCATCACATTGAGCAGCAGTCCGCCAGCCAGCGCGGCCAGCAGCAACCAGCCCAGCCCCGGCGTCTCCGGCCCCCGCCCGAGAAGTTCGCCGCCAGCCGGAACCCGGCCCGGGCGCGCGGCAAAGGTCACCCCGTTACCGGCAGCGTCGAGGCTCAGGACGCCGTAAAACTCCTGCGGATTGATCGCATTGCGGGCCGGCCGGGACAAGGTCACCACCAGCAGGTTGCCTTGCCGGCGAAACTCTTGCGGTGCCGCATAGTCGGTCAGCTTGTCCGTCAAGGAGAAGACGTGCGGGTCGTCCAGCGGCAGGGCGGCCGGCATGGGGATGCCTAGCCTGATCTTGCCGCCTGCAACCTCAAACGCAGCGGCACTCCCCAGCGGCGCCGGCAGCTTGGCCCGCCACCTATCAAATTGCGGGCTTGGCGGCGCGGCGCTGCCCGGGGCGGCGACGGCAATTTCGGTGCTCAGGTCTGCTCGCTCCGGGACGCAAATCTGGTCGGTACAGGCGAGCCACTCGGCCTTGGCCCGCACCGCAAGGCGCGTTCCCGGCAAGGCATCGGCCGGAACCGTCAACGGTACCAGCAGCGCATAGTCGTCTTCGTACACATGGTTCATCAGGCCTGCGATCAGCAGCCGATGCGGCACCGGGTAAAGAAGTTTACCCGCCTTAGCCCCGTCCGGCAGCGCCCAGTCGAGCGTCATCCCGAAGCCGGCATCGCCCGGATTTTCCCAGTAGCCATGCCAGCCCTTGGCCGGCTTCATCGTCACGGCCAGCGTTACCGTCTGCCCCGGTGCGGCCGCGCCCTCGGCCGTCAGACCGGCGGTTATGTGCGTGGGTGCGGCCGCGGCCGTCCCCGTCAGCAGCAGCAGCGCAATTGTCTGCAGCCAGCCTGCAATGATCGTTCGCAACAGGGACATCACTTCAGGGTTCCACTCGCACATCTGCGGCGTGCACGGCGCGGGCGGCCCCGGCCGCATCCTCCTGCCGCGCTTGCCCGGACAGTTCAAGGGACCACTGTGCCGTATGCCCTAGAGGTGAAGGGCCTCGCACCGCGCCGGCAATGCTTCCATCGTCTTGCGCGCATCGTCCTGCTCGGCCCGGCGTTGCTCGGCGCGGGCGCAGTCGAGATCCTGCCGGAATGAGGGGTCCTTGAGCAACCGGGCAACATAGTCCGCCCCGACCAGCTGGCCCTGAAACACATCGCTGGCATAATGAACGCCGCAGACGACCCGGTTCTGGCCATATCGGATCCCGCGCGCGATGAGCGCCTGGCGCTGATCCGGGATGACTTCAGCAATCAAGAGACCGGCGGCCATGCCGTTCTCGGCGTGACCGGAAGGGTAGGATTCGTTCTGTTTGAGGAAGCGCTCAAAACAAGGCTTGATCGAAGTATCGCCGACATAAGGGCGTTCGCGCGGGTATGTTTCCTTCCAATGACGCAGATAACGCCCCGCCTCCGGCAACGCCCGCGACAGCATGTAAAACATGATCGGGCGGCTCTTCGGGGTGAACTGGACATGGGCCGCCTCGTTGAAGCGCGGGATAACGTCTGACGGGAAATAGGCCTGTGCATCGGCGATCGCTTCGTCTTCCTCCCGGCTCCCCGGTATGGCGCGCAGCGCGCGGGCCAATGTCAGGTCCATTTCGGCCACGGGGCTGCCCTTTGGCGGTGGCGGCGGAACTTCGTATGAAAGCGGAGCGCCGTTCAGATAGCCCGGAGCCTGTGCCTCACCGGGGGCCGACATCAACGCGGTAGCTCCGGCGATCAGCAATGCCGAACGGATTGCCCCGGGAATCGGCCGGAGAAAGGCAGTCACCTGAAGCATAAATTTCCCCTGATCGCGGCACATCGCCGACCACTGTCATTGCGGCCGGTTTCACAGTGTTAGGTGGCCACTCCTCGCACTGTAAATACGGAGCCTGGCGCACCGGGCGCACGAATGACCAGCCCGACCGTCAGATCAGGAAAAGATTACGCGGCAATGAAGTGACCAACCGTTTTCATGGCGGGGCATCACAAAATTTCCTCGCCATCGCTCAACGGGCGGTCCCGCGGATTGCGCAAGGCCTTTGCAGGATCGATGCCCGGCCTGACGAACAGGAAAACCAGCGTCGCCGAAAGCGTAATGGAACCCAGCAGAAAGAGCCCAACGCGGTAATCCGCCTCCGTGGCGTTCACCCGGCCATTGCCGGCGGCCGAAAAATGCACGGCCATCGCGCTGACCCCGACCCCGAATGCCTGGGCCAGCTGCTGCAGCGCCGCGACCAGCGAGGTTGCCTGGCTGAACCGGGCATGGGGCACCTCCGAATAGGCGAGGCCGTTCAGCACGGTGAACTGGAGCGAGCGGAACAACCCGCCCAGCGCGAGGACGATGACGATGCAGTAGAGCGGGGTATCCTCCTTGAACCAGGTGTAGGAAAACAGCACGGCCGAGGTCAGGAAGGTGTTGGCCAGCAGCAGCTTGCCAAAGCCGAAGCGCTGGAGCAGCGGCGGCGCGATGGAACGGATGGCGAAAGCGCCGACAGAGTTGGCGCACAGCACCATTCCGACGAGCAAGGGGCTGAAGCCGAAGCTCGTTTGCAGCAGCAAGACCAACAGGAACGGCGCCGCCCCGTTCTGGACGCGGGTCAACAGCCCGGCGGTCATCGCCAGCCTGAATGTGGGCAACCTGAACAGCGACAGGTCGATCATCGGCCGCTGCCGTTCCAGCGTATGCCGGGCAAGCACCCACAACAGCACGATCCCGCCGCCCAGTAGCAACGCGACCATTTCGGCCGGCAGACGAGACCGCCCGATGTTGTCGAGCGCGACGATCAGCGCGGCAAGCCCTGCGGCCGAAAGGATGAAGGCTGCCCAGTCGAAGGGCGAATGTTCTTTCTCGCGAATGTTGGGCACGTGGCGCAGGGCCAGCAGGATGCCGACAATCGCCACCGGCACGTTGATGAAGAACACCAGCCGCCACGACCAGTAGGTGGTGATCAGACCGCCCAGCAGCAGGCCCACTGCCGGACCGACGAGCGCCGGTATCGCCTGAACTGCCAGCGCTGCAACAAGGCGGCTGCGCGGCACGGACTTGAGCAGGATCAGCCGCCCGACAGGCAGCATCATCGCCCCCGCCGCCCCTTGCAAGGTCCGGGCGAGTACCAGTTCGAACAACGAATTTGCCCAGCCGCACATGATCGAGGCTGCGCCAAACCCGGCAATTGCGCTGCAGAACACGGTCCGCGCGCCAAAGCGGTCAGCCAGCCAGGTGCCGAGCGGCAGGAAGACCGCCGAAGCAACAAGGTAGGCAGTGACCGCCAGGTAAAGCGATGTCGGACTTTGCGCCATCGACCGAGCGATGGTCGGCAGCGCGTTGACCATGATGGTCGAATCCAGCATCTGGATGAACTGCCCGCCGCCGACGATAATCGCGATAAGGGCATCGTGCCTGGTGATGTACCGGGAATGCCGCCCGGTCCTCGCCGCTTCGATCACGGCGTCGCGTCCGTCGCGGCCGTGGTATTCGCCAGAGGAGAAGGCCGGCAATCGCTCGGCCGAATAGGCGCGGGCAGGTCGCTGTACCGGCGCGGGCGCGATGGTACGGCTGGCAGGTTTACGCCCGAACATTGGCATGGGCGAGGCAAGTCGGAAAGGGCGACGGCGTTGAACATGGAACTCGGTAGCTTGCAGTATGCGGGTAGGGGGCAGGGCGGCGGCCCCAGCCAGTCTGCGGACACCGCCCCATGATCCGTTTCCTCTCAGGCTGCCGGCTTCGCCGCGTCGTCCTGAACAACCCGCATCCGTTCGAACCGGTGGCCGAGCGAGTAGGCGATGACACCCCAGATCGCCGCCACGGCAGCGCCGAACATCGCAACGGCCCCAACGCCCCAGCCAATCGCGCTTAGCCCTGCTTGCGCCCAGGCCGCGCTAAGGTCGCCGAAGCGATAGACCACCGTATCGATCACGCTCTTGGCCTTGTACTTGGTTTCCTGGTCCACCACCGTGAACAGCATCTCGCGGCTCGGACGCGCCACAGCGTATTCCGAGATACGGCGGATCACCTGGACCGACAGCAGCACCATCAGCATCGGCGAAAGCGCGACGGCGATGAATGCCAGGACCATCAGGATCGGATTGAACAGCAGACCTGCCGTTACCCCGAAGCGGCTGACCAGCCGGCTGGTGCCGAACAGTTGGATCGCGATGGCACCGATGTTGACGATCAGTTCGACCAGGGCAAATGCCTGGGTGCGCGCTTCCTTGGTGGCGAAAGCCTTGGCGATGAAGGCGGACTGCTGGAAATAGACGATTGTCGAGATCCAGGTCATGAACAGGATGAATGCCGCGATCAGCAGCAGGTAGGGCGACTTGAGCAATAGCGAAAAGCCCGCCAGCGGGTTGCCGCCAAGCTTGCGGTTGAGGGTGGTCGGCTGGGCATCGACACCCTCGGCCGCTTCGGCATCCTTCCGGCTGACGAGTATCCGGGTGATGACGATGCTGAGCCCGAACCCGACCGCAGAAACCAGCATCATCGTGCCGGTGCCGACAGCGGTGACGATGGCCGCCGTGATCGCCGGGCCAACGGCCGCGCCCACGCTTCCGCCGGCGGCAATGAAGCCGAACAGGCGCTTGGACTGCTCCTTCGACCACACGTCCGACATGAAGCTCCAGAACACCGAGATCACGAACATGTTGGCCACCGACAGCCACACGTAGAAGCCCGCGGCGAGCATGCGGCTTTCCGGATTGGCCTCGAACAGCGCATAGAAGATCAGGATGTTGACGACCAGAAAGCCGTAAACCCAAGGGATCAGGGTCTTCAGCTTGATGCGCGAGGCGATCCACGCGTAAATCGGCGCGACCACGATTGTCCCGACAAAAGTCGCGGTGAACAGGTGCTCAAGCTTGTCGGCACCATAGACCGTGCCCAGCGCGTCGCGGATGGGCTTGAGCACCTGATAACTGAACATCACAAGGAACAGGAAGCAGAAGGACAGCAGCGCGTTGCGCTGCTCTCCGGGTCCGATCCGGGTGGCGGCACCGAAGAATCGGGATGCGAAACGCTCGCTGGTCATCGGATTTTCCTTACCTCGCGTGTGTACAGGAATGGGTAGGCTGATTTGTCGGAATGAATGCGGCGCCGCCGGAAACCAGGTTCCCGGCGGACGCCGCACTCAACACATCAATAACCGAGCTTGGGATCAACCACCGAATAGAGCCGGTCACCCGCAGCATAGCGGCGCAGGTTCTCGCGCATGATCGCCCATGCCTCGACCGTATGGTTGCCTGGCTCTTCGACGCTGCCGTCCGTGCTGAAGTGCGCGGACATATGCGGCGTGATGATGATGTTCGGCGCGTGCCACAGCGGATGGCCCGGGGGCAGGGGTTCCGGTTCGGTCACGTCGAGCCCGGCGCCGCCAACCTGGCCGGACTTGAGCGCCGCGACCAGCGCATCGCTGTCCACCACGCCGCCGCGGCTGACGTTGATGAACAGGGCGCCCTTTTTCATGCGCGAGAAGATGTCCGCGTTGAACATGTGCGCGGTGGCCTTGATCAACGGTACGGCGGAAACCACGACGTCGGCCTTCCCGACCAGGTCGGGCAATTCGCTGGACAGGCCGACATAGTCGACGAAGTCCGGCTTCTCGCGGCTCGTCGCACGGGTTCCGATGATCTTCATGCCCAGAACGTTGCCGAGCCGGGCAACGTCAGTGCCCAACCCGCCAAGGCCGACCACCAGCATCGTCCCGCCCTGCGGATATTCGAGCCGTCCCGGCGGGGTCTTAACCCACTTTTCCTTGTCGGCCATGCGGACGTAAAGATCGAGCCCGCGCTGGAGTGACAGCATCATTGCAATGGCGTGGGTCGCGATGGGAACGCCGTAGGTGCGCTTCTGGTTGGTCAGCAGAACGTCGTTGCTGAGCAGCCGTGCAGGGGTGTCCCCGCTGAAACAGCCTTCCACGCCGACATGGGCCGAAATGATGACCTTCAGGTTCTTCGCCGCCTTGAGAATTTCCTTGCTGCACGAGCCGCCGATCTGGACGTCGGCATCGGCCAGTTCAGCCAGGATTTCCTTGCTCAGGGGGCCGCGTTCGCCCTTGTCGAAGTAAACGTATTTCAGATTGGGTGCTGCGGATTTCAGCCAGGGCAACCACTGCGGCGAACCCTCGGTGAAGACGATCGCCTTTTTCGGCGGGGCCCAGCCCTTCTGCATCTCGCTGGACGTCTTCTCCGTCAGGACAAGCCCGAGCTTGCCCATGGTCGCCGCCACTTCCTGGTCGTTCAGCGACAGCCGCTGACCTTCGACATCCGGCGCTGTGGGCTTCGCCGCCTGCGCCAACGCGGCGCTGCCGGGCAGGGCAAGCGCCAACGCACAGCCTGCAACGAGCGCAAGGCGTGTTGCACCCGGCCTACTGCCCTTGCCTTCAACATGACCTCTACCGAACATCATTGATCTCCTCTTGAATGCCTTGATCATGCTGGAGCTCAGAACTTGAGCTTCACGCCGGAGGTGAAGGAGCGACCGACCACATCGTAGACCGAGCGGAAGGTAGCGATCGGCAAGCCCGGGTTGGAACTGAGCGGCACCAGCGGATAGTCGCGGTCAAACAGGTTGTTGACGGTGACGAAGAACTGGAACGCGGGGCCGCGGCTTGGCTTCACGTCGAAGCTGACGTTGAGGTCGGTATAGACCACCGGCTTGATATGGTTCTCCGCGTAGACGAACAGCGCCGACCGGTTGTAGCTGCCGATGTAGCGCTCCTGCGCACTGACGGTGACGCCGCCGCCGGTGTAGGTCAGGTCGAAGTTCCCGCGCCACTTCGGCATCGGGAAGGGGATCCCGCCCGTATCGGAGAAGTCGGCAACGCCCGCATACTGGACCGTCGGGGCCGTGGCCGAACCTTGGGTCGTATAGCTGATCAGCCTGCTCGCCAGAACGCGCGCGCTCAGCGTCCCGCCAAGGAAGTTCGTCCGGTACGAGGATTCGAAGTCCAGCCCCTCGTTGCGGATTGTGGCAACGTTGGTCTGGAAGATGTTCACGCGCTGGATCAGGTTCGTGGTCGGGAACCGGATGACCTGAGCGCACAGCGGACTGGTGTAGTTGCTGTTGGCGCACTGGTCGAGCACCTGGACGCTGGTGAACTGGCTGGCGATGGCGTCGCGGATGCGGATCCGGTAATAATCCACCGACACCGCGAAGCCCGGCAGGAACGAGGGCTGGAGCACGATGCCGCCGGTAAGGGTGGTGCCGATTTCCGGGCGCAGGTTGGGGTTGCCGCGGTTGACTTCGTTATATCCGGTCAGCGTGTTGGTCAGCTTGTCCGAATAGGACTGTCCGCGCAGCGATTCGCCCGAGTACAGTTCATACAGCGTGGGCGCCCGGATATCGCGCGACAGCGTGCCGCGCAGCCGCAGCCCGTCCACCGGCTCATACGTGCCGCCCAGCTTCCAGGTCTGAACCGCGCCGCTGGTGCTGTAATGGGTATAACGGAACGCGCCGTTCAGCTCGAGCGACTTGCCGATCGCCGAGTCCTTGGCCAGCGGGACGACGATTTCGCCGAACAGTTCCTTGATCGAATAGGAGCCCTTGGCGAAGGGAACGCTGGTGCCATAGAGGCGCGTGTCGCCCGGGTTCGGCACGCCGCGGATGCCCAGACTCGTCCAGTCGACCACGGTTCCAGTGTCGCTGTTGCTGATCTGGTCCAGCGTCTGGTGGCGATATTCAGCGCCAACCACGACGGAAACCGGACCTGCCCAGGTCGAGAACGGCTCGCCCGAAATGCTGGCTTCGACATCGTGCAGGACGTTGACCGATTGCCATGTGGAGACGCCCAACACGTAATTGCGCGCGGCCGACGTGACCGAACCTGCGCCGAGCAGGTTGATGGGAACACAGCCCGGCGCTGTCGTCGGGTTGGTCAGGGTTACGCGGCAAACGATGTTGCCATTGGCAACGCCGGTGCGAAAACTGCCCTCGTCCACCGCATCGATTGCCGAAAAGAACCGGATGTTGTTGTTCTGGATATTCTCGTTGTTGAACCGGGTCCGGCCATATGTGTAATTCACGTCCCACTTGAACGTGCCGCCCAGCGGCCCGCCAACCCCGGCGTTGATGACCAGCGCCTTGGTTCGTTGAGTCACCGGCGTGTTTGGCATTTCCGGCAGGTTGCGCGACAGTTTGATGCTTGCCGCGGAGCCGAAAAGCGCTCGATCTGCGGGGTTCAGGAAGGCGTTTTCCGCAAAGATGGTCGGGCTGGCGGTGCCGGTTGCGCTCACGCTGGCCGAAGCGTCCGAGTTGGTTGCGGTGTTAAAGCTTGCCTGGACGTAGGCATTGGTATTGTTGCCGAGGTCGTATGACAGCCGGCCGAAGAACTGGTTGGTCGCTGAGGAGGCGACCAGGGTGCTGAAGTGCGAGAAGGCATAGCCGTCACCGCCGAAACCAAGCCCGGCGCGACCGGTTGCGGTGCCGGGGTTGAACGCGCCGATCCGGCCGTTCGGCAGGAACTGCTTGCCCACAATGCCCGCCGGGCCCGACAGGATGTAGCCGCCATCCGAACCGGTGTTGAATTTCACGCCGGTGACATTGCGGAACGGATCGGCAGCGTTGCCCGCTCCGATCACGGCCCAGTCTTCGTTCACGTACTTGCGGGAAGACTTGTCGGTAATGCCGTCCGAGTGAGCACGCTCGGCGCTGAAGGTGAGGTGGAGGCGGTCATCGAGCAACGATGTCCCTGCCGCCATGCCGATGCGATAAGATCCGTTATCGCCCTTCTGCGAGATCCCCCGCTGGGCCTGGACCTTCACGCCGTTGAGGTTCTTGTCGATCACGAAGTTGACGACGCCCGAGACAGCGTCCGAACCGTAGGCGGCGGAGGCGCCGCCCGTGACGATATCGACACGGTCGATCAACATCTGCGGGATCATGTTGGCGTCGGTGCCGCCAGCGTTGCCGGTCGGCGGCAGGCGCAAGCCGTCCTGCAGCACGAGCACGCGCTGGGGCCCGAGCGAGCGCAGGTTGAGGTAGTTGCCGGTCCGCACGCGCGCCGAACCCGAGTTGCGGTCCTGCGAGTTGCTGATCGAACCCTGGAACACGGGGATCTGGTTCAGCGCATCCGGCAGGCTGCTCGGAGCCTTCTGGGCGAGGGTGGCGGTACTCAGCACTGTAACCGGCGTCGGCGCCTGATACCCGGCACGGACAACACGCGTTCCGGTGACCACGATGTCGCTCGCCGTCGCGCCGGAAGGCGTGATCGGCTGCTCGCTCGCGGCCGTGCTCGAAGCGTCGGCCGGCGTTTCGTTGGCTGATGCCGCCTGGGCACTTGCAGCAGCCGGAATGAGGGCGCTGCCAGCCAGCAGTGCGGCGACGAAAGTCCTTACCATCATGCTACTCTCCCCTTGTTCGGCCGCTCTGCTGGTTGTCCCAGCCTTGCTTTGGCCCGATCAAATGTTGGTTATGAAATGTGTCGGTATCCGCAATTGCCGGAGGCGAGGCGGGCCGTGCCGCGCGATAGAGGCCTGCCGGCGGCTTTTCCTCCCGAACCGTTACGTTGCGCGACTTCGCCGCGCAGCACGCAAACGGTGAGAGCGCCGCCGCTGATCCGGAAGTGTTCCCGAGCGGATACGTGGTCCTGCAACACCGTCAAAACCTCTCGATTTCAGCGATCTGGTTTGCCCACCCGCCATTATGGACATTCTATCTTACCATTTGGCACTTTGGTCAATTGAGATTCGTGACGTCTGACGTCCCTGTCCACATAGGCCGGGCGAACTGTAATGACGGCCTACGCTTTCGCGCCGTTTTCATGGCTATTTTTTCTTTCCACTATGCGGAATGCCTGCGTCCACGGTTCTTTTGGAAAGTCTTCCACTAGACGTCTGCAGCCGCCGCCGCCCAATCTCGGCAAGTTGCTTTCGCGCCGCGAGCGGGCGTGTCCTTGATGCCAGTGGTCAAGCCTGAATTCGCGCGATAAGAACTCATCCATGAGCGAACCCCGTGATCTCGTCATCCTTGGCGGCGGCCTTGTCGGCATGACCCTGGCCCTTGCCGCCGCCCGCCACGGCATCACCAGCCACGTGGTCGATCGCGCCGATCCGGCCGAGCTCACCGCACCCGGCGCCGACGGCCGCGCCTCGGCGATCTCCACGGCAAGTTGGAACCTCATCTGCAACATCGGGCTCGAAGCACGGCTTGCCCCGCTGGGCTGCCCGATTGACGCCATCGCCGTCACCGACCAGCTGAAGCCCGGCCGCATCGACTTCCGCCCCAAGCCGGACGAGGGCACGCTCGGGCGAATGTACGCCAACCGCGATCTGCGGCTTGCCCTGTTCGAGGCCGCCCGCGCGGAAAGCAACATCACATGGCACACGCGCGCCGAAGTTGCCGGGCGCCACCGCGATGCACACAGGGTCTCCGTTACCCTTGCGAACGGGCAGGTCCTTTCCGGCAATCTCCTCGTCGCCGCCGAAGGCCGCCAGTCACCCACCCGTGACGAAGCCGGTTTCGGCATGGCCAAGTGGGACTACCGCCACCGCGCCATGGTCACCGCGCTCCACCACGAGAAGCCGCACGGCAACGTCGCCTGGGAAATCTTTTATCCTGCTGGCCCTTTTGCTCTGCTTCCGCTGCTGGATGAGGACGGCCACCACCGCTCGGCCCTGGTCTGGACCGTCGCGGAAAAGGACGCCGCCGGCTGGACCGGGCTTTCAGACACCGCCTTCCTCGCCGAAGTGCAGCAGCGCGTTGGTGAAATCCTCGGTCAGGTAAAACTTGCGGCCCCGCGAATGTCGTGGCCGCTGAATTTTCACCACGCCGGCCAGCTTACCCGTGACCGCCTGGTGCTGATCGGGGATGCGGCGCACGGCATGCATCCGATCGCCGGGCAGGGCCTCAACCTCGGCCTGCGCGATGTCGGCGCCCTCGTTGAAGTCCTGACCGATGCCATGCGCCTAGGCCTGGAGCCGGGCGATGCCCAGGCCCTTGCCCGTTATGAACGGTGGCGCAGCGTCGACAGCCTGACCGCCATGGCCGCGACCGATACCATTACCCGCCTGTTCGGCCTGCCCGGAAAGCTCCCCTCGCTGATCCGGCGTGCCGGCATGGGCGTCGTCCAGCGCACCCCGGCGAT
>Ga0075432_10000078_pt1 | contig 19451 bp, 23 predicted proteins | sample RhiMethybrSRZTD1_FD_72781 | JGI IMG/M metagenome (GOLD analysis project Ga0075432, IMG submission 72781) | Populus rhizosphere microbial communities from Tennessee, USA - Rhizosphere MetaG P. TD hybrid SRZTD1 | ecosystem: Host-associated > Plants > Roots > Rhizosphere > Soil | place: USA... | reverse complement strand
AGCTAACCCGGGCCTCCCCTCACGGGGAGGTAACCCTGCGCCAGCCGACCGGAGAACACCGCCATGGCCCTGCCCCGCAAACTCAAGAACATGAACCTTTTCAACGAAGGTAACAGCTACCTGGCCGTCGCCAAGTCCGTCACCTTGCCCTCCCTCGGCCGCAAGATGGAATCCTATCGCGGCGGTGGTATGAACGGCCCGGTCAAGGCCGATCTGGGCTTCTCCGACGACGGCATTCAGCTGGAATGGAAAACCGGTGGCGTTGATCTGATCTCGCTGCGCCAGTTCGGCACGATCAAAGCGTCCGGCGTGATGCTGCGCTTCACCGGTGCTTTCCAGCAGGACGACACCGAAGAAATGAGCAGCGTGGAGGTCGTTGTGCGTGGCCGTCACGAAACCATCGAAATGGGTGATGCCCAGCCGGGTGAAGACACCGAGCACAGCATGACCACCACCTGCAGCTACTACAAACTGATCGTCGACGGTGAGGTCATCATCGAAATCGACCTGCTCAACTTCGTTGAGATGGTCGACGGCAAAGACATGCTCGAAGCCCAGCGCAAGGCTATCGGCATCTAATTCGAATGGCCCTCGATCGAGGGCAGCCCCCACCTCCTGGAGAACACCATGCCTACACCTGAAACCGCAAAATCCGCTGTTACCGCCCCCGAAGAGAACAAGCTCGACGACAACACCGTTGAGCTCGACACCCCTATCCAGCGCGGCAATCAACTCATCAGCACCATCACTCTGCGCAAACCTTGCGCCGGTGAGTTGCGTGGCATTCACCTGGCCGAGCTGCTGAACCTCGACGTGGCCAGCCTGATCAAGGTCATCCCGCGCATCAGTTCGCCTGGCATCACCGCCCCCGAAGCTGCCGGCATGGACCCTGCCGACCTGCTCGCCATCGGCGGCAAGGTCGTCGGTTTTTTGCTGCAGAAGCAGGCGAAGACGGATGCATCCCTCGTTGCGTAGAGGACGCCATGGCCGATCTGGCCGTGGTCTTTCACTGGGCACCAGCCGACATGGATCGGCTGGGCCTGCAGGAACTGATGGACTGGCGCGAGAGGGCGCGGGTTAGGAGTAGCGCCGATGGCCAATGATCTACGACTTCAGGTATTGCTCAATGCCATCGACAAGGCCACCGCGCCACTGCGGCAAATCAGCCAGGGCAGTCTTGAAACTGCTCGATCGCTAAAAGCCGCTCGCGATCGCCTCAAGGAACTCAACACCCAGCAGAAGGACGTCAGCGCCTGGCGCGAGATGCAATCAGCTAACCGCGAGACAGCGGCTGCGCTGGAGGCCAGCAACGCCAAGCTGGGCGAGCTCAGCCGCGCTACAGCCAAAGTGCGCCAACAACTGGCCCCCACTCAGGCACTGGTAGAAAAATCCAAACAGAAATTTGATGCGCTCAAGGACACCCAGGGCGAGCTGAAGCGCGAACTCACCAGCTCACGCGATGCCCTTGGGTTGGTCCGTGATGAGTACACCAAGGCACGCTCCCAAATTGCCGCCCTCAACGCCGTGACCAGTCAGGGCAACACCCTGACCGACAAGCAGCGCGCGGAATACGAGCAACTGACCACGGCTCAGCGAGCCCGCAAGGTCGAACTCGATCAACTGGCCGCCAAGGAAAAGACGCTCGCCGAGCGCTACAGCGCTGGCAATGCACAACTACGCACTGTCCGTGCGGGCCACTCCAATCTGCGCGACGAGTTACGCCGGCTTGAGCAGCCGCACAAAACTCAACTCGCCCTGTTGCAGCAACAGACCAACGAGTCCAAGCGGCTGGGCGAACGGTACGGCCAGCAGAACGCCAAATTGGCCAGCCTCGGCGCTCAGCTCAAGGAGGCGGGGATCAACACCAATGCCCTCGGCGCCCACGAGCTCAAACTCAAACGCCAGATCGACAGTGCCAACCAAGCCATCAGCACTCAAAGCGGTCATCTGGAAACGCTACGGCGCAAACAGGAGGCGTTGGCGAAAGCGCGCAGCACCTACGACAAAACACAGAGCACCGCTGGCAGCATGGCCGCGTCCGGTGCTGCAGGCCTCGGTGTCGGGTACGCCGCCAGCCGGCCGGTGGCGTCAGCCATCAAGGCTTTTGCCCCGAACGAAGACTCCGCCACTCAACTCAAAGTGTCGATGATGGACGACACCGGCAAGGTCTCTGAAGACTTCCAGAAAATTACTGACCTTGCGACTCGCCTGGGTGACCGCCTGCCCGGCACCACAGCTGAGTTTCAAGAAATGATGACCATGCTTCGCCGGCAGGGCTTGAGTGCACAAAGCATCCTTGGCGGTACGGGTGAGGCTGCCGCGTATCTCGGTGTGCAGCTCAAAATGCCGGTCACAGAAGCGGCCGAGTTCGCTGCAAAGATGCAGGATGCCACTCGGACCAGTGAGAAAGACATGATGGCGCTGATGGACACCATCCAGCGCGGTTTTTACATGGGCGTCGACAGCGGCAACATGCTGCAGGGTTTCAGCAAAATTTCCCCAGTCATGGACACCATCAAAAAATCAGGACTGGAGGCAGCCAAGGAATTGGCACCACTCCTGGTGATGATGGACCAAGCCGGTATGGAAGGTGGCGCAGCAGGTAACGCCTTTCGGAAAATCTTTCAGGCCGGCTTAGACAAGGACAACATCAAAGACGTCAACAAGATCATGGAGATCGAAGGAAAGCCGATTCGTTTCAAGTTTACCGACGACAAGGGCAACTTCGCAGGCTTGGAGAACCTTTATGCCCAGATCGAAAAGTTAAAAGTACTCAACGATGAAGATCGTACCTCAGCAATAAAAAGCCTTTTCGGCGACGACGCCGAAACCATGACCGTTCTCAACACCATGATGAACAAAGGGTTGGCGGGCTACCAAGAGGTCCAGCAAAAACTCCAGGCACAAGCGGATCTGCGCAAGCGGGTCAATGAACAACTCCAGACCCTCAGCAATGTCTGGGAAGCCGCAGAGGGTAGCTTCACCAACGCCATGGCGGAGTTTGGCGCAGCGGTGGCTCCTGAACTTAAAGACTTGATCAAAACCCTGGGCGACGTCGCCAATGGTGTCGGGGCATGGGCTCGTGAAAATCCGCAGTTGGCAGGCGGACTGGTCAAGGTCGTGGCGTTAGTCGCTGCCTTGGCCTTCGGCTTTGGCGGCCTCGCCCTGACTATGGCCAGCCTGCTCGGCCCATTCGCCATGCTGCGTTATGGCATGACTCTGTTCGGGATCAAGGGCGGCGGCGCATTGAGCATCGGCCGGCAACTGCTTCCAACCTTCACCAATCTCGCAAAATCGGCGGTACCAATGTTGGTGTCTGGGGTCCGTGTCCTTGCAACGACTTTGTCAGGGGGGCTGCTTACCGCATTGCGCACAGTCAGCATCGCGCTGTGGGGGCTGGCAGCCAATCCCGTGGTCCTGGCGATTGCCGCCGTTGTAGCCGTACTTGCCGGCGCCGGCTACCTCATCTACCAAAACTGGGATCAGGTGAAGCTGTACTTCGCCAATGCCTGGACCGAAATCAAGGCCGGCTTCAGCGGCGGCATCGGCGGCATTCTTACCACCCTGGCCAACTTCAGTCCGATTGGGCTGATTTACCAGGCCTTTGCTGGAGTGCTGAGCTACCTGGGTGTGGATCTACCGACGCGCTTCACCGAGTTCGGCAACATGATCGTCAACGGCCTGGTCAACGGGTTGATGGCCGGAGCCGGACAGATCAAGGAGGCCATCACCTCGATCGGTGGCTCGACCATCGACTGGTTCAAGGAAAAGCTTGGCATCCACAGCCCATCGCGGGTCTTTGCCGAACTGGGCGGCTTCACCATGGCCGGCCTGACGCAGGGGCTGCAATCCGGTGAACAAGGGCCGCTGGATGCCGTCGCGCAAATTAGCAAGCAGCTCACCAACGCGGGTTCGTTCGTGATGAATGCGATCACTGGCCCGTCCTCGATGGGAGAGCAACGCACCCCGGCCGAGGCCGCTGGTGTGGCTCAGCCTGTCAGAGCCGCTCAAGCCATTGCGCAACCAACCGCCAGTGAAACCAGCGGCGCCGGCTCGGCCGTTCTGGGGATGTTGACCAGCCTCGGCAAACAGCTCACCAATGCTGGCGCGTCGGTAATGAGTGCAATCGTTGGCCCCTCCGCCACCGGTGAACAACGCTCCCCGGCCGAGGCTGCCGGTGTGGCTCAACCGCTCAAGGCGGTGCAATCAACTGTGCCAACGGCCGGCGAACCCACTGGGGCTGAAGCGGGGGTTCTGGCGACGTTAGCCTCCCTCGGCAAACAGTTCACCGCCGCCGGTGCCATGGCATTGGGGAGCATGGCGGCGCCAGTCATGGCCATGGGCACGGCTGTAACTCCAGCGATTGAGATCGACAACCGAGCCCCAGTTGCACCACAGGCCGCAGTGACCTACGACAGTCACGACCACTACGAAATCAACATTCACCCCACCCCGGGCATGGATGCCCAAGCCGTTGCCCGGGCCGTACGTGCTGAGCTGACCCGTATCGATCGGGAAAAGTCTGCCCGCAAGCGCAGCCAACTGTCCGACCAGGAGTAACCCGCATGATGCTTGCCCTCGGCATGTTCGTTTTTAGCCTGCACACAGCTGCCTATCAGGAGATGCAACGCCAAACGGATTGGCGGCACTCCAGCAGCAGCCGCGTCGGTACCAACCCGGCCCGCCAGTTCCTAGGCGTTGGTGAGGACGCCATTACCCTCCCCGGCATCATCCTGCCCGAGCTGGCCGGTACCGTCTTGAGCCTCGACGCGCTGCGCCAGATGGCCGGTACCGGCAAGGCCTGGCCCATGGTCGAAGGCACCGGCCGATTGTGCGGACTCTGGGTGATCGAAAACCTGACGGAAACCAGAACCATCTTCTTTCCCAACGGGGCCGCGCGGCGGATCGAATTCACCCTGAGTCTGAAGCGCGTCGACGATGGAAGTGTTGATCTGCTCGGGGCCGCCACTGGCGCCGGCTTGAACATTGTAAGGGGGCTGCTGTGATCGATGCCGCGATTGCCCGGGTAACGGGCTACGTAAAAAACGCACTGGAGCAAGCACGCCGCGATGCCGCCTATGCGGTACCGGCGTTTCGCCTGACCGTCGATGGTAATGACATCGCGCAGTTGATCAGTCCGCGGCTGATGAGCCTGGAGCTGACCGACAATCGCGGCATCGAGGCCGACCAGCTCAGCATTAGGCTCAGCGACCACGATGGCCTGCTGGCCATTCCACCCAAGGGCGCCACTTTGCGACTGTGGCTGGGCTGGAGTGATACCGGCCTGGTCGACAAAGGCACCTACACCGTCGACGAAACCGAGCACAGCGGCGCACCCGACGTGCTCAGCATTCGCGCACGCTCGGCAGATCTGCGGACAGGGCTCAAGTCCAAACGCGAGCGCAGCTGGAGCAATACCACTCTGGGTGAAGTGCTGGGTGCCATCGCCAGTGGCAATGGTCTCAAGGCAACGATTGCCGAAGCCCTGGGCGGTCTACCCATCCTGCAGCTCGACCAGGCCAATGAATCGGATGCCAACCTGATCAGTCGCCTGGGCGAAGAGTTCGATGCCGTGGCAACGGTCAAAGCTGGATGCCTGCTGTGCATGCCAGCCGGCGGTGGCAAGACGGCCAGCGGCAAAGCGCTGCCCCATATCACCCTGGCCCGTGTCGATGGCGACCAGCACCGATACCTGCAAGCCGATCGCGACAGCTACGACGGTGTGCGCGCCTATTACTACGACGTGAATAGTGCAAAGAAACAGGAAGCCATTGCCGGCGGCGGCGAAAACCTCAAAGACCTGCGCCATACCTACAGCGACCAGCAGTCCGCTCTGCGGGCTGCCCGTGCCGAATTCAATCGCCTGCAACGCGGCAGCGCCACCCTGAGCTACACCCTCGCTCGGGGCCGACCGGATCTGATCCCGGAACTGACCTACACGCTGCAGGGCGTGAAAGCCGAGATTGATGAAATCATCTGGTATGGCGGCAACGTGCAGCACAGCCTCAGCGCCGACAACGGCTACACCATGAGCCTGGATCTGGAGAGCAAACTGCCAGAGGACACGGTGGAGGACCTGGCAGAGGAGAACAAGGGCGATTACACAGGGATCATCGCGTACTACCACGACCAGAAAACCGGGAAGGAAAAAACGATCACGGCGGGAGATCAGACGAAGCCAAGGCGCCTTAGGTGGCTTTACGCTAGCGAAAGAACTGCAAAACGCGCTGTTGATCGAGAAAGTTTGAAGCTAAAACAAACTCTTTGACTAAAATCCATCATGAAAACTTTTTCGATGCAAAACAATGAGTTACGCACAAATCTTTGAAGGTATTGGCAAAATGCCTTCACGGGAGTCACACTACCCCTTCATGCATTCGCTTAAGGGATTAAAAGATGGCTGAACCACGCGCTTTTATCAGTTTCGACGTTGATAACAACAGCACTCACAAAACATTATTTGCAGGTCAGGCCTGGAATTCAAAAACTCCTTTCCAACATGAGGACTGGTCTGCCAAGAGCTCTATGCCGCAGGCCCAATGGGAAGCAATCGTAAAAGAAAAAATAAACAAGACTCATCTACTCATCGTCTTAGTTGGTCGTCATATGGCAACTGCGACTGGGGTTGTTAAAGAAATAGAAATGGCCCGCTCCCAGAATGTACCTATCTTTGGAGTTTATGTTGACGACGCCGACACTAATAGCCCTCTACCTGCGGGCCTTAACAGAAATCGAGTGATCAGTTGGACATGGTCTGGTATCGCAAGCGCGGTGGACCAGATGATGGGAGAAGGAAAAAACGCAGTCAAAGCCTTATGAAGAAGGCTCTAGTTGTAGGGATAAACTATTACGAGAAGCTAAACCCACTATTTGGATGCGTAAATGATGCTTACGCAGTAAACCAAGTTTTGGAGCGACACATGAATGGCGAGCTAAACTTTGACGTCAAACATGTAACATCAGTAGACGCAGCGAGTTCTATCACGCGCAAAGAACTGAAAGAAAACATAAAACAACTTTTTGAAGACGAATGCCAAATTGCGTTATTTTATTTCGCAGGACATGGCCACATTGAAGAAACTGGCGGTTATTTACTGACATCCGAATGTACTGAAGGAGACGATGGACTGGCGCTTCAAGAAATACTGGAACTGGCAAACTCGTCAAAAGCAATTAACAAAATAATAGTATTGGATAGTTGTTACTCAGGCGCTGCAGGCACTCAAAAATCTCTTGGAGAAAAAGCTCTTTTAGCAGAAGGAATGACTATCCTTACAGCATCCACCAAAGATCAATATGCAGAAGAAGCTAATGGCTCCGGGATTTTTACATCTTTGTTTGTAGATGCATTAAACGGGGGTGCAGCAAACCTTCTCGGAGACATAACTCCTGGCAGCATTTATGCCCATATTGATCAGTCGTTGAGCCTCTGGGAGCAAAGACCAGTATTCAAGACCAATGTCAGGGCATTCACATCATTGAGAAAAGTTTCACCACCAATCCAACTTTCAGAACTCCGCCAAATAAATGATTTATTTGAAACCCCAAATACTGAAATCGCGTTAGACCCCAGCTTTGAGCCTCAACCGCCCGCACCTAATCATGGAATCAAACCAGATCCTGAAAACAATCGGAAGTTTGCAATTCTTCAAAAGCTGAACCGTCTCAACTTAGTAAAACCTGTAGACGAGGAGCACATGTACTTTGCTGCGATGAACTCAAAATCCTGCAAACTCACCGTACTCGGCGAGCACTACTGGAAACTGATTAAGAACAAAAGAATATAAACACTCACAGGAGTATGGGATTGACAAATGAAAAGCTATTTCAGCATTACGAAAAAATCTACTTTCACGAATTAGCGAGGAAGGAGCAGATATTTTCTAGGCTAAGCATCCCATTAGCGACAATCATTGCAATCGCAGGTTTTTACTCGGTAATCATCACGGGTGATAGAGCCGCGCTAACACTAGGCGCAAAGATATGGTTCCTAACAATAGTTGCAGTATCGATAATTGTACTAGGCGTAGGAATCTATTTTTTCATTGATGCGCTTCTAGGCAAGGTTGATGAAAATCTGCCCGCACCCAATACGATTGAAAAATACCGATTAGATCTAATAGATTACTACAGCGATGAAGAACACTCAGATGCAATAGTAGCCGAACAGCTAAACAAGTACTATTATGAAAACTACATGAACTGCGCAACAATATGCACAATCAATAACGACAGAAAAAGCTCAAGCTTATACTACTGCAATGTATTTCTCATACTCTCAGCTGGAATTGCCGTTATAGCTTACGCTGTAATTACAATACCAAAACTTTAGGAGCAAATAGTATGACGCAAAAACCACCACCACCTCCGCCTCCTCCAACCCGAGCTGTAAGAGGTAATGTTCGTCCTCCGCCCCCTCCACCGCGTCCGTCGCCGCCACCAACTAGGAAAGAGTAAAAAAACAACCCGGCATTGCCGGGTTGTTTTTATTCATCTTTCTGTGCTTTATGCAAAACCTCAACACACCTCAAAATATTTTTCTGGTTAGCTAAAGACAACATCCGAAAAAGCGACAAAAGCAGAACCTCTGTCGTATTCAATTCAGTCTCGCGATTCTCCATTTGCTGATTTTCGTCGCTGGGCTTGTTAGACACGGCGCTATTTCTCCCCTTATCCATGGCATGCAAAAGTGCATACGTATGGAAACCTTTCGGACGGAGCGGGAGGTGCGACCTTCATGCAATGGGACAATTGCTAGTGGCACTATCCAGCGTAGGAAGGGCACAGTTTCATGGCGCGTTCGGTGATCTCGCTGTAATCCATTGTGGTGCCAGGCACGCTGGTGCTTGGTTTGGTAATCGATCGCCCATCGAGCCATCCATTCTTTGATGCTCTGGACCGCGCGCTCCCATTCAGCGCATACAGGTTCCCGTCTTCTGTTCTCACCAATGCCGAAGGTGGGCCATCCTGACAAAGCAGGTCGACCTTCTCGGCAGTGAACGGCCATTTCACACCGTACTCGGCTTGACTGACTGTTTCGGTTTTTTCGCCCCCACAGCCAGCCACAGTCAAAAAGACCGGGATCATCAAGTAACGCATCATTTCCTCCCTGGAATTTCTTCATTTAACTCCCGGCTTAGATACCTGAGCCATCGCGAACGCCAGGTGTGCAAGCGTGCCACGATCCCCATCGGACATTTCCCGCATATGTCCCAATACCGTCAACTCGGTATCACTCAAGTTATTGACGTCTGTATCTACGCGCGAGCCGGTCAGCACGTAGTGCACGTCAACTCCAAGCTCTTGGAGCCCAGTGAGATAACGCACATCGGGGGAGCTGGATTCAAGCTCATAGGCCTTTTGAGTCCCACGGCTTACCCCTGCGGAAACGCCGAAGTCGGTCTGGTTTTTACCTAGCCGCTCGCGTTCTTCCCTCAGACGTTCACCTACCCCTAAAGAAATGAGCATTTTTTTGATCAATATAAGTTGACTTGAGCAGAAATCTGACCAAGAATCCTTTTCGTCGAACACAATTAAACACGGACGAACACTATGCATGCCCTGCAGACCCCCGAGCAAGCCCGCGCGCTTCTTGATCGCGAGGGTAAAAGCATTGCCGAATTTAGCCGCCAGCATGGCTTGAACAAAAATCTGGTCAGCGACCTGCTGAACGGCCGTAAAAAAGGTCGTCGTGGAGAAGCACATCGAGCAGCTGTATTGCTCGGGATCAAAGACGGCCAGATAACAAACTAGGGCCTCTGGCTCATGGAGGAAACCAGAAGATGAAACGTCCAGTTCTAGCGAGTCGAAAGGATGTCATCAGCGCCGTTATTGGCGCTTATCCAGGCGGTCGACTCTATGCCGCGGCTGACCTCGGAATGCCTCTAAAAAAGTTTGATAACCAGGCATATGAAAACGCTGGCAGTCGTCCACTGAGCGACGATCACATTCATCGGTTGGAGCAGGTAGCAGACACCAGCTTTCTACCGGACTACATCGCAGCCAAATACGGCGGCATGTTTGTCCCCGTGACAGCCTCGGCCGATCTGGACAACGTCGAGTTATACAACCGGTCAGTCAAGGCCGCCGCCAAGCGCGGCATGGTGGATCAGATCATTGCCAAGGCGCTGGACGACGGCGTCATTGAGTCCCGCGAAGCCCAGGCAATCATTAATGCCCTGATGCATTACATGTCCGCCCGCTACGCCGAAGTGCTGGCGACCATCCAACTGCATGGTCGCGGGTTTTCTGTATGAACCTACGCACTCAGCCCTTACCGAGACGAGCCTTGATTTCTTTCAGTGCCGTTGCGACGTCGTCGACGGCGAAGCGAATGTCCGCCGGTTTCACCGATAGTCCAGGAATGATTCCCGAGGCAGTCAATTTCTCGGTCTCCTTTCCTCGCATGATTTCTAAAAGTGCCTCATATCGCTCAGCGAAACGATGCACCAACTCTTCAACTTCCTTTTTCGAGTGAATAGCCATGAACAATCTCCTTGAAGAAAACCGGGAACAACTCATTGAGCTGTTAGCAAAAGCACAGAAACGACTGGATACCCTAAAGGAAACCATCAGGACGGCCAATGGCGACCTTGCGGGTATGGATATCCGTATCGCAATTGGCGATGCAATCACCCCCTTGAATATTGCCTTCGAAATTGCCGAGCCAATCTGAGCATGAGCACATACAAGCTGGTTTGCCCCCATTGCCACGGACGCATGCGCATCCGCACCAGCGAAGGCACTCACATTTTCCTGCGTGTGGCCTACCTGCAATGCACCAACGAGGCCTGCGGCTGGTCGGTCCGTGCTCAGTTTGAAATGACCCACGAAATGAGCCCAAGCGGTATGGCCAACCCAACGGTAAAGCTCCCAGTTGCAGACATCACCCTACGTCGCGCGGCGATGAAAAGCGCCGACGATCATCCTGACCTGCTCGACCAAATGGAAATGGAGTGTGCGCAATGAACCATGAACAGCTTGATCACGACTATCGCAGCAGCATGCAACGAGCGGCGTTCGCCTACCTGCAACGGCACGAAGCGCAGCACCTGGTGGACTCAGATTTGCTCTATGAAAACTGTGTCCGGCATATGACCACCGCTCTGGAAGTACCGGTGTTTATGGCGCAGCAACTGGTGCACAACGCCTGGACGGAATTGCAGGTGGTCAATCAACGCAAATGGATCGGTGTGGACTGGGGCAACAGCCCCAGTTGCAACGTCGTCCACCTGATCGACACCCGGGCAGACCTGCGTTACCCAGTTTCGGCGAGGCTGCTACCACAAACGCTGCTCGCCCAGCGCGACACCGTACACAAGCACCACCCTCAGTAACCCCTTTTTAAACACTCCGCCCTGCCCCGCTTCCCGTGGGTTTGGGTGAGCTTTGCCCGCAATCCGAGGTGGACCATGGAAATCGACGTCGCCATCACCGCAAAGCTGCCCCGCGAACAGGCTGAAGCCCTGCTCTCGGCACTGCGTACGGACTACAGCACGCAGCTCAATGAGCATTGGTACGACGACCGTTTTCGCATGATCCCCGAAGGTTTGCGGCACGGCTCGCTGCTGACGGCCTTCCCGGTGATGGCCGCTCAAAAACGCCTGATTGGCGCCCTTAAACACAGCCTCGACGAAGCGAAGTAAGCCACGATGGAAATGGAACAAAGGCTGCGAGCCGACGTCATCCAACGCATTGAGCGGGACTACCAGCTCAAGCACATGCCCGGCACCAACTACATGCGCAAGGGTGTATGCCCCGCGCCAAGTTGCGGTCAGAAGACCCTATACACCTTCTACGATTCGCCCTGGACATTGATCTGCGGCCGACCGGAAAAGTGCGACCACCGCGTCCACGTGAAGGACGTCTACGACGATTTGTTCAACGACTGGAGCAAGAACGCCCCTTCGACACCGGATAATCCCGTCGCCACAGCACGCGCCTACCTTGAGTTTGCGCGGGGCTTCAAACTTGAGCAGATCGCCGGTTGGTTCACCCAAGAGAACTATTGGGATAGCCGGCTGAACATTGGCAGCGCCACGGTGCGTTTCCCCCTGGAAAAAGGTGGCTACTGGGAGCGCCTGATAGATCGGCCAGACCGATTCGGCAAGATGAAAGCGCGCTTCCGTCCCACTGGCGAAGGCTTGCCCGGTTACAAAGGCGTCTGGTGGTGCCCGCCAAGTTTGGACCTGCTGGAAGTCGAGGAGCTGTGGATCACTGAGGGCATCTTTGACGCCATCGCGTTGTTGCACAACGACACACCGGCCGTGTCGATGATGTCCAGCGCCCCCTGCCCGACCGACTCGCTCAAGGCTTTGGTGAAGCTGCGTCACGATGCCGATAAGCGCCTACCAGTGCTGGTGTGGGCATTGGATAACGAGCCTGTCGCCAAAGCCAACACGCGCCGCTGGGCGAAAGAGGCCCGCGACCTGGGCTTCACCTGTAAGGCGGCGGTCATCCCTCAACCCAACGGCAAAAAGGTCGACTGGAACGATCTGCACCACCGCTGGAAATCGATCGAGGGTGACGACAAGCGCGCTGAGCGAATCGAGCAGGACCTCGACGAAGCCCGCCATCACGGTGACCTGCTGCTGGCCGATTCGGCAGAGGAAAAGGGTTTTCTCATCTATCTGCGCGATGAGCGCAAGGAGTTCCACTTTTCGTTTCGCAAGCGCCTGTACTGGTTTCGGCTGGACCTTGAGAGGTACGACCGCGCCATGGGCGATCTGGAGAGTTCAGACCGGCATGAAGACCAGTTGCTCAGTGACGAACAGCGGCGTTACAAGGCGTTGCGCCAGTCAGGCTCGGTGACCAACATCGCCAACTGCAATTTCCAGGCGCTGTACTACATGCGCAACGACTTGACCGATGAGGCCTGGTACTACTTCCGTATCGAGCGCCCTCAAGGGGCAGCCATCAAAAGTACTTTCACGGCCAAGCAGCTCACCTCGGCACCTGAATTCGCGAATCGCCTGCTCAACGTCTCCAATGGCGCGATGTTCGAGGGCAGCGCCCAGCAACTGAAACGGATTCTGGCGCCCCAACTCGACTGCCTGAAAACCGTCAACACCATCGAATGGATCGGCTACAGCCGCGACCATGGCGCCTATGTCTTCAACGACCTGGCCTTTCACGGCGGCAAGGTGCAGGTACGTAACAAGGAAGACTTTTTTGACCTCGGCAAGCTGAGTATCAAATCGCAGAGCCAGTCGCCAGTACTGCATATCAACACCGACCTCAATGCCTACAACGAAGGTTGGTTTGACATCTACTGGCGCTGTTTTGGCGTACAGGGCGTGGTGGTGTTGGCCTGGTGGCTGGGCGCGTTGCACGCTGAGCAAATCCGGCAGATCCACAAGTCTCTGATGTTCCTGGAACTGGTGGGCGAAGCCGGCTCGGGTAAGACGACTCTGGTGGAGCTGCTGTGGAAGTCGGTCGGACGCACCGATTACGAAGGTTTCGACCCGTCCAAAGCGACCGCCGCAAGCCGCGCGCGCAACTTCTCGCAGGTCAGCAACTTGCCGGTGGTGCTGATCGAGTCGGAGCGTGAGCAAAAGGAAGGCCAGCCGGTTAAACACTTCGATTGGGACGAACTGAAAACCGCCTACAACGGCCGCAGCGTTCGGTCCACCGGCGTGAAAAACAACGGCAACGACACCCACGAACCGCCGTTCCGCGCTGCCCTGCTGATCGCGCAGAACAACCCGGTGAACGCGTCAGAACCCATCCTACAGCGTATCTGCCATGTCCATCTGACACGCGAGCACCACACACCTGAGACCAAGCAGTACGCCGAGCAGTTGGAGCGCATGCCGATGGACAGCATCAGCGGCTTCCTGGTCAAGGCGCTGCAACGCGAAACCGAAACCATGCGCCTGATGGAGGAAAACACCTCCGGCTACGAACAGGAGCTGCTAGCCCAACCAGGTGTACGCACCGTGCGTATCGCCAAGAACCACGCCCAGCTGCGCAGCCTAGTGGACGCACTGGCCGGGGTGGTGCCGCTCGGCGAACGCCGTAAAGCGCTGGCGCACGCCGAAATCAGCCGCATGGCCCTGGAGCGGCAGCAGGCAATCAACGCTGACCACCCGACCGTGCGCGAGTTTTGGGACCTGTACGAATTCCTCAATGGCATGGACGAGAAAGGCGCGCTCAACCATGCACGCAAAGACGGCCTTGTCGCAGTGAACCTCAACGAGTTCGTCGAGATGGCTGCCAACAAACGCCAGCAGGTTCCCCCGCTCAGTGATCTGAAGCGCCTGCTCAAGACCAGTAAGTCACCCAAGTTTCTGGAGTCGAACAAGCCCGTCAACTCGGCGCGGTCGTTGGACGCTTTCGACAAACCGAAAACCACTCGCTGCTGGGTATTTCAGGGCGTGTAGGGGCTGCAACCCCTCGACACCAATCACTCAAAGGAGAAGCACCATGCACGTACAAGTCATCACCGGAGGCACCCGAGAGGGGGAAACCAATCGCCTTCGACATTTAAAAGAGCTGAAGGCCTGGTTCAACGAGTCCGGAAAAATTGTTCACGCCGAAGCCTACGCCCCAGCCGGCCTGGTCGCGATTCTGGAGGTTCGTGCGGTAAGTGATAAAGAAATCCTGGTGCTGGAGTGCAGCCGGGAACAGATCCAGGCAGTCCTTGAATGGCAGTCAGCAACTGATGAGGTTGTTGAGTTTGAAAACCTGCTACTGCACCTGGTGCGGAAGCAAAACCCAACCGGCGAAAGCCAGTAAGAAGGTGGTGCCAAGGGGCTGCAACCCCTCGACACCGACCACCCAAAGGAGAAGCACCATGCAAGTGAATCAACCCCAAGGCGGCACCGTAGAGGCTAACACAACGCCGCTGGCAATCGGCGATACGGTTAGCTACGTCGCAGTGAGCGGTGGCGGTCGGGAATACCGTCTCAGTGCCCGTAAAGGCGTGATTGTCGAGATCGATGGCAACGTCGCGACCTTGCGTGCCGCGAACGGCCGTAGCATCACCCAACCACTCGACAAGCTGACACCGGACGGCCAGCCCAACGCGCTGACCCGCATGCTCATGGAGGGCCGCTCATGATCAAGCGCACCCTCACCCACTTCCATCTCTGCTGCGGGCTCGGCAGCGGCGCCGCCGGCTTCAGCGACTCCAAGCCAGCCCTAGGCCCCGTGCAAGCTGAATGGCGTTGCCTGGGCGGAGTCGACGTCGACCCGGCTGGCTTGCGCGACTTCCAAATGATGACAGGCGTACCGGGCACACTGATGGATCTTTTCACCCGCGAGCAATACACCGCATTCCACGGCCAGCAGCCACCACCAGGTTGGAAGGAAGCCACCGCCGAGGATCTGCGCCGCGCCGCTGGCAACGAAGATCCTGACGCGGTGTTTATCAGCAGCCCTTGCAAGGGCGCTTCGGGCCTGTTGTCCGAAACGATGAGTCAGACGCCCAAGTACCGTGCGCTCAACGAGCTGACGTTGCGCTGTGTGTGGTTGATGTGCGAAGCCTGGAAGCACAATCCGGTGTCGTTGATCGTGTTCGAAAATGTGCCGCGGCTGGCCACCCGTGGTCGCTACCTGCTGGACCAGATCACCAAGCTGCTCAGGCATTACGGCTACGCAGTGGCTGAAACCACCCACGACTGCGGCGAAATTGGCGGACTGGCCCAGAGCCGCAAGCGCTTCTTGTTGGTGGCCAGGCAAATCGAGAAGGTGCCAGCGTTCCTATACGAGCCGGAAAAGCGCAGCCTGCGGGCCGTGGGCGACGTGCTTAGCCGTATGCCACTGGCTGGCGATATCGATCAGGCTGGACCAATGCATCGTGTGCCGGCGTTGCAGTGGAAAACGTGGGTACGTCTGGCCTTGGTGGAGGCCGGCAAAGATTGGCGCAGCCTGAGCCGGTTTGCGATCGAGAACGGTCACTTGCGGGACTTTGTAATCGTGCCCGAATACCGCGCCGGCTATCTCGGTGTGCATGAATGGCAGGACACTGCTGGCACCGTTGCCGGCCGGTCGACCCCAACCAATGGCAAGTTCTCGATCGCCGACCCTCGGCCTGCCAGTAAATTTGAATACACCCAGTACGGAGTGCTTCCCTTCGATCGGCACTGCGGCGTTGTCACTGGGCAGCGAAGCCCAGGACAAGGCACATTCAGTGTTGCTGATCCTCGACATACCGGGCCAGCCAAGCACAGCAACGAATTTCGGGTTGTGCCTTGGAATCGTTCGGCTCAATCAGTAACCAGCGCCCATGGTTCTGGGCACTGCGTCCAAGATCCGCGCCGGGTCGGAAATGGCTTCGGCAAGTACTTGGTCACCGACTACAGCAAGCCAGCCGGCACCGTCATCGCCGGCAGCACCACCGGGCAAGGCGCTTTCGCCGTGGCAGATCCCGCCTACAAAAACTGGCACCCGAACGCCAGTACGCAAAAGCTGCGCATCACGTCCTGGTGCGACAGCGCCAAGACCGTAACCGGCTCGCAACAGGTTGCCAGCGGTGCGTTATCGATCGCAGATCCGCGCCCGGGAATGTCGCGCACCAAGGGAGATGCCTACCTGACCGGCGGGCACTATGGAGTGGTCGACTACAACACGCCGGCCGGAGCCGTTTCCGCCAGTGCATGTCACGACAATGGGCGTTGGTCAGTGGCAGACCAGCGCATGCCGGCAGCCAACGACCGGCTGACCTGCATGATCACCAGCCTCGACGGCACTTGGCACCGCCCTTTCACCACTCTGGAGCTGGCCGCACTGCAATCATTGTTTGATCCAGAGGACCACTGGTCAGCAGATCCACAGACCGCCCATGAAATCCAAGTAATGCAGCGTGTGCGCAAGATTGAACAGGCGGGGGTCTTCATGCTGGACGGCATCAACGACGGCAACCACAGAGAGCGGATCGGCAACGCGGTACCGCGCGCGGCGGCAAGAGCGATGGCCGATGTGTTCGGCATGACGCTGCTGCTCTCCGAGGCCGGAGAGACATTCATGCTCAGCAACGTGTCGATTTGGGTGCAGCCGGTGGCGATTGCGCTGAGCGTGACTCAGCAGGAGGTTGGCGTATGACCGTATTTCTGCTGCTTTACCTGTGCACGGATACGACCCACACGGATTGCCAGGTGGTGAAGGCTGATAGCTGGAACGGCCCTTACGCCTACGAGCAATGCGCCGATGTCATGCCAGGTCTGACCGAGGCGCTGACTGCGTCAAATCGGAAACGACATCGGTTCGTTTGCGAGATTCAGGGCGACGGGGCGAAACCCGCAGAACACAAGGCGCCGCCAGCGTTCATTCATAAATCGTTTCGGATGTGAGGGAATAGGGATGACGCATAAATGCTACCGACGCGACCCAAGCGTGAACTCCATCACCGACCTAGTGACCGATGAACAGGTTCAGGGGGAGTTCCAAGGCACCAACTTCGGGCACGACGACTACCGTGGCCTGCTAGCCCAAGGATGCATCAAGGCCCTGGCCGGCTGGCACCAAGGGCACACGCTGACCACCATCCTGCAAGAGCTTCGCTTGATCAGTTGGAACAGGCAGTCGGGGAAAATCAAGGTTACCGCCAAAGGTCGCCACTACATTTGGCTTGCCTTTAAAGGCCGTCCGGGAGTTCAGCTATGAATACAGCCTTCATTCTTATGGCCCAATACGACGGTCAAGTGATTATCTCGCTGGAGCTGGTGTGCCGGGATTACTTCACGCACCTGACGCCGGAGATGTTCCAGCGCAAGGTGATGAGCGGCCAGATCAAGCTGCCCATCACCCGCCTGGAAGGGAGTCAGAAATCGGCCAAAGGCATCCACCTCACTGACTTTGCTGCCTACCTCGACCTACAGCGCGCTGCCGCTGTAAAAGAGCACAACCAGCTCAACGGGATAAAACACGCCGTTTGAGCCACTTCTCTGATGCGGCGCCCAGTTGGACGGGCGCCCTCAGTATCTTTTCGTGCCATTCCCAGCCCACATAGCGATCACCCTTACCGCGCAGGTGGGTGTAACGCCTCATTGAATTCCAATCCCGGTGCCCTGAAACACTCGCCACACGCGGGATATCCCAGTCCATTTCAAACAGGCGGCTGACACCTTCATGGCGAAGGTCGTGGAAGTGCAGATCCTCGATGGTTAAAAACTTGCAGGCTTTCGCCCAGGACGTGGAGATGGATTCAGGGCTGTAGGGGAATATGTCGTCGCCGGCCTTCGGCATTGTTTGGAGGATCTGCCACGCTTCATCTGGCAGGTAACACCAAACATCGTTGCCGATCTTCTGCCCGGGGTTCTTCATGTCGCGCACCAGCACCCGCTGACCAGATTCGTCGACGTCCGCCCAGCGAATACGGGTTATTTCATCCAGCCGGCGGGTGGAAAACAGGGCAAAGCCCACGACTTTCAGCATATTGATGACGGTCGGACGCCTCGCCTGCATGTCCTGGTAGTACTTCAGCACCCTTTCCAACTCGTCCAAAGTCGGCCGGCGGTTACGCTCCCGGCTTTTCAGGTTGTAGCCCAGCTTGCGTAGCACCCGCCTGGCGCCGCCCATGGCGAGCGGATCAACCTGGTAACCCCATGCGTCTTTGGCAATCGCCAGTACAGCCCCGAGGTGGGCGAGGTCATTGCCGGCGGTTTGTGGCTGAACCCCACCACCCTCCGGACTCATCCGCCAAAGTGCGAAATCGACCAGGCACTGAGTATTGATATCCGTATCGGTCAACTCGCCCAGGTACGTATCGCCGATGGCGTTGAGTGTCGCTCGCTTGGTCTTGCCCAGCGGCCGGGCTTTCTCGACTTCGACCAGGTAGCGATCGGTCATCTCTTTGAGAGTGGTACCCTTGCGGCTCGCCCGCTCGATCGCACCAGGCTCATCCAGCTCCGACTCGCGCTTACGCGCCCAAATCTGGGCGGCCTGTTTTCGGGCGAAGGTCTGGCTCTCTTGGTAGACTTGCACTCCGTCGCGCTTGATGCGGATCTGAGCCGTGTAGCTCACAGTCCCATCTGCCAGTTTTCTTGCCCTGATAGTCGCCATATCGAAAGTGGTACGCGTCAGTTTTTGAGTGGTACATCGTACCACCGAGACTTAAAAAACGCCTGAAAACGCCCCAAAACACGCTGAAAACACGTTGAGTAAAATGATTCAAAAACAGAGCTTTAGCCCAGCAGAATCAAGCCCCGCACTGTCTCGGCGCTTCAGCGTTGCACCCATGATGGACTGGACCGACCGCCACTGCCGCTTCTTCCTGCGCCTGCTGTCGAAAAATGCCCTGCTCTACACCGAAATGGTCACCACCGGTGCCTTGCTCAACGGCGATCACGAGCGTTTCCTGCGTCACAACGAGGCCGAGCATCCGCTGGCCCTGCAGCTTGGCGGCAGTGTGCCGCTGGACCTGGCGGCGTGTGCGCGCATGGCGCAGGAGCATGGTTACGATGAGGTGAACCTGAATGTCGGCTGCCCGAGCGATCGGGTGCAGAACAATA
>Ga0075432_10000075_pt1 | contig 19921 bp, 11 predicted proteins | sample RhiMethybrSRZTD1_FD_72781 | JGI IMG/M metagenome (GOLD analysis project Ga0075432, IMG submission 72781) | Populus rhizosphere microbial communities from Tennessee, USA - Rhizosphere MetaG P. TD hybrid SRZTD1 | ecosystem: Host-associated > Plants > Roots > Rhizosphere > Soil | place: USA... | reverse complement strand
CCCATCATGGCCCTGCATCGAATCGATGCTGAAATCAGAGGCCGAATATACGTGTGCAGTCGGCACGGGCGCCAAAGCGAAGGGGGCTTGCAACGAGGAGGAGTCCATATACAGTCATTCGCTGGCCGATTCAATCAATCGATCGATCGATCGATCGATAAAAATTATTTTTATGACCCAATGTAGGGCAAGCAATGGCGACGTCATAATGCACTAGCCCAGACTACTCTAGAAGGAAAGGTAAGGCATAAGTAAACGATTAATTTTGAAAGCATTTTTTGACTCCAGAATGCAGATCTCCGTCCTTGCTAGTTATTGAAAACGGGTCAAAAAATAATTGCGTTGCGCCCCGTCTATCAGCGGCCTTCACAACAGCGACTACACTTCATGGAATCCGATTTCCCTCGAGAAAAAACCATGAGCAAGACCAAATCACTTTTTTGTTCAGTCTTTGTTATTTTGTCGATAGGATTCTGCGCAGGTCACGCACGCGAAAACCAAAACCAGACTGAACTATGGCTCTCCGCTAATGGCAAGGCTAAGTCATTAGTTATATTTATACATGGAGTCACGGGGGATAGTCATACAACCTGGAAGAGCCCAGATAGCAACCTGAATTGGCCACAAATGATCGCAGCAGATGCCTCTATAGGCGCCGTTGACACCCTTGCCATCGGCTATCAATCCGATGTAATCGGGCGATCCTCCAATATTGAAGAGATCGCTAACAGGATTACCTATCAATTAACAGATCGAGAAGTGCTTGCAAAATATGATCGAATTGCGATTATAGCTCATAGCATGGGGGGGCTTATTACAAAAAGAGTCATTCGCGTTTTAGAGCGAGACGCTCCCGATGCAGTGCAAAAAATAAAAACGATTATATTCTTCTCAACACCAGCGCAAGGTTCCGATTTATCGAGCATAGCGAATCGGATAAGCAAAAACCCTCAATTTTCCGACATGCTACCAGCTGACGGGGCCTCTTTTTTGCAGGCACTCGATAACGATTGGCAAGCGATTTTACGTGCGAGATCCCCTGAGCGCCCTTTCCCTTTAGTATACTGCGCCTATGAAACACAGCCAACCTACACACAAATCATAGTGCCATGGACATCCTCTCAACAAGGTTGTGATGCCGCGCCGGCAGCTTTTGATTTAAATCATGCCGACATTGTAAAACCTAACTCTGATAACGATGATATCTATGTATATGCTCGCAGTAGAATCAAGCAATCTTTCGACACGGGAATTATAAAGCAGAAGGTTAGCATCGAAATATTGCGCGACAATGGAAACCGTCTAGGAGCAGGCGAATTTCTAAAATCGGGTGATCAATACTCAATTTCCTTGAAGGCTGAGCAACCCGCGTGGTTTTACGTCTTTGTAAAAGACAGTGCAGACATTGTGCAACGTTATTATCCTTTAAGCGCGCGCCCTCAACGTAACGCAACAAAAGTTCTCAGAGTGCCCGACGAACGCGAATATTACATAACGCTGGACGATATTGTCGGCGCGGAATCCATCTTTGTTTTTGCTCTAACGTCACAAAGTGCTGAGCTTGCACAAGAAGCGACAGAAATTGGACTTGCTACTCCTACTATGGGACTTAGCGTCGCGAGCGAAAAAACCCTCACCTCCGAAGTCAAAAAAAGAGGAGGAAGCTTTCAGAAACTCAAACCAAACTTTAATGGAGTTAACACAATCCCTACCTATTTGAACGATGCAGCGGCTATCTATACAATAGACCACCGAAAATAATAATGCGCAGAGAACGGATGAGGGTCAAAGCCAATTACCCATCAAAATGAAAGGCGCCCAGTAGTAAGGGTGATTATACTCTTTCATACCACTCGTTCTTTCCTGAAGGACACCTCCTCTTTCACCAACCTGTTGATCGAATGGTGACGCTAGATGCATATCAAGCAGTGATAGTTGTGACAACCTAATGGCTTCCGCTTTGGTTATATCAGCATCACTCTCTTTTAGCTCATAGAATTTTTTCATAAATTGAGCCGTACTGTCATCAGACACAGACCAAAGCGTTGCAATTACAGCCTTCGCACCTTCAATTTGTGCGAGTGCGCCGAACCCTTCGATTTCCTGCCCTAAACTATTTTTCCCTCCACCCACTGCTGTTTCGCACGCCGAAAGTGTGAGTAGTTCGACATGACTAAAATCAAAACTATACCTTAGCTCATCCAGACTTAACCTGGTTCCATCTCCCAACAAAAGAAACGAAGCAGACTCATTCCCAGGTGCGAAGACAAAATGGCTCGCAATATGGATGACTGGAGTCTCAAGATTCAGTGAGTTTTGTACTTGCTGTTTTGTGAAAGCAGCGTCCAGATAAATATTACCCACCAGGACACCAGCCCCCCCGCTCTTGATGATACCCTCCAATTCTGCCTTTACTCCTGGGAGAGCCGGAAAACCAGGCGCCTCTGCAGTAATACCCAGCCCCGCGATCGTCCATACTTGCATTGGAATGTCTTTGAGTTTATCTCGAGCCGCCTGAGCATAATTCACAATTGCATACTTATTTATAACGTACTGACCCCCATCATGAAGGGCACCTAATGGAATGTAACGAAGCACTCCATCAAGACTGACCATCAAAACTCGTGCATCAAACTGCTGTAAATCTTGCGAAATCGGCCGAATTAGTATGTCATACAAACTTTTGGCAATGGGTACAGGATTGGAGTTAGGGTCTTGAAGCTCGGATCTGAACTCAGCAACCAAACGATTGAGTTTGTGTTCATCTACAGCCACAACACGTGCGATTTGCACAGTGGGTGTGGTGACCAAGATACTCACTTTATCAGTAGACATAATATAGGTGACGATGACTGCTCCATGCCCAAGAGCTCTTAGGGTTCCTTGCGTAGAGCGAAGCGAAGTTAATCCAAACTCACCAATCGTCTTTGCTCTCTCAGCATTACTATTTGTTGCTTCAGCCTGAATTTCCTGGACAAAATAATCGAATTCTCTTCGCGCACCAGACAATGTCTCATCGAGTTCCTGCAACCGCTGCTGCTCAATTGCTGACAAGCCAATTTTAAGTTTCTTTTTTAACAAATCCTGTTCAACGCCCATTGAGGATAAGTTATTACGTATGCGATCATAGTTGCTACTCCAAGACTCCTCTTGTGGCGTCAACAAAATAGTCGCCTCGGGACCTGAGCGCACCGCGCTATAGACAAAACTGGACAACTCTTCCTCTTTCAGCATTTTCATTACATTTTGCGCTTCGGCCAAACGTCCTTCATCGATTAACAAGCTTGCTGTCCCGCGGTATACATCTTGTTTATTTTTAAGAAAAGAGTTCTGCAATGAACTGTCCATGCCGACTAATTTGAAACGCAACTGCTGAATAGTCTCTATGGCCTGCTTTGCAAAAAAAATCGCAGAGGCGGACTTTCCAATTTCACCGAGTGCAACTGAAATCTGCCATTGAGATTGCCAAATATACTCCTGATCGTTACTACGAATGGCCATCTCAAGCGCGGACTGTAATATCCCGACAGCATGGGCTTTATCCGTTCCACTCAAAATCAAACGACCTTGGGAAAGTAATCCGCGGGCGCTCATTGCATGACCGTATCCTAAAGCAGACTCAATGATCGTTTGACTCTCTCGAAGCGCCTTGCTGGCTAATTCAAGGTTGCCTGCCATCCTCTGGGTTTCGCCAATCTGATACAGTGCATCACCTATCAACCAGTGTTCGGGAGGATAAGCCAAGAGACGACTATTTTTTACGTCATTGAATAACCTCAGCGCGTTTTCATAATCTCCGGCATCACGATAAAGAATGCCAAGCGATTGAGTGAGGTCTTCAATTTGCAGTTCGCTAGCACTGGACTGCTTGGCAATCTCCAGAGACTTATTTAACAGCGTAATTGCCTCTCCTTGTTTCCCAAGCAAGCTATAAAGCACGGCTTTCTCTTTCAGCGCCATTGCATTAATCATACTCAGCGGGTTTTTGACATTACCTTCCATGACCATGGCCCGATCAATACTTTTCATGGCATCACTATAATGGCGAGCCTGTGTCAAATAAGATGCTTGTCGAAGTTTTAATTGACGTAAAACGTCCGATTCAAAATCACCAATAGTAACTGAATAACTAATCCATTCAGCAGCACGATTGGGATTGCCACCGAACGCTAAAATATCACCTAGCGTGAAAACATCATCTATTGACATTGATGACTGCAAAACTGCTTTTTCCAAGGTACTACTAGACTGCCTGTAAACACCCTTTGCCTGCTCAAACAACCCTACGCTTTTGTACATCCTCGCTCGAACCTGCTCCACCGCTTCCCCGCTGTCTACCTCTGACTTCTCACTCTTCTTCAATGCAATAACTAGCTCCGCGTATCGCTCTTGTTTTTCACGAGCCTTAGCCAATAACATATATATTGGGATAAGCGATGGGGAATCCTGCCCTTCCACTTCAATACCGATTGCAATTGACTCTTGCGCAATGGTAGCGGAGTCATTATATTTTAACTGCCTGAATTTAACATCTGCGAGTCGATGTAAAGCTCGATACTGTGGGCTTTTTAGATGGTTCGCGCTAGCAATATCGCTTGCTAATCTTAGAGATATTTCTGCTGCTTCCAAGTGATCAGCATGCAGTTGATCGAAGCCCGAGGTTATCGCCAAACTCATAATAAGTGTTCGTCCAGCATTGTCACCTTTCTTCAACAGCGAAGCGTCCCAATCCTTCAGCGTCCTCGCGGCACTAATTGCGTCATTTTTCGACCTAAAAACAAGGTATTTTACAAGCAGGGGAGACAGTTTGGTTTTTTTGAGCCGTGGTGGTAAATGAGTGTATGGCGGAAAATACATCGATGACCAAGGATCTTTTTTTATAAGCTTTGATGAAATAATTTTATTATTCTTGTCGAGTACCAACTCCCTTATCGTATCAGGTAAGCCTGAATTACTAGTGTATGAAAAAACCCATCGCTTATTACCAAGCTGCCTTTGCAAAACCCTACCCGAATCGGAATGTACGTAAGTGACCTTCGCTTTATTAATGGTTATGGCTACTGGCAACTCTAATACCGAATCATATTTTACATGCCTATAAACATAGTCTTTATACGTACTTACTTCTGCGATGACATCCTGTAAAAAATACTCTCCATTGGTTTTTTTTGCATGGCTAAATTTATACAGAGCTTTTTGGGTAAGCCCGACATCTTTACACCACTTTTCAGTATGAGCACTATAATTGTTTTTCCCATCCTTAAGCGCAGATTCGTAGAGATAGTCTTCCATGCATCCGTCTCGATCACGGAAGCCGGTAACCCAATCTTGCGATTTGTCATGAACCATTTCGATATAGGTTTTATCAGGCCATTCAACCTTGGTTAAATTATGAAGATCATCATAAGAAAATTTATAAATTTTTAGCCAGCTATTTTTAACTAAAGCCAAATCTACCCCATCAGAATACCTATACTCAGACATTACTCCATCATTTCTAGTGATCGATTTCACCTTGCCATTACTAAACAGTGCGAAGTTTAAATAGCTACCATCAGACCGCTCTATTTTTTTCACTCCTCCTTTTTCGTCACGGATGATGCTAACACTCACTCCGTCACTTCGAGACTGACCTACAAGTCGACCATTCCTATCAAAAGTGAACCGATTCCCAGCACTGTCAACTTTGATAAAGTGACCCGCCTTAAAGGATATAGAGCCCTCCTCCCCGAGGGTGGCAGTATAGGTTTCTCCTTCGACAGGCTTTTCTTCCACTCCAAGCACTTGTGCCCAGTATGATCGCAGCCCCTCATCTTCCAGCATTCGTGCTTCGATACTGTTCCATGCCTCAATATCAAAACCATCCAAGAACGCCCCAACTCCAGGGCTATTTTTCAAGCGCGCCCTCATTAGTTCAAGTATCACACGAACCTTGGCGCCAATGTTACTTATTGAAAAATCACGCCTCACATACTCAACTTCCTGTCCACCACCACAATGCCTGAGCTTTACGTTACCTTCAGGTGTCATTTTGACTGTTGTTTCAATATCAGAGCACCATCCAAACCCAAAGATACCATCGAACAAACTACGACTATTGTAACCTCTCGAAATACCCAGATCCACGATGGAGGGGGGATCTCCACTTCTATTACTTGTAGGCGTATCATTGGCGCTTGACATGTCAACCCACTCATTTGAGTAATTTGCATTTTTCATATCTACTAACGCAAATGCCTGGATTGAAAAAATAACACATAACATACACAAATTACATTTAACAAATAAAATCGCATTCGAAAACAACTTGAACAACCCGAACGATAACCACTTTTCATTCCATCCAAAAAGCCTTCTTTCGACGTTACTCATAGTTTATTCGCCTATCTAGTTACGTTTCGCCTTCGCTGCAAATACCAAATATTTAGGGGGTGCCCGGTTACAGTGGTCAGAACTAATTTTTTTGCTGAGCATAGCGACTCAATTTCATTTTTTTGAGTATAGATTAGGTCTCGTTATGTGCACTCGATTCAGGATCAGAACCGAACGCTATGGGTCGAACAGAATGTTTGTGGTGAGCGGAAGTCGCCTACTACGTTCTCAGTACTGAGGACACAATCAGTCACGGCCAGACAATAGAGGAGGTTGGATGGCTGCCGCGGCACCGAACGATACCAACGAGAATGCCAGTTCGATGCTCAAGCGTAGGACGAGCTAACCATCCAGAGTGATTTGGTTAATCGAAGGCTGCGGTGCACATCAGCCGATGTGCCACGCCATCAAATGCGCTCAAGCCAGGCTCGGGCGATCTCTTCACGGGTGGCAAACCAGGCACCGCTGTGCTGGCTGGCGTACTCGATGAATTGCTCGATCGCCCTGACTCGACCAGAGCGACCCTCCATGCGTGGGTGGAACGAAGGGCAGCAAGGTCGGTTAGCGACCTCCACGTACTGTGACTAGTCCACCCTTGTCCTCCCTCAACCTGGAGGACAAGCCATGAACACTATTGCTTCATATCGCCATCAGCCTTGGAACAAGGGAAAGCTTATAGGGTAGAAAGCCCCGCTACGAGTCAGAGATATCTGGGCCATCCGGGTCAGACGCCAGCTCGCGGAGAGGACACTGGATCTGGCTCTCTTCAACTTGGCCATCGACAGCAAACTACGTGCCTGTGACTTAACCAAGCTGCGAGTACGAGACATTGCACATGGAGAGCATGTGTCGTCACGAGCCATCGTGATGCAGCAGAAAACACAGCATCCAGTGCAGTTTGAAATTACTGAGCAAACACGAACGGTTCTGGAGACGTGGAAGCATCAGGCCCATCTTCGCAGTGAGGACTTCCTGTTCCCGACCCGGTTGCATGACTCAGATCATCTCTCTACCAGGCAGTACGTTCGGATAGTCAAAGCATGGGTAACAGCCATTGGACTTGACCCGACGATGTACGGTACTCATACGCTAGGGCGAACCAAGGCATCGTTGATCTATCGCAGGACAAAGAACTTGAGAGCAGTCCAACTCTTGCTTGGTCATACGAAGCTCGAAAGCACTGTCAGGTACTTGGGCATCGAGGTAGACGATGCTCTAGAAATGGCAGAGCAGACAGAAGTCTAATTTCCCACCGCGACGGTCTACCCCCGACCGTCGCTATCCGACCCATAGCTGCCCTTCGCGGCAGGCAACTAACGGCCATTTGCTGCCTGTCGCGAAGGGTGGCAATCGACCCGATGCAGACATTCATGGATTGCAAATACTTCAACAATGACTATCAGTTTTTAGTATTCACTCCTGCGTCATAAGCACCGCAAGCGTCATATTTATAAACTCTTCGTTTCTGCTAATGGCTGCTAGCGCTCCGCGTACGTTGCTGGAGACCTCGGCTGCCCCCTGTTTCTCGGCCCAAAGTGTCAGCTCCATTATGGCCGCCTCTAGGGCCAACTGATTTTGATTGAGCTTGAACAGCAGGGAAGGGAGTAGGTCTTCATTGGACATCTCGACTCCTCCGTGGAAAAGATCAGCTTAGCCTCTTTATGCCTTGTCGTTATTCGCGCTCCAACTGCCAGGCATCCGAAGTCACTGCTTCCATGATTGAAACCAACTCTTCCAGAAGCTCCGCATAATGAAGCGTCATGTAGGCAGCAATGTTTTCATTTCGAAGGATCCGCGTGAGATACCCTTTGGCTACGACCAGAACCAACATCGTCTCACCCAGGGTGTCTTCTACCTGCTTATAGTCGTGATGCAGGTTCTCCAGTTCCCGCTCCATGCGGGCGATGTCTACTGCACTGACGTCAGAAGTCGACTTCTTCTTCGGCTCTACCAACATCTCTGGCCGTGAGGCGGCCAACACCATGCGGGCGTAATTCCTGGTGAAGCAGTTTGCCGAAATCATCATCTCCACCGTTTCGATTTGGCGGATCGGCTTCATCATCCGTAGGGATCGAAAGACATCTTGCGAGACCATTCGCACCTTCAGCATTTCGGCCGCCTCAGGTGCTATTCCTTTGAGTAGGTTTTCACGCTCGTGGACACGATCCACGTTGATTCCAAGCACCTTGGCAATTCGTTCCGCTTCGATCCCCCGCTTCATGGCGGAGATAATCATTTTGTGTTCTTGAATCGGAGTCAGCCGGTTGATTTGTCGGTTGTAGGTAAAGCCTTCGTCATCGGTCGAGACCAGGCATAGTGCTTCTTTTGCCCCCAAGGCCTTGAGCGCCTCAAGACGAAGATGCCCATCCAATAGCATGTACGAAGCAATCCCATCTGCTACACGAAATGATCAAGAACGAGGAGGCATTCAGCGGGGTAAAAATCGACTTGTGGCGAGAGTTTTTTGAGGCGCTTCAATTGATGAGTTTTGAGGATCCAGAGCGTGGTTTTACGCAGTTAAACAGCCGCAGGTCGCAAGCTCCACCTGCAATGCCTAGGCGTTCCATCAGCTCAATCCATAAGGCGAAAGGGCTTGAATGCGAAAACGCATTGATGCTTCCAGCCCCTGCTGACGCTGATAGCTAAGGCGACTTTACGGAATATTATTACGCTACTAGTCAGGTATGTGTTCTACCTTTTTTATCATCACCAGTCCCATTGTCTCCATAAAAAATTTAGCTAGTACTCGATATCTTCCACTGTAAGCCATGACAGGCTTAACTGATTGACAGAAACACTGAAGCTGTGATATCAAACTTGAGGCCGGGTATAGGGGCACAATTTAACTTTCCACTGACTATATGCGGTGGCCAGATAAAGGGTTGCTTTGCCGTTACGCGCTGATGATAACTATGAGGTTGGCGACGTGTGTAAAAGAGAAAATAGCCCCTATGCCCGGTCTTGATTATGGACTTGGATGATATCCTCAAAGATATGTTCACCCCAGGATTAAGCAGCCTTTCTGGGTTTTGCGATCTTTTGGGCGTTAATCAAGAAAAACTTCTGCATTTTCTATACAAACGAAAATCAAGCCATTACGCAAGTTTTCATATCCCCAAGAAAAGCGGCGCAACCAGATCTATTAAGGCACCGAAGCGTGTAATGAAGCAATTGCAACGGGAGTTGGCCTCGCACTTAGAAAAATTTTATTACCCCAAACCGTCAAGTCATGGCTTTGTAAAAGGGAGGAGTATAAAATCAAATGCGCTTCCACATGTTGCGAAGAACTTCATATTCAATATAGACCTGAAAGATTTTTTTGAGACAATACATTTCGGGCGCGTTAAAAACCTCTTTATGTCCGAGCCATTCAAAGCTCCGCATAATGTCGCAACTGTTATAGCCCATATCTGTTGCCATGACGGAAAATTGGTTCAAGGTGCTCCCACATCACCGTTAATTTCGAACATGATTTGTCGCAAGCTTGACACTCATCTTCAGGCTCTAGCGAAGTCAAAAAAATGCCACGTGACCCGATTTGCGGATGACATTACGTTTTCTTTCACGAGTTCGCTCAAACATCTTCCCGCTGACGTAGTAGAGGTTTCTGAAGATGGAAGAGCAATACCTGGGCGCGAGTTAGAATTAATCATCAGTGCTAATGGATTCGCCATTAATTCAGACAAGACTCGGCTTCAGCATCGCTCGCAACGTCAGATGGTCACTGGCTTAGTTGTTAATAAGTTTCCGAATGTACCCCGCGACTTTATTCGATTGACCAGTTCTATGATCAATGCGTTGAAACGTTATGGGCCCGAGTTAGCGGAAGCAAAATATCTTGAGATTCTGAAGGGCGAAAAGCAAACTATGCCCGCCCGGCAGCACCAAAGAGTACAGGATAGAGCAGGTGACTTTTTCATAAAAGTTGTAAAGGGACGCTTAAATTACATTCAAATGATTCGTGGCAGAAGTGATAATGTTTATAGGAGACTGGCCTACGACTTTACTGTTGCCATAGGTAAAGAAAATCGAGAATTCAGGAAGTCACCGGAAGAGATTTTGGGGAACTCTATTTTCGTGGTGAAAAACTTATCTGACGATAGCCAGGGAACCGCATTCTTGTTGGACGGAGTAGGACTTGTTACAAATCAGCATGTGATAAGTGGAGTATCCAAGAGTATGGCTCCTCATATGATATCCTTCACCCGTGCTGGGGATGACACCGAAATTGCCGCCGAGTTAATATTGTCTGACGTGAAAGCGGATTTGGCCATATTTCATCCGGGACCAATGTTCGAAAAAATCCCAAGGTTACGCAAGGCAGACAAGGAAGCCATTCGCCCCATGGATCCGATATTATCTATTGGGTTTCCAAAGCATAGAGACGGAGCTGCACACTACATTACAAGAGGGAATACCACACAGCTTCGCAGGCAGGTTGACTTGGATCTTTGGCTAGTGGATGTACCTCTGATTGAAGGCAACAGTGGTGGTCCGATTTTCAATGACTCGATGGAAGTCATTGGTGTAGCCTCAAGGGGCGCGGCTCAAAACAACCTTCAAACTGCACTTTATGGATTTATTCCAATTCAATCATTAAATAGTTTTGTATCTAGGATTGATTTTAGGTTCGTTAGCACATTACATGCTTTTCTGAACGGTAACGCTTTTCGCCCGCTGTCTGAAGCAAATGGGAAATACGTCAGAAGGAAATATCCCATATTGTAAATTTATCGGTTTTAGCACCATAAAATTGGTTAGAGAATTACAGTCTCTCCAAAAACACACTTCTAAATAAATTTTCCAAATCTCAAAAAGTTAGGTACCCCGGTGATATTTTCGAATTATTCTGTAAGCCAAGTCTATCAAAAAACCTTTGAATTACTTTCAGCTGAAAATGACCGAGGGGCAGTGCTTCTTGGAGGAGTGTTAACTGAGTCTGTACTAGATGATATGCTATCAAAAAAACTTATATCTCTTCCCAAGGGGAAGAAAAACACTTTCAACTACTCTAATAAAATTGATCTGACATACCAGCTCGGCATGATAAACGTTGAGATGCACACACTTCTTCACAATTTGAGAGGTGCCCGCAACTCATTTGCGCATAAAATAGTATCGGATATAACTGACGAAACAATGACGGAGCAAATTGATAAGATTTTTTCTTCCACGCCAGAACTTTATCAGAACTTCATGGCTTCTTGGATAACTAACTTGAAGTCAGCACTAGCAAAACATAATGTAGATCAGACCGTGATAGACAGCGTTGAACCTGGTGCGCGCGCACGCTTTAACAACTTCATTACCATTATTGTCTCAATGCTTCAACAGGACTCCTTAAAAGTGACACCAGTTCAATCAATCGAATGATAATCTGAGACTGACATACGCCGCATTTGATTTTCAATTAGAATTAACATAGAAATATCCATATACCTCTCACACCTGGGCTCTATATAGATACTGTGACTCATAGGTGGCTATAAACCGAGTCCTACCTACCACGCCAGGAAGTACTCGGTTGCAAATCAGCTAAGCGCTACCGAGTTAGTGTCGGCCACGCCTAGACAACCATTAATAATGATTCTTACCTAGGTTTATTTTTTGATTTTTTTACCTCACCTTTCTTAACGGCTTTATTCTTTTTTAATCCGTTTTTTAATGTCGAATTTACAGCTTCGAAAAACTCTCTATCTTTATGTATATCAACCATATAATCTCGCCATGCCCTATCACTTCGCTTGTTTACTTTTACTTCAATGTAATTAGTGCGGACATGATCTAAAATTGCGGCATAAGCCTGCGTCATTTGTACTCGCGCATGCTCAATTGTATCCCAAGCTTTTTGCTTAGCAGGAGAAAGCACTCCATCGCCTGGATTAGAAAATATATGTCTTTCTCCGCCGGGGGCGTCATGATAACAATTGTCGAAACTTAACGAAGTTTGCCAAGCGTGGTGAAGCTTTCGGACTTCTTGGCTAAGGAACTTGTCGTAGAGGCTGAATCGGCTGTTCTGTACGACACCATTAAAGCCTTCCCAAAACCACATTGACTTTGTCGTCAATACTCTTGGAAGCTCAGCAATATATTCATCAAGCGTAGGCATATGGATGTTCGAAAATAGCCACTTAATATTTTCAACATCATGGATATGTTCTGACTCCTCTCGACTTAGACCGCGTAATTGGCTTGGTGTTTTGGGATTTTTATCAATTACGGCTTTAATCGCTATATGTAAAAGTTTTGCAAGATTTTTTTTCGCAACTGTGAGCCCTAACTCATTCAATTCATAAGGACTTGCTCGATTCTGAATGAAATCAAATGGAAGATCATTAGGAAAATTCCCGTAAGCTGTATTGAAGAGCATTACAACTCTATCTTCTCCGAGTATTGCCATTGCGTAGCCTAATTCATACGTTACATTCGGATTTGGGCATGGCCGTTTTTCGCCGGGATTGATGGTGGTAATATCCGATATCACCATGTTAGCCTTATCAATCTTGTTAAATATGGTTTTCGCTATGTTGGGGCTACCGGAAGTATCGCGAGTGGCCTCATCGATTATTATTTCTAAATCTGAGAAAACAAGCTTAAGCTCTTTCTCTACCACCTTTAACGCATTACGAATTGCATTAGAGTTGGTTTTCTTCGGCGAATCACTTTGCCATGAGAAAAACACACGAAACTCATTATTTTTTTTCTTCATACCGAATCGCCTTAAAATTAATGTGCTCGCCTAAGGAAATCTGCATACAACAGCTATGGTCAAAATCTTTGATGGCAATACCGCAGTGGCTGGATTAACTTACTGCTCGCTTTTAATGAGATAGTAAGCCTATATTTGATATTTCATGTGCCAATGTAAGTATTTCGGCCACCATAGTGAACATACCTTAGAGCTACATAGACAGCCTGAAGCGCTCAATTTTTTGCGCCAGTATTTCTTCAGCTTGTCTTCCATCTGATTTTGCTACTAGCATCGCTTTGACGTCATCATCATCTAGTACCAAAATCAGCTTTCGATGAATGAGCCATTGTTCTCTTAAAGTATGTTCGCATCCTGAAGCATCCCCTCCTTTACGGGAAACAATCAACCCAAACAAACCCGCCCCATGAGACTTCAAGTAATTAGCGACTTGTAGAACCTCTGATTTCTTAACTTTTCTTGTATAGTTTTTTGCGTCTATTACGATGTAATCAGCTTCATACTTTTCACGCAAAAATGACCAAAACCCTTTTTCGGTATAATTTGGTACAATAAAATCTCGTCGATTTGCTTCTGACTTATCTGAAAGTTCAGGAATCGGTTTTCCAAGCGGAGGGGTAAACAAAAACTCAAAAATTTCCCCTATCAGAGTTTGGTAGACATAACAGTCTTTTCTCCCTGGCACACAGGATTCAAGGGAATCAAGTAGCTTTTGCTCTTGAGTGAGGCCGTCGGGACGTGTGATGAGTGTTAAAAGCAATGCTTTATAATAGCTTGGAGATGCCTGCTCTATCTGAGCAGCGAACGTATTAGCAATATAATTCAAGTCCCACACATCAATATTTGCCGCCCTTAAATCTATTGCATCAGACTCCTTCAATGTCGCCGGCACAGCGAAAACCATCCGACAATCACCATAAGCGGATTTATAGGCACTCAGTTGTGAAATAACGCCCTGTATATATAATGAATTCTGTGTTAAATACGATTTACACTCAATTAGCAAAGTTCTTACGGATCGCCCAAATTGCTGATCAACGAGGATATCTGCTCGATATCTAGTTTCTCTCCCCAAAATTGACTGTTGTCTCAAGTTTTTATAATTTTGGTGATGACTCAATAACTCAGAAAGAAAACTTACAAATTCTATTTCTCTAGGCTGACGATCAAAAAGATGGTGACAACTTGAACATAGAGCTATCAAGTTATCTTCTGACAGCTCCCCTCCCCTAGACAGTGGAACAATATGGGAAATCTCAAGTGAGCGGGCACTGTTTTTTGCGCCACACATAAAGCAAGATCCATTATATTTTTCAATGATCTTTTTTCTCAATTCTTTCGTATCTGTCCTGCTCCAGCTCCAACTCACATTCTCTTTCGGATCAATCATATCTGACCTTACTAGTCTAGCTATGGTATTGGGATGGCAGAGTTAATGAGTACTTACAAATAACGCCATCAACGTGACATCACTATATCAAGTCTAATTGTTGTGATCCATCCCTGTCCAGACTTCAGTTCTATAGCGGCTCACTTGACCATTAACAGTCGACAGAGGCTGAGTAGCTTTAGGAGAAGATTGACAGTCAGACTCGGAATAGAAGTTATATTCCTACGCGAAATTCCGCCCTGCTGATTAACCAAACGCTGACAGGCTTAACGAAAAAAGCAGGCTTAAAACAATGAACATATTTTTATGCAGCTTGGGTAGGAAGCAAAAAACGGATGCTCTTGGTCCATAGCTGTCTTAAGCTCAGGTGAATATCTACGGCATCCTGTGCGAATAGTTGGCCCCAATTCCCACTGGGGGCTTCACCAGAGAGAGGCAATGCACGAATTTGCTGAAAGGAAGCGCCGCCGAAATTAAACGACGCTTCATAATCAATGCTATTCGGCGCCTTCTGTTAGTGCCTCTAACAGCTCGTCCTTGGTGCCCTCAATTTCTAGGCTGTCTCGTTGAGTTTTCAAGGTGCTCAACATAAAGTCGTGGGAGATTCTGAATTCTTCAATAATTGTCTGCCATGTTTTCACATATTTTTTTATTGGATTAGTTGATGTGCCAGCGCCTACTAGACCCGGATCGTTCCTGTCGGCGAGATTATTAAGTCGTTCATAAATATCAAAATTCGAATCTGATATTTTTCGCCCCACAAGGACGATTTCATATTTTGTCCTAATGCCATTAAATTCTGGATGGCGAGACAAAATAGTCGCATAATCGTCGATTTGTCGTAGATGCTTTGTGCTTAAGGAAACACTTGGACGTTTTATTTCGATAATTACGCATCTGAAGTATGGCTGATTGCTAGAATCGTACTGCTTTTGTCTTCTCACTAGAAACAGGTCAACTTGTCTATTGGCACCATCTACAGTGGTAACATCCTCAAGATCATCCATTTCAATGAGATTGATGTCTTTCACTGAATCTCTTAAGTTTTTGGCGATTTTCGTAAAGGTATCCTCTTCAGCACCAATACTTTCATACTGATTACCAAACAACCAAGTATTACTCTCGATGACACCCTGAAGATCCGGCGTTTCAAGCGTTTCTTTGTAATGGTTTCGCATTATTTCAGCAATTCTAGCGATTGCGTGTTCACGCTTCTGAAGAGACTCGATGGTCTGAATAATATTTTGGAGTTTTGTACGCCTAATTTGTGCTGCAAAATTTTCTAAAGCTGTGTTATCAAGATCTAAAACACTATCCAAAATTTCAAGTAAGGAATTATTTTCACTGGAGACGGAAATTTTATCTAGCAACCTGATGATTATCTTTCTTTGCTTTTTATTACTATTTTTGAATAGCTTTGGATCAGCCAGTATAATGGCTTTGACGATTCGCTTGGTATTTCCCAGCCTCCAACTAGAATACGCTGCATCCATCCCTCTGTAATCAGGGAAATCACCTTCTTCAATGAACCCTTCTATCTGCTCGTCTGCTAATCGAGCAAGAAACTCTTGGTAATGGTTCTGAGTAAAAGCCGAAAGCAACTTGGAAAATTCTTTCCAAACTTTTGATGCTGATAACTCGCTGAAGGTCAAGCGCAATTCAGACTCGTTGCCAGACAATGCATCAAACCAAGGTGACGAAACTAAGAGACTTGTATAGTATCCAGGCTTTTGGTTCAGACTGCTCGGCATGTGATGCAATGGTATACCTTCGCTACCTCTGAGATATGTGTAGGATTTTTCGGAGTTAAGCTTTTCCTGCCACTGTATCAACTCAACGGAAAATTCGACCCCTTCTGCATACAACGTATTTTGAGTTAATTTGTGTGCAGGTGGGCATATAATGGTTTCATTAAGTACTAAACTTTTGTCGGGATTGAACGCCAAATGCCATCCAAGCTCCAACTGCAACTGATGAACTAATTCCTCATGCTCTGGAATATTGCTCGTGAAATTCGTAAGTTCTACGCATGTGCCCTGCGACTTCTCAGATAGAAGGGCATTTTGCTCTACCTCAGAAATTTCATGTCCATTAATCGTGCTTAAAGATGAACTTTGTATGCCAATTATTGCATTTCGGCCATGATATTTAGTATGCCAAACGGCGTTGGCACAAATCTTGTGAAACGCCAGCCTTCCTCTGCCTTTAGAACCGTGCGTGGAATGAGATCGTTTCTTTAGAGAATCATTGAAACGTCTGAAGTTATCCATTGGCTTGGTAAAATCGATTCCTTCGCCATCATCTATCACTGTGACAGATACGGTTCCCCCCATATCGGCTTCACGAGTTATAACGCGCACGGACTTAGCCCCTGCGTCGAAGCCATTCCATATGAGTTCGGCGATTGGCTGCCAGGGTTCTAGGTCTCTTTTAAAATGATTTCTAATGCCTTCGTCAGTGATGGCGGTCGAACCTGAAAAATCGAAGATGGCAGATGAAGGGTTCAACTCATTAATCCTTTATTCACGTGTTTTGATCGACGCGATGCGAGCCCGAACATATCAAAATTCCATCGCGTCGTCGCCCGCGTTTTGACCGCAACCGTCCCAATCTGAACGTCTGCTTTTGGCCGACTCTTACCTGCCATGAGAGCAGAAAACGGCCAACCCGTGTCTTATCCACTCACGTGACCGAAACGATGTACTTCGGGAGAATGATCCATGGGTGTGTATGACTCTGCACCTTGGAGACATGATGGATTATTCTAAAAAGGTGCTCCTGGTCCCGGCGATACCGGAACTTCATCATCGGGGGCGCTGTGGGTGTTGGTATGCGTGCGGGGTTCAATCCCATAATCGTCATAAGCCTTGAGCTAGGCTGATGTGGTCACTACTGAATTTGCCAATCACCCTCAAGAAGCTCATGCATGGAAGACATTCCAAACTCCTTAGCCACCACTGCTGATTCGTCGGAGGACACCATTACTCGGGAGTCTCTTTACAAACAGGCTTGGTCTACACCCATGACCAAAATAGCTGAGCGGTATGGCGTTTCCTCCAGTTACCTAGCACGCATTTTTACCAACCTTAATATACCCCGTCCTCCAGTGGGATATTGGGCCCAAGTGGCTGTAGGGAAGCGTAAAACGCCGCCGGTACTCCCTGAGGCCCAACCAGGTGCACTCGTTGCCTGGAGCAGGAATGGAGCGCCTGAGCAAATCTCCCGATCTCTTCCAAAAGCCCCTGTAAGGAGCCGCGGTAAGCTGGCTGATCGCCTTGCACTACTTCCTCGTCGGCATCCGCTATTGATAGACATCGAGGAGCATTTTAAGAAAGCCCACGAAACAGATGAAGGTTACCTTCGTCCATCGAAACGCTCCATGGCAGACCTGATAGTAAGCCGCTCTGGAGTATGCCATGCCGTCGACTATGCAAATCAGCTGTACCTGGCGTTCATGGGAAAAGGCTTCGCGGTTGCGCTGTCCGATCCAACCTCGCATATGGGTCGCGCTTCCGTAGACCATCGAGAGCAAGAGTCTAAGAGGTACGTGCACCCTGCCCTATGGCGACCCCAACGGCCTACGGTGGTTTACATAGGGACCGTCGTCTTTGGCCTTTCCATCTATGAGATCAGCGAATACGTTCACGTTAAGCGACCGGATAAAAAATACATCAGGGTGGCGGATCTGCCGGTGACTAAACGGCGTTCCGATTACCGAGATGGTTGGATGATGAGCGCGGATATGCCGACGGGCAGACTTTGCTTGCAGGTGTATTCACCGTACTACGGCGTGGACTGGATTCAACGCTGGACTGAGAACAAGCCTGGAGACTTGCTCAGCAAAATTCCAAGCGTAGTGAAGTCACTGAAAGCCGAAGCTCCCATTCTCGCCGGTAAGGTTGAGATCGAGCGAGTGCGGAGCGAACAGGAACGCCATCGGCACGAGTTGCAGATGGAAGAATGGAGAAGAAAGGAAGCCGAGAAGCGTCGGCTGAAGGCGATTCAGGACAGCCGAGATAGTCTTGAAGCGGTCATTCAGACCTGGGCGAAGGTGAACAGCATTCGTTCTTTCTTCGACGACATAGCGCTCAGCGCCGACCGTCTTGGTCCGGAGCAGCGACAAAGCGTCTTAGATCGGTTGGAAAAAGCGAAGGATCTGATCGGTGACTTGGACGCGCTCAAGCATTTTGAGGGTTGGGAACCTCCGGAACTCTAGGAGTCTCCATCACTGGTTTGTACGCGGGAGTGTCATGCCCTGCGCGCGTGAATGATATTTCAAGATCCTCCGTGTTCATCGACGACTTTTCGACTGGAAAATCCCTCTTCTATAAAGCACCCGAGAGAAATGGGTTCTACGCTCCACCTCCTAAGCCCCGGCCCCCCAGAGTTAGGGCAAATCAGGAGAAAGTGAAATGCATGGACTGACCCAGATCCACATTCAGAATTTTCGGGCGTGTAAAAACGTTTCTTTATCCCTAGGCAGCTTCACCCCTCTGGTGGGACAAAATAACGTTGGCAAATCCACGGTACTAGACGCAATCCGTATAGTTCTGGCGCCGAAAGCGTTCGCAAAAAATGATGCTTCTGACCCTGCGTTGCCAATAGTCCTCAGCGCCTGTATTTCTGGAATAACTCCGGAATTGATCGCGTTAATTCCAGAGCCAAGACACCGCCTAGCTATTGAACCCTATTGCGTTAATGGAGAGCTATGGATCCGCACCACCGGCACAGGCACCTCAAAGCCGGTTCAGGAGGTTTGGCAACCTGATGATAAGGATGCCAATGGCATTCCTACAACCTGGCGCGCATACCCGACAGGACTGCCGTCAGTTGTTTCTGCTCTGCTTCCTGAAGCTCTTCATATTCAAGCCATGGACGATGTGCCGGAGGATTTAGGAAAAGGAAAAGCTGGCAGCACTATTCGCGGGCTGCTCGATGAAATCATGACGCCAATCCTCACAGCACATGTCGAAGTCACGCAAGCCTTGGAAGCAGTTCGACGCATATTGACGGTTGATGGCGATCAGAGATCTCCTGTATTGGCAGGCTTTGACAATAGCGCTACCGCTGCCCTTGGAGAGTTCTTTCCAGGATTGCGCTTGGATTTAGATGTCCCCTCAATCGATGTAAAAGAATTCTTTAAATCGGGAGACCTACACGTTACCGACGAGACGTCCGGTGACCGTCGACGAATTGATCAGGTGGGAAGCGGCGCACAACGAGCGATTCAGATGGCGCTCATTCGGTTGCTGGCGGATTTGCGCCAAGCCACCGCCCAGGGAATTTCTAGGCGGATGCTGCTGATTGATGAGCCTGAACTTTTCTTACACCCACAAGGAGTCCGCAAGCTTCGAGAAGCGCTTAAACAACTTTCCGTGGCGGGCTTTCAGGTTGTGTTCACTACCCACTCTCCCCTAATGCTCAGCAGGGATAACGCTCCAGATACAGTC
>Ga0075432_10000072_pt1 | contig 19997 bp, 24 predicted proteins | sample RhiMethybrSRZTD1_FD_72781 | JGI IMG/M metagenome (GOLD analysis project Ga0075432, IMG submission 72781) | Populus rhizosphere microbial communities from Tennessee, USA - Rhizosphere MetaG P. TD hybrid SRZTD1 | ecosystem: Host-associated > Plants > Roots > Rhizosphere > Soil | place: USA... | reverse complement strand
GATGTTGTCAACTTAAGGCGGGTGTCTCAACTAAGGTCCCAAGGGTAGGAACTTCCGCGTAGCTAGCTATGAAGCAGCTGACTACCCGCCGCCCAATCGACGGGGCCAGACGAGAGTTTGATTTCGTGACTGTCACTCAGCGTGCATCCAGCAACCGGTACCTTGATCGCCCTTCGCCCAGCAGCCTGGCTGATGTCATCGACACCATCCTGGACAAGGGCTTAGTGATCGACATCTACCTTCGAGTGTCCCTTGTCGGCATCGAAATCCTGACAATCGATGCACGCATCGTCGTTGCCAGTGTCGACACCTACCTGCGTTTCGCCGAGGCCGTCAACCGGCTTGACCTGACCGAGAATTCCAAGGGGCTAACCGAAGTGTTCGGCGACATCACAGAAGGCGTAGCCAAACACAAAACAGCAGGCGCCATCGACGCGGTGGTGGAACGAGTTGGGGAAGTGTTCAGCCGCGACGAGGACGAAGATGAAGACGATCGACCGCGCCGCCGGCCTGCGAAGAAGAGTGCGCCCAGGCGGCGTCGCGAGTCACAATCGGATTAACGCCTGCGATCGGGCGTTTCGATATTCGGCGTGATACGAGTGCGCGGCCAGGGTCGGTGAATGACAGACGCCGCCAAGCAGTGTCCCGGCTTGCGTGTCCGTAAATCGCACATGAGGAGCGCATTGGGTTTCAGAGCATGGCTGACGCCGAGCGCAAGATCAGCCACTTGGCATGCGCCACTCTGTCGCTGGCGTTGTCGGCCATGACATCGATGAGGTCACGCTCTATGTAGTCCCAGATAAGCCAAGGATGCCTAGGGCTGACGGGCCCGATTGCAGAAGGCTGGAGACGCACGAGGCCCCGGGAGTGGCATCCAGTAGCACGTACCGGGGGCCTCGGTCCCCGCGGCGCGGTGGGCCCGCATCTGGCCTGAAAGGAGCGAACTACAGGTACGGGAGCCCTGGTTCAGTACGCCTCAGCCACTAGCTGATGATCGGCCGTTGCGGCTGCGGGCTGTCTCTGGTCGGTTGGATAGCCCTTCCTTCTTCCTACGGTCGCGCCCTCTCAAGCGGAGGGCTTGGCTTGTGGTTGGCCAGTCCGATTCGTCCCTGAGTGAGACTCGACCAGGTGACGCGAGTGTGCGGAGGCCCAGGTGACCGCCGCCTCCAGCGGCCCTCGCCGTCCGCCCTGTCGCCACAGCGCGGCAAAGGTGAGGGCGATGTAGGCCAGAACGAAGAACAGTTGGATGGGATGGTCTTCGAGGAAAGACGTGGCGTCCAACACGATCACGTGGGCGGTGTAGAGAGTTAGCGTCATGGCTCCTGCGGCGGCGAGCGGGCCCAGCGCCCGGCGCCCAAGTCGGGAGCGAGTGATCAGCAGCGACAACCCCAAGCACGCCATCGCTATCCCCAGATCATGCACCATTCTGAACGGGGTGGTGGTGTACGGGGCCCGCTCGACTAGCCACCACCACGACGAAACGGTGTCGGGGTCCCACAAGATGATGTTCTGGGCGGCGTCGGGTGACAGTTTCTGTGGAGCCGCGGCTCGTAGATGCTGGAGTGCTCCGAACTTGAACAAGATGAGGGTCGAGAGCAGCCATGATCCGGCGGCGAGGATGGCACCCAAGATCGTGAGGCGTACCGCCACCAGTCTTTGGGACAGGTCGAGTCGCCCTATCACCATTCCGACACAGATGAATGCCATGTAGGCCACGATCGGGTAGCTCCCGGTGACCAGCAGCGGACTGAACAGGTCGACGGGGTGGATGAGCGCGGCAAGAGTTGGCTCATTGTCTGGAAGGTTCGTATTGAAGCTGGCGAGCACGACCAACGGGGCGAAAAGGACTAATCCGATGCTGATCCCGATCAATATGTGGGAGCTGCGGCGGAGCAGCGGGATCACCAGCAGAAACATCAGACCGTAGTAGGGGAGTATCACATCGATATCGGGATCGACGGCGGAGTTCAGAGCCAACCCGATCAACATGATCAGCAGCGCCCTCGTTGCGAGTGCTGCGGCGTCTGGCAGCGGGGAGCCGGTCCGGCTGCGCTTAGTGATGAAGGTGAGGCTGACCCCGGCAAGCAGGACAAAGGTCGCCAAGGCGTGACCGGCCAGCACCTGCTGGGTCTTGCTGGGCGTGTTGTTGCTGTGCAGCGTGTCGAAGATATGCACCGCAAGCATCCCCAGCAGAGCCAGGCCGCGGGCCACATCGACACCGATCACCCGGGCGCTGGTGCCGCTGGATCCTGGAGCCAAGGCCGGCGGCCGAGGGGGTTCGAGGACAGCCTCCACCTCACGGCTTGAGTCAGATAAGACGCTCATGCAGATTCCCCTCTTACCGGATGTGCTTAGTGGCCCTGGAGGAAGCTCCGGGTGTGGGTCAGCGGTAGGCACGAGCACGCTGCCGCACAATCCGGTGGCAGCCTAAGCGGTGGGAGCTGCTGGCGTCAGGCGCTCAGCCTCTTCTCGGCGTCTTCTTAGGGGCGAGCCGATGCGGGCGGGGGGAGATGTCGGTCCGGCTGCAGCGCACATGATCGAATTTTGGAAGTTCCCGGCGTGGTGGTCAATGCCTGTTCGTCACGTAAAAGGATGTTGACTTGTCGGGGACATTCACCCCGGGGTGACCAGTCAGCCTTCGGCAATGGTTTCTCGGACCGTCTGCAAGGCGTCGGCGATGCGCAGCATTCCACTTGGTGTGAGTTCGCCCTCCTTGGACAGCTCACGCAGATAGGTGCTTATCTCCTTCACGTGCTCGTCGGAGTCCTCAACACGTCCTCGGCGAGGTGCTCGGCCAGGTCATCGACCAGCTCGCTGAGTTCGTCGGCCTCGTCCTCTTCCTCGATCTGGCCGTTGCTGGCGGCCGCGCTCACCGCGGCCTGCAGGTCGGACACGGCCTGCTCAGGCTTCACGACGGTGGGCGTCGTCATGGTTGGCGGCATCGTCGAGGTGTCGCGTGTCGGTTCAGGGCTGGGTACTGCCGACACCGGCGCGACGCTACGCGGTTGCCCTGTGTAGTTCGCTGAAGGATCAGCGGCTGTGGGCGCGATCGCGATGAGAACAAGCGCACCAACAGCGAGCGCGGCAGCACCGCCAAGGACCCATCTGGTTCGACTGGGTGGCCGCTGATAAGTCGCGATACGCGTCGTGATCTCGGCCGAGTCATTAACGGGCAGCGTCAATGTGTCCCAACCCGACACAGCAGGAATCGAGGCTGATGTTTCTGACCTTACGTCCAACGTGCCGAGTTCAGCGTGCCTAAGGCGGTCAAGGACCGCCGAAGCCGACCTAGGCCGGTCTTGCGGCTCCTTATTTAGCAGCTCAGCCACCAGTACCTCAAGGATGGAGGAGACCCCCGGACGCCTATTTCCGATTCGCGGCGGTGGAACGCTGACATGCTGATGCATCACCGCCCACGGATGCTCACCTTCAAAAGGGGGCCGCCCCGTTAACATCGTGGTCATCACACAACCCAGCGCATACAAGTCACTGCGCTCGTCGGCACGATGCCCCTGCGCCTGCTCAGGTGACAGATAGGAAGCGCTTCCGATGACGGTGTTGGTTGCCGTTAGCCGGGTGGCGGCCGCATGTGCCAGATGTGCGATCCCGAAATCGACAATTTTGAGTGTGCCCCGCCCGTCAAACATCAGGTTTGCGGGCTTGATGTCCCGGTGCACCACTCCCGCCGCATGAGCTGCCGCTAGCCCCGCGGCAACCCTTTCGTCAGCGCGATCACCTGCTGCTCAGGCAAGGGACCACCCTCGGCCACATAAGTCTCCAGATTCGGGCCCGGCAGCAGCTCCATGACCAGAAACGCCGCTCCGCCCTCAGCGCCGCTGTCAAAGATGGTTACCACGTTGGGGTGCTGGAGCCCGGCAGCACTCTGAGCCTCTCGTTGAAGCGCTCCACCCTGGCGTGGTGGTCACCATCAGCCGCAAGTTGTTGGGCCTTTATCGCCACATCCCTTCCGAGTACCACATCGCGTGCCGCCCAGACGTCATCCATTCCGCCAGCCCCAACGGGGCGATCCAACCGATAACGACCGACAAGCAGCATCCCCTCTCTCATGCGTACATACTGCAGCGGATACCGCCCGCGTTTCGCGGCTCCCTTTAATCAGTGGCTAAGCACGTGCGACACCTTGCAGAGCTGGATGCAGTGATCGTCGACGCCTGCCAACCGTGGCAGCACCAGCTCGACCTGCTGCAAACCATTCCCGGCGTGGGGAATGAGGCGGCGCAGATGATCATTGCCGCGACCGGCGCCGACATGTCACGGTTTCCTACCGCCGCGCGTCTGGCCGCCTGGTCCGGTTTGGCGCCGGCTATGCACGAGTCCGCCGGCAAACAGAGCCCGGCCGGGAAACGGGATGCCCACAAGTGGTTGGCCGCGATGCTTGTTGAAGCCGCGGGATCGGTCGGGCGAATGCATGGCAAGAACTACCTGGGCCAGCACGGCACGCCCGGCTGATGAAACGGCGCGGGATGGGCCCAGCCCAGGTTGCGGTGCGCATTCGATCTTGGTTGCGCCCTCGTGGATGCTGAAATGCGACGAGCCCTACCACGACCTCGGCCGGCCTGGCACGCCGCCGCGACGACGAAGCTCACACCTGACGGCTAGTCGCCAGCTCGAACGCCTCGGCCGCACCGTGATATCAACTCACCGGCCTAACAGTGGGCGTTCGTGCAGCGTCGAGCAACCGGCCCGGCGCCACCGCAGATGCCCAGTAGCGAGGTATTCACGGTCTGTGTTCGACTGGAAGCTTTGAGTGCTCGAGAGCATGCAGCACTGCGCGCCCAACCACATGGTCGACCAGCTGGCTGAGGGCGGGCTGAATGCGGCGTTCGGTGGCTTGCGTTGTCACCGGTTGCGGAGAACGGTTCTTCGACAGGTGCGCGCAAAGCGTTTGGACCTAGCATCAGGAGATGGGGGCAGATCGGATCACCCGCCGCGTTCACCTCGCGACCGAAGTCACGGTCCCCTACCTGGAGCAGGGCGACCCACGGTCGGCGGCCGTGTTGCTGTTGCACGCGTGGGTCGAATCTTCGGCTTGTTTCGACCGCCTGTTGCCGGCGCTGCCGCCGACGCTCCATGTATTCGCGATGGATCAGCGCGGCCATGGCGATGCTGACAAGCCAGCCGACGGATATGCCCTGGCGAACTTCGCGGATGACATTGAGGCGTTCATGGACGCGGTCGGCCTACAATCGGCCGTCCTGCTCGGATCCTCCAGCGGTGGCTACGTCGCGCAACAGGTCGCTATACAAGTGCCTCATCGCGTCGAAGGGCTGGTCCTCCTCGGCGCGCCCCGCAGCCTTCAGGGCCGGCCCGCCTTCGCCGGCGAGGTAGATCGACTCACCGACCCTGTTGATCCCACTTGGGTCGAAGAGTCGCTGACCTGGTTTCCCCGATATCAGCACGTGCCCGACTGGTACATCAAGGACCGGATACACGACGGTGTGCGCGTGCCCGCACACGTGTGGATCGCCGGCCTTACAGGACTCACGACCGCCGTTCCGCCGTCGGAGTCGGCAACGATCACCGCACCCACCCTGATCATCTGGGGTGAACACGACGAGCTACTGCCGCCGCAGGACGGACACTTGCTCGCCGCAGCCATCCCCGGCTCCCGGCTTAGTGTCTACCAAAACACCGGCCACCTCGTGCTGTGGGAGCAGCCCGAACGAGTAGCCAGTGACCTCGCCGAATTCGTCGCCGGGCTTTTGACCTCGGATGAGAACAGCGCGCCGCTCTCGTAATGGTTCGGCCGCAACCGGCGCAGCGGAGGACGAGATGCGCGTACGGCCGGTCCGGGCACTCAGGGTGCACGGCTGGCCTCAACCCCAAGGAACGGACTCCGCGCGAGCTACGGCACAGTTTCGTGTCCTTGCTATCAAGTTCTGGGGTGACAACTGGGGAGATCGCACACTTGGTCGGCCATGGAAGTATAAGCGTCACCGAGCGCGTATACCGGAAAGAACTGCGCCCGGTCATTACACGTGGTGCGCGTGCAATCAATGAACTCTTCGATGGCGACGCCAGACGTTAGGCCGACAGGTCAAAACCGATCCAAGCGCCAGACGCGGGGTCCGGGCAGCAAAGGGTCGCTGACTAGGGATTTCATCGTGGGCGATACTGGATTTGAACCCGTGACCTCTTCCGTGTCAATGATCTCTGGCCCACCTGATAATGCGGCGACAAGCGTCGTTGGCGTCCCTCGGTGTACCGCGATGATCGCCGGCTACCGCATCGATTGACTAGCATTTTGACTGGCATGCGGGTCAGGAACTTTGGGCGAATTTGCGTTGTCCGGGTCAAGTGGGAGCTGCCCGCAGGACCAGCTCGAAGATTCGCTGAACCAGAACGGCGAGCCGATAAGGCCCAGCGCGACCCCTTCGTTCTGCTAGGGACCCGTGGTGGGGAATGGGGGCTATGTGTGTTCTTCGTACCAATCCGGGGCGAGTTGGCGAGGCGGCCGGGCCAACCCCTTCAATATCCCATCGTTGCGGACGCGGTACACGGCGAGAGTCCCTCTGACGTTGCTGAGCACTACGTACAGCTTGCCGTCATATTCCTGGACCACTCCGCCGCCGGTCGGCTGGGCGGTGCCCCCGTTCCGGTAGTACGCGGCAAGGGCGCGACGGGAGAGATCAGCTTCGTTATCCATAGACCTTTTGGTGCGACGGGAGTGATCAGCTTCGTTATCCATAGACCTTTTGGTGCGACGGGAGTGATCAGCTTCGTTATCCATAGACCTTATTCTCGCTCGCAACTCTGTGTGTCAAACAGATCTGGGCATTGTCAGATATCCGTCTCGATAAGCCCGTAAAGGAAGGCACTGCGTCGAGCTCTTCCGTCAGCTCCGACGGATACCGCGCCAGCGAGGCCAGCGCACCGCGCGTCAGGTATGTACCTTGCGTCGAGGGAACGGATTCATGAAAGTTGCGGTTTCAGACCGGCATGCGGGCGGCTCCGGGCCCTTGGGCCCGGGACTGAACTGCTGGCAGCATCGCGCACCGGTGGATGCTCTGGTCCAAGGCTGGTAATGAGCATCGGTGATCCTCTGGTCGTGGTGCGGGCGTCTCTCAGGAGGTTTTGCCGGATCCGTTGTCTAGGCTCGGACCCGTGGGCGCTGCCGCTTCTTCGGGAGTCCGCCTCGCCGAGCTTGTTGCCACGATCTCGCTCGGCACGGACCTTGGGCTCGGGCAGTCGATGGAGCACATCTTGCGGCAGACTCTCGTCTCGCTGCGGATGGCTGAACTTCTCGCCTTTGATGAGGCTGAGCGCGAAGTCGCCTACTTCTCGGGGCTGTTGGCCTGGGTGGGTTGCCACACAGATGCCTATGAGCAGGCAAAGTGGTTTGGAGATGACATCGCGTTGAAGCGGGACGGCTACCACTACGACATGGGACGACCCTTAGATTTGCTCACCTTCGCATGGCACACGGTGGGACAAGGCCGCCCACCGCTGGGGAGAGTCAAAATCTGGCTGGAGCTCCCGCTGGCGGTACGCCGGAACGCGATGGTGGACCTTCGCAACCATTGGCTGGCCGCGGACGAGCTGGCCAGCCGCCTCGGCCTGGGCGAAGAGGTGCGGCGAAGTCTCAAGGAAAGCTTCGAGCGTTGGGACGGTAGGGGCTTCGGCGGTGCAAGGGGTGAGGAGATCAGGCTGACCTCGCGCGTGGTCTGCCTCGCCGACGTGGTCACGGCCTATTACGAGGAAGGTGGGCAGAACGCTGCCGTTCAGGTGGCCCGGCAGCGATCAGCTACGCAGTTCGACCCTGCCCTCGTCGAGCTGTTCTGCGTCCACGCGGGCTATTTGCTTTCAGGTCTCGACGGGCCGAGCCAGTGGGCGCAGGTTATCGATGCGGAGCCGACGCTTGCCCGAGTGATGACCGATCCTGAGTTCGACACCGCGCTCGAGGCGATAGCGGACTTTATCGATCTCAAGTCGCCGTACACCCTCGGCCACTCCCGGTCAGTGGCCGATCTGGCCGGTGCGGCCGCGCGCTCCTTGGGTTTGCCACATGAGGACTGTGTGGCGGTTCGACGGGCTGGCCTGGTTCACGACCTCGGGCGGCTTGGTGTGCCGAACTCGATCTGGGACAAGCCCGGACCGCTGACCAGGTCGGAGCTGGAACGGGTACGCCTGCATCCGTATCTGTCCGAGCGGATGCTGTCCTCGGCGCAGGCTCTCTCCCCGCTCGCCGCGATTGCGGTCGAGCACCATGAGCGGATGGACGGATCAGGTTATCCACGGGGGCTCAACCACGCATCCATCAGCATGCCGGGGAGGGTGTTGGGAGCAGCCGATTGCTATGCGGCGTCAACGGAGCCGCGGCCTCACCGAGCGCAGCTGGCACCGGAAGAGGCTGCTGCCGCGCTTCGGACCCAGGTACGCGAGGGGCGCCTCGACGCAGACGCCGTCCAGACGGTATTGGAGGCGGCCGGCCATCGCACCCGACGGCGCCGTGAACTCCCGGCTGGGCTGACCGCGCGAGAGGTCGAGGTGTTACGGCTGCTCACACGCGGACTCTCCAACCGCGACATTGCGGAAAAGCTGACGATCTCTCGCAAGACCGCGGGCAGTCACATCGAACACATCTACACCAAAACCGGCGTCAGGAATCGCGCCGGCGCGAGCCTTTTCGCGATGCGGCATGGCCTCATGATCGAATAGCTAATGATCGGGCGTTTGCCCGATGAAGCCCAGACGCTTGCCATCTAGCGTTCCGATCATGACCACCATCACCAAGGACTTCGTCCCGGCCAACGACATCGACATTCACTACATCGATGCCGGACCCACCGACGCGCCGACGCTGGTGCTGCTGCACGGCGGCCTGGTGAGCACCAGTGAGATCTGGGCTCCTACGCCCATCAGCTATGCGTCTCACATGCGGCGGCTCGTAGAAGAATTCCACATCATTGCTCCGGACGCGAGAGGGTCCGCCATGACCACCCACTCCGGTGGACCGGTGTCGATGTCTATGTTGGCTGACGATGTCGCTGCACTGATCGACGCACTCGGGCTCGACCGACCGGCCGTTGCCGGATTCAGTGAGGGTGGGCTAGCGGCGCTGCTGCTCGGCATACGGCACCCCGACTCCATTCGGGCTCTGGTCTGCGACTCAGGTTATGACCTGCTCAATCCAGATGCACCGGCACTTGCGATGCTGCCTGCTCTGCTAGGTGGGCTGCCCTATGTTGATCCCGACGTCGTCGAGCAGTCCTTCGGGCAGGACCCGCAGATGGCCGAGGTCTTCGCGCTGATGAAGGCCGATCAGGACGCCGCGCGCGGCGAGGGCTACTGGCGAACATACGTCGGACGCACCCTTGAGCGCTGGTCGCACTGGCCCGGCTACGGCTACGCCGATCTCGCCAAAATCACGGTGCCGACCTTGATCCTGGTCGGCGATCGCGACGACTTCTGCTCGGTGGAGGAGGCTACGGTGGCATTCAGGAACCTCGGCCATGGACAGCTCGCCGTGATACCAAACGTCGCGCACGTGATCAGCACGGGCAAGATCGAGGCACTGGTCAGCTTCCTGACCAGCTAGACAGCGGTCCACCATTGGCAGCGGCCGGATGTCGATTGACGATGCGTTCCTGCCCTGGCATCGAGAGCGGGATCAAAAGATTCTTCCGACGTACGAGTTCATCACTCAACTAGCCACGCTGGAGCCGCCGCCAGAAATGCAGCGATTGCTAGGCGCTATCTATGGCGACCAAGCGGCAATGAACGACTTCATTAGCGTTAACGCCGGCACGCTCTCACCTGAAGTGTTCTTCTCCCCTGAACACATCGCAGGGACCTTTCAGGCCGCCACCGTCCCAGATAAGCTGGGAGCTCTCAGTGAGTTGGCCGATGACCGTGTCGCGAGCGGGCCCGAACCCTAACGTCCGCGTGGGGGTCATTCTCGCTCCCGGCACTTTTGAGCTTTATGCGAGATACGCGGAGAACGGTGATTTGGCCAAAGTCGGTTGCCGAGCTGCCGAGCTGCGCGGGAAACTCAGGCTCGGCCGCTGCCCTCAACGCCGTGGGACTATCTGCTTGAGGGCTTGAAGTAGCTGCTGAGCTGCCGGCTGGCGTCAGTTCGCTGGTAGCGCGGTGGAAACGGTTGGGAGGTCCTCGGAGGTTTGCTTGCGCTGCCTGCGGGAGAGATTTGTAGCGCCGGTCATTCCAATGACCACAATCGCGGCGATGATCAGCAGGGCGGTGAAGATCAAGAATGGCTGAATCATGTCGATTCCGAGCGGTGTGATCAGAAGGCTGACGGGCAGGTTAGCGGTGGCATGCAGCAGAACGACCAGGAGCAGGCTTCCGCCGGTGCTGTTGTAGATCCAGGCAAGCAGCACCGATAGGCCAATGGCGGAAATCACAAAGGCTGGGAAGAGGATCAGCGGATTCGACCCGCTGCCGGTCAGCCACAGCGGCAGGTGCCATAATCCCCATACCGGGCCCAGTATGAGTGCCGCGGTCAGAGCGCTGCGACCGTCCTGCAGATGGGGTAGTGCGAATCCCCGCCAACCGACCTCCTCTCCGAGCGCACTCCCGGGAAAGATCGAGAAGACGAACATGCCGATCACAGCGATGATGGAGGAGTCGGCTGTTGGCGCTGGACCACCGAGCAGGATGCTCAAGCCAAGCGCAAGGGGAACCAGCAGCGGAAGGATCAGCACCACCAAGTACCAGCGAAATCCCACGCGCCACATCACCAGGCGACCGAGAAGCCTTCCGACACCAGCCTTGCCGTGAACGATGGCAACCAGCACGATAGCGACCGTTGAAGGCACCAACGATCCCAACAGCACCAAGGTGAAAGCCACCATCGGAGGGAGGCTGTCCCCGAAAATTACCAGCGGGGCCCAGAGGAACCAGGCGGCCGAGTAGGTCAACACGAAGAAGCAAGCCAACGGGTGCTGTTGAAGCAAACCCAGCCGGCGGGATTGCACTGGGCCAGATGATCGAGTCGACATCAGCACTCCTGAGATTGGGAGCCAGCGCCGAGCTGGTCGCGGCCAGATCAGGTCTTAGAGGCGCATCGTATCGGCGCTGCTGCCGCTCACGTCCTCTCTTTCAGCGCGCCATTTAGATAAACCAGTTGTCCAAGGTGAGCTTCGTGAGCTACACAACCCCGAGGTCGATCCGGGACGGCATAACTCGACGAATGGCCCTCGGGCCTACCAAACCGCCCTTTGTACAGTGCCGAGGAACGCGTCACCGCGGAGCCTGGACGGCCTTGTTCGATGACCAGCCCAATAGAGGGGTCTCGGACACCACGAGCAGAAGGCATCAAGCAATGGAGGACAGTTATGGCAGGGGTGAGCTCAAAGTCGTTCGGCACGCCGGATGAGAAACGGACTCCGGACAAACAAACATGGAGGTGCTGCGGCTGAGCGGGGCAACGGTTGCTCGTATCACGTTTCAGCCGGTGGGGTTCGAGTTCGAAAGCGCGGAAACCTACGCTCGGGGTTAATGGCTTCGCCCCTATGTGCCGACTCCAATCTGTGCGGCGCATCGGTGGACTGGAGCCACGGGCGTGGCCCTAGAGATCGGCAACTCAGGTTGCCGATTGCAGCGAGAGAAAGGCGCGGCCGCCGGCGGTCCACTCCTCTACGACAAGCAGGTCGAGCAGCACGGCTAATCGTCGTACGGCCGCCGCTCCTGTACGCGTCCACGTCAGTTCGGCGCTGAGTCCGGCTCGGTCCGCGGTCAGCCGCACGCGTCGTGTCTGATGCCAGGTCGGGCGGGAATCGACCTCGACAATGATCGCGCCGCCGGTCATCAACAGCTTCCGGCAACGTTGCAGCAGGGCAGTCACATTGCCATCGATGCCGATGTTGCCATCCATGAGTAGGACGGTGCCCCAACGGCCTTCTGCAGGTAATCGATCGGCCAAGCTCGACTGAATGGCCAGTGCGCCCCGCGAGCGTGTCTCTTGGACCGCGATAGCAGACATGTCGACCCCGAGAGCCGGTACGCCGGCCTCGTTCAGGGCCTGCACCATCCGCCCTGGACCGCAGCCGAGATCAAGCACCGGTCCTTGGCATCGCGAAACGACCAGCTGGTCCACGTCGTCGGCGGATGCCGACCAACGCATCGCCTCCAGCGGAAGTACACATTCGTCAGAAGCGTCGCAGCTCACCGGGATCCCGGCGTACAAGTAGTCGAAGATCAACACGGAACGAGATGCGCCGGCAAGGGCGGCATGGCGCTGGGAAAATTCCAAGCCAGGGAACCGATCGGCGATGTATGCGGCGTCGGCCGGTTCGTCGATATCCCGGAGCGGTGGTAGCAGCTTGACCGAGTAACCCAGGCTCAGCAGGCGGGCTAGCTGGGCCGAACCCGTGCGGGTCGTCGACATCGTGATGCCGGCGAAAACTTGGGCAGCGTCCGGAGTCCGTAGGCCGATCGCCCAGAACCCGCCGTCCTCGCTCAGCCCGATGACCGCGTCGCAGTCTTCCCAATCGCCATCGAGTAGCGTGCTGTCGATCTGAGGGGTGTCCATGCCGATCAACAGCACCCTTGCTGAACGGTGTCGATCGATGTCGGCGAACGCTGCGGCGAGGCGGTCGTTGAGGGTGCCGGCGCGCTGCGGCACGACCTCGAATCCGTCGCTGAAAGCCGAAGGATCGCCGTCCCAGCAGAGAATTCGTCGGGGGACACGGGAAGCTCGAACGGCCCGCTGTGTATCGCGCACAGCGGCCGCCGCCAGCTGTGCTGCCTCATCGGGACTGAACCGGGTTTGCAGCCGCGTCTTCACCAAGCCAGGCTTCGGCTCCTTGGCCAAGATCACGACGATCTCGGCCCGTTCGATCATCGGGCTGCCGGCTTGACTTGATCAAGAACGGCGAGTGAGTCCCGTACGGCGGTCAGGGCGCCGAGTGGAGTGCCGGTCACCTTCGATCGTCCTTGCCGAGGCAGGTAAACGACGTCGACTTGGCGTACTCGCAGACCTGCAGCCGCCGCCTTCACTAGCGTCTCTACCGGGTAGCCGGAGCGGCGATCTTGAACGTTGAGGCTCAGTAGTGTGGTCCGCGTCGCGGCGCGTACCGGTCCACAATCGAAGATCACGAGACCTGCGCGGCGCCGCAACTGTCTCGCCAGCGCTGCGTTGGCAAGCCGGAGCTTCCAGGGGTAGGCACCCCGACCCCGAGCTCTCCGTCGCCCTACCACGAGGTCTGCCTCACCCATGTCGATGGGCAACACAAGGGCGGGAAGATCAACAGGATCCAGGCTCCCATCACAATCCATGATCACCACCACTTGTGCTGTGGCCGCGACCAGCCCGGCATGACATGCCGATCCATAGCCGCGCGGTTCTGCGCGGACCGTGCGAACGCCCCGTGCCCTCGCAATCTCGCCCGAGCCATCAGTGGAGCCATTGTCGACAACCAACGCCTGATATCCGGCTGGCAAACGATCAAGGACCCAGGGCAGCGCCGTCGCCTCGTTCAGACAGGGCAAGATCACCTCGATCGTCATGTCTGTGACGCTAGGCACCAGAGCGGGACCCGACCAGCCCGGAACGCTTTCAGTTCTCTTACGGGCGGGCCAGCCCAGCAAACGATCAGGATGCGGCGGCATGAAATTTGCTTACGCTGTTTGAATGAGCGCGCGAGTCCTGGTGGTCGAGGACGACGAGACAATGGCCAGCGTCTTGTCGGCCTACCTGACCCGGGCCGGATATCAGGCCGTCTGGGCCTCCGACGGAACCGAGGCTTTGACGGTGTGGGGCCGAGTAAAGCCCGATGTGGTCATTCTCGACATCATGCTGCCGACCATTTCCGGTCTAGACGTGCTGCGGCGCCGGCGGGCCTTGGGCGATGACGTTGCGGTGATCATGTTGTCTGCCCGTGGCGAGGAGGAGGACCGGTTGGTCGGATTTGAAACCGGAGCCGACGACTACGTGGTCAAGCCGTTCAGCCCGCGTGAGGTAGTGCTACGCGTCGAAGCGTTGCTGCGGCGAGCCGAGCGACTCTCCGGGAACCGCCTGTTGAACGAGTCGTTGTGCATCGGCGATCTGACGATCGATCTGGCGGCTCACGTCGCCAGGCGGGGCTCATCGCAACTGTCCTTGACAAGCCGCGAGTTCGACCTGCTCGCCTTTCTTGCCGCCAACCCGGGACAGACCTTCAGCAAGGCCGATCTGCTGCGTCGAGTCTGGGGCTGGGACTTCGGCGACACTTCGACGGTGACCGTCCATGTACGCCGGCTGCGCGAGAAGTTGGAGGATGATCCATCCGACCCGCGCATGGTGCTCACCGTGGGTCGTGCCGGCTACCGCATGGCCCGTGAGACGGAATTGATATGACAGATCTGCTGCTGATCACTGCCCTCACTCTGGCCGCCTGCTTTGCGGTGGGCTTGCTGGGAGCGCTGTTGCTGCGAGCCATCCGGCGCTCATCGCTGCGTTATCAGCTCGGCGTGGCCACCCTGATCCCGGTGGTGGCGGTCGCCGCCACCGTAGTGATCAACGTCGCACTGATGTTCCTGTCCGCGCACGACTCGACGGTGGTTCTGCTGGCGCTCGGCATCGCCCTCGTGCTGGCTGTAGTCGGCGCTTGGTTGGTGAGCCGCCGTTTCAGCCTCGCCTCTCGCCGGCTCAAAGACACTGTTGGGCTGTTGGTGAGCGACTTACGAGGCGCACCCGACCTCTCGGCCACTGCCAGCTCTGCGACCGATCACAGCTTGCCCGCCGAGCTCGCCCGGCTCGAAGATGAGCTCGCCGAAGCCCGCCGAACCCTCGCCGAGTCACGGCAACGCGAGCACGCAGCCGAACAATCTCGCCAGGAGCTGGTGAGCTTCATGTCTCACGATCTCCGGACTCCGCTCGCTGGCCTGCGGGCCCTCGCGGAGGGACTAGAAGACGGTGTGATCACCGACGTACCAGGCACACTCCGACATTTCCGAAGCACCGTGGCGCGGATGACGATCATGGTCGACGACCTGTTCGCCCTCTCGCGGGTTCAGGGGGCGCCCGAGCCGCGCGAGCTCAGCCTGGTGGCTCTCTCCGAGCTCGTCTGCGATGTCGCCTCCGAGGCCGAGGCCAATGCCCGGGGCGCGGACGTGCGACTCGAGGTGAGCGTTCCGGACCAAGACAACCTTGCCGTACTCGGCCGGCATGAAGATCTCAGCCGGGCTCTCGGCAACTTGATCAGCAACGCCATCCGGCATACCGAGCCGCAGCAAACCGTCCACGTGTCGGCCGTCCGCGCCGAGGACGGCTCGATACGGCTCGCGGTGCAGGACGGGTGCGGCGGTATTCCCGACGCCTACCTAGATCGGGTGTTCGACACCGGTTGGCGGGGCAGTCCAGCCCGCGGCTCGACCGATGGGGGCGCCGGCCTCGGCCTGGCTATAGCTCGCGGTGTGGTGGAATCCCATCAGGGCGAGATAGCGGTTCGCAACACCGAAATGGGTTGCCGTTTCGAGGTAGCGCTACCGCAGGCGCACCCAAGCGTCCGCGCGTGAAAGTACTGCTCACCGGCGGAGCTGGCTTCATCGGCCGGCCAACCGCCCGTGCGTTGTGTGGAGCCGGCGCTGATGTCACGGTCTTCGACCGCGCAGCCGATCCACGGGATGACATCACCGATCTTGATCGAGTGCGCGCCGCCGTGCATGGCTGCGATGCAGTCATTCATCTGGCGGCCAAGGTCGGTCTCGGACTTGGCCTGGACGACATGGACGACTACGTCCGGAGCAACGATCTTGGCACCGCCATTGTGCTGCGCGCTGCGGCTGCCGCAAACGTACGACGCCTCGTCTATGCATCCTCCATGGTCGTCTACGGCGAGGGCGCGTACCAGTGCCCCCGGCACGGGCCGGCGCAGCCGCCGCCCCGTACGCCGGTTGATCTGTCGGCCGGCCGATTCGATCCACGGTGCCCAGCCTGCGGTGATGATCTCGTCCCCGGTCTGGTTCCAGAGTCAGCACCGTTCGACCCTCGCAATACCTACGCGGCGACGAAGGTTCACGGTGAGCACCTCGTCGACACTTGGGCGCGCGAATTGAATGCTTCGGCCGCCGCTCTGCGGTTTCACAACGTGTACGGTCCGGGCCTGCCCATCGACACCCCGTACGCGGGCGTGGCTGCGCTTTTCCGTGCCCGCTTGATACACGGTGAGCCGTCCCTGGTGTATGAGGACGGCTGGCAGCGGCGGAACTTCGTGCACGTCGACGACGTCGCCCAAGCTGTGGTTGCCGCCACGGGCGCAGACCTCTCGCCCGGCCGGACGGCGCTGAACATTGGCACAGCGCAAACTCACACCGTTGGTCAGATGGCTGAGCTGATGTCGAGGGCGATGGGCGGGCCGCCACCGGTCATCACGGGCCAGTACCGGCTCGGCGACGTACGCCACATCACGGCAGACTGCTCGAACGCGGCTCGAGTGCTGGGCTGGAGCTCCCGCATACGGCTCGAGGACGGCATAGCCGACCTCATCTAGTCCAGTGGCTCCCAGACGAGCTCGGCGACTTCGAAGACGACCTCGAAACCGTCTTCACCCTTTCGAGGCCGGACCTCACCCGCCATGGCGCACATGGTGTTGTTCAGCCATGCGTACCGCTGGTTACCAGTTAGGTGGGTGATGCTGCCCACGATTTCTTTGCGATCCGCAGCGCCGGGCCGCGCGTAGCCGTGCCAGGAAAACAGGATGGTGGCGCCGTCATCGGTGTCTAGGGCGCCGCGAAAGTCGGGGAGCAATGTGCCGTCCGCGCGTCTGCGGGGATAGTTGGATCCCCGCAGACGCGCGGAGAGGCGCCCCTCTATGTGACCTTCGGCGATGAGAAAGTCCTGGACTTCGGTGCCATGTGTGCCTGCAACCTCGACAGCCCAACGCTCCGGGGTCGTGAATGTCGCCCGATACAGCGGCTGCAGCTGCACGGCTCAGCTCGCTGCGAGGCCGGCAGCCGATGCCGGAAGTCCGTTCCATGTTCCGAGCGGCGATAGCGTACCGTCCGCACCGACGGTCCAGCCGAAGATGCGCTGTGAGTCGGCGTTGAGTACGTACAGGAAGCGGCCGTCGCCGCTCAAATCCTCGTCACGTAAGCCGGTTTCGCCGTCGATCGCTATCCCTGCAGTAGCGTCCTCGAGGCTAAGACCGCCATCATCGTTAACCGCGTAACGGGACACCGCCCCATCAGCGAAGTTAGTGGTGAACGCGTAGCGTCCATCGTTCGTCACAACGGCCCAGCAAATCTCACTGCGCCCGTTGCCGACGGAGCGTGAGACTGGCTTGATCGACCCGCTACTGAGCACGTACGAGGAAGCGGCAGCCTTGCCCTTCTGTGCCCCGAACGCCTCGGTGACAACGAGGGTGCCCTCCTTGGCGAAGGCAAAGCCGTAGGGCGTGGGACCTGAGGAAGACTGTTCCACCGGCTCACCCAGCCGACCGGATTCGTCGACTGGAAAGAACGTGATCGAGTCCGTACCCCGGTTCGTAACGACGATTCCTCTGCCGTCGGGGACGAAGCCCACCTGCGCCGGGTCGGAGCCGTCGGGAAGCGCGCGCGGAGTGTCCGGAATTGGGTCGAGGCCCCCGTCTTGTAGCCGAAAGCCCGCGAGCGATGGGCCCTCAGTATTCAAGACAAAGACCCGACCACCTTGCTCGGTAACGCTCCTCGGCGTGCCGCCGCTGGGAATGGTGTGCAGCAAAGTGAGGGCGTCCTCACCGGTTGTAAAGACGCTCAAATCGCCGCTGCCGGCGTTCGTCACGAGCAGGTGGCCACCGTCGCCAGTGATGACTACGGACCCCTGTGATGGCAGATGCGGCGAACCGGTTCCAGCGCCGCCGGTCGAGAACGTGCCGCGCTGGATCAGCGTCCCGTCCGGATGGCGGCGAAAAGCGAGCACTCGGTTGCCCTCGGGCTCGTTGCTCTGGATGTAGACATTGTCGGACAAAGCTGCACTCCTTCCGTGGGTAGAAGATTTCCGACGCTTTGACCATTGCTCCCGTGCAGCTGCCCATGTAGTGCGGCCGGTCAATAGCGCTCCTAGAAGTTCAGTCAGCCGACACCCTGGAGCGTTACAGCAATGCGATCTCGATTTTTTGGGTGCCGTTTCGTGTAACGCGACGCAGTCTCCCCGTGACAACGGTCATAAGGCCGCCGCGGCACCTCGGAGGGTGAAGATCACAAGAGAGCACGTCATCAGCCATCCAATCCCTTTGTGAGCGACTCGTAAGCGGCCGTGGAACCGGATTCGGTTTCAATTTCCGCTCAACGCCAGGAGGCTGATCATCATGGTTCAGCAGCGACCGAGCTGGTGGCCGAAGTTCAGCAGCACACTCAGATCCACGGCTGTAACTGCGCGTATTGGGCGTGTGCTCGGCATCGCGATTGCCGTGCTCTTCGTCACCGGACTCCTCAGCCATTACCAGTACGAACCCTGGTCCTGGCTGCCTGAGCCCGCGAGACCAGTCTGGGGCTACCGGCTCACTCAGGGCATCCACGTCGCTACCGGTATCGCGACCATTCCGCTGCTGTTAGTCAAGCTCTGGTCGATCTATCCCAACCAGTTCCGTTTCCCTCCGATCCGATCGATCAGGCACGCGGTCGAACGGCTCAGCGTAGCGATCTTGGTCTCTACCGCCCTGGTGCAGGTGACCACCGGGCTCCTCAATGTGCTCAACTGGTATCCGTTTCCGTGGTACTTCGTCACGGTCCACCGCTTCCTCGCATACGTGCTGGTCGGGTCGGTGCTGCTCCACGTCGGGGTGAAGCTGCCCGATATCGCATACGGCCTTAGGGCCAAGGTTGCAGAAGCGGATGTCCTCACCGAGCTCCCGTGGAATGAGAATCCCGAGTCCCACAGCAACGCCGGCACCCTTCCCGATCCGCCGACCCCAGGTATCTCACGGCGCGGCATGCTGACCGCCGCCGGGGCAGGCGTGGGTGTCGTCATTCTTACCTCGGTCGGCCAGACGATTACTCCACTTGAGCGGCTGGGCCTGCTTGCGCCCCGACAGTGGACTCGTGGGCCGCAAGGAGTACCCGTCAACCGCACCGCTGAGCAGGCGAAAGTCATTCCCGCCGCCACATCGCCGACGTGGACTCTTGAAGTTGTCGGGCCGAGGCCCTACAGACTTACGCTGGCCGACCTGGAGTCGTTCGCAGTGCATGTAGCGCGGCTGCCCGTCAACTGTGTTGAGGGATGGAGCGTCGGGGCGCACTGGCGCGGTCTGTCATTGCTTGAGGTGGTTCTGCGGGCCGGCGGCACCGCCGACTCTCGAATTCAGCTCGTCTCCGTCGAGCAGAACTGGGGCTTCAACCACTCCTTTATCGAGGGTCCTCAGCTGTCGGCCGCCCTCCTGGCGACGCATCTCAATGGACAGCGGCTGGACATTGATCACGGTTACCCGCTGCGGCTGATCTCTCCTAACCGGGCCGGTGTATTGAACACCAAATGGCTGGGCCGGATCGAGGTGCTGTCATGAAGGCGTGGCGGATCATTCTTGCCGCTGCTGGGATTGCTCTCGGCGTGTTCGGAGTCTTCCGACTGGTGAGCGAGATCCCGACGTACAGCTTGGTGATCCTCGGGGTCTGGCTAGCCGCTGCACTCGTTATCCAGGACGCGATCTTGGCTCCCTCTGTGGTAGGTGTGGGTTGGCTGCTCCGGCGGTACGTTCCTGATCGCGGGCGGCGCTATCTGCAGGTCACGTTGATCATGGGCGCATTGATAACAGTGGTCGCGGTTCCGATGATCTTCCTCCGCGGCAGTCAACCAGCGGTTAAGGCTTTGCTGCTGCGCAACTACGGACTCGACCTCATTTTGATCATCGCGATCATTGGTGTGATCAGCCTGATCATGTATGCGATACGAGTCGCCCGTGATCGTTCAGCGCTCACGAAGATTTCATGATCGCGACTTCTACACTTGCCGTCTCGCGTAGGACCGCACAGGCGAACGAGCTTCCGGATCCCCCAGCGCCAAAGTGGCGGCGTGGCGACGGGATTGCGCTGGCGGTGGCGCTTGGCTTGATTGGCGTGGCTGC
>Ga0075432_10000071_pt1 | contig 20313 bp, 24 predicted proteins | sample RhiMethybrSRZTD1_FD_72781 | JGI IMG/M metagenome (GOLD analysis project Ga0075432, IMG submission 72781) | Populus rhizosphere microbial communities from Tennessee, USA - Rhizosphere MetaG P. TD hybrid SRZTD1 | ecosystem: Host-associated > Plants > Roots > Rhizosphere > Soil | place: USA... | reverse complement strand
GCCTTCCGGAAGGCTGTTGTCCGGCTGCGCTACCGCCGCATCCTCGGCGCCGCCTTTGCCGCCTCCTCAGTGTTGGTGCCCTACTGCATGGGAGCGATCGCGGGCGGCATCGCATCCGGCCGCGTACCGGCCGGCGGCCAGGCCGGTGATCCGGTCCACAGCTGGATCAATCCGACCTCGATTGTTGCCGGCGTCTTGGCGGTGGCGGCCGTTGCCTATCTGGCCGCCGTCTATCTGGTGTGGGACGCCCGCCGTCTAGCCGACGCGGAGATGGCCGACTATTTCCGACGGCGCGCCATTGTTGCTGCGGGCGTTGTGGGCGTCATCGGTGTGGTTGGCACCTTTGTTCTCCGTACTGATGCGCGCTATCTGTTTGATGGTCTTGCCTCGCGTGCATTACCGCTGGTAATTCTCAGCGTGCTATGCGGCATCGGAGCCTTGGTGCTGCTGATTCGTCATGCCGCCCGCGGCGGACGCCTGCTCGCCATCCTCGCGGTCGCAAGCATCATCCTCGGCTGGGGTGTGGCGCAGTGGCCCTACATATTGCCCACAAGTCTGACCTTCTCTGCAGCGGCGGCGCCCACCGGCACCTTGACTGCTCTGGTGGTCGTGGTCGTACTCGCGTTCCTGATCGTGGCCCCGGGCTTCGTCCTGCTCTACGTCCTTGATCAAAAAGGCCTCCTCCCAGAGGAAGGCGTGGACGAGGAACCCCCTGTTACTCGGACAAAGCCCAGCGCAGGGTCCGCAATGTAGAGCGGCCGAGGGGCCTGATCAAGCTCCGTTCGGTAATCGGCAAGGCCGGCAGTCGCAGCTCCCGGCGAGCCCAAGTCGGCAGAATGGAAACGGCACTAGCGGCCAGCAGGTAATAGCCGGGTCGCGCCAGGCCGGGGACTGGAGGGTGGACCAGCAGGTTGCTTGCCTCGCGGGCCGGCCCAGATCCACTGAGCTCCGGGCGGTAGCTCTCCATGATCTTGGTCAGCTCAGTGACGGTGCTGGGTGGGTCAATCACGCCAAGCCGAGCGGCAACTGATCCTGTCTGACGTAGGTATTCATCGGCCTCGCCCGCCGTCAGCTTGTCGGCCCCGAATACCTGGAAAGCGGAAAGGAAGCTGTCCACCTCCGCGACATGGACCCACATCAGCAGGTGCGGATCGTCGGCAGTGTATGGCCGACCGTCCGGGGTGGTACCTCTGACTCGGCGGTGGATGCCGCGTACGGCTGCTATCGCACGCTCGGCGTCAGGCACCGTCCCGTAGGTGGTCATGGCGAGGTACCTGCTGGTGCGTTGGAACCGACCCCAGAAATCGCGCCGGAAGCCGGCCTGCTCGGTCACTGCATGCATCGCTACCGGATGCAGCGCCTGCATGAGCAGTGCCCGAATTCCACCAATGAACATGGATGTGTCCGCGTGTACCCGCCAGATCGCATCCGGCTCGCTGAACCACCGCTCCCCCTCGCGCCAGATCTGGGCGTGCTGCGCGTCGAAGTCACCAGCGATCCGGTCACGCACCGCCCTAGCGATTGTGGTCCGCGGATTTGGAAATGTCCCGATCGCCACATAGCGGAGCGTATGCGCTGCTGGAAGTCGAACTTGCCGGCAGCCGTTTAGGCCGATCAGTTCCGGGCATGGTTGAGACATTCAAACGCCCAGCTTCGGGCGGCCTCGAGAGGGCAAGTTCACGGAGGTGGGAGATATATGACGACGACGGTGATCAGCCTGCGGTGGCGCACACGACCGCCCAGCTCTGTGGACGAGCGGCTGATGATCACCGACAACGGCCGGGCTCGGCTGGACGTGCTACGACCGAGAACGCCCAGCGACACCGTGGGCACTTACGAGGACGCGGTTCAGGATGGCGAAGCTCAGGAGCTGAGTGCGGCTGGATCCGATGTCGAGCTGGATGCTGAGGGGCAGGACGCACGGCTGAGCCCTGTCGCGATCGCAGCGGATCGGGTGGCGCAGCGCCTGCTGAGCTCGCCGCTCGCAGCGGCACAGTTCTTTGCACGCCCAGTTGGCGCCGTTCCACCGATCCCCCAGACGCTCGCGCTCGGCGTGCTCGGGAGCGGCTCGCAGCCGGTCGAGTTCCAGCTCGATCTCGCGGGTTGTGCGATTCACTTCAGTTCCGATGGGACGCCGGTGTCATGGATTCCGCTACCAGAGCTCTCGATGGGCTTCCTGACTCCGGAAGCCGAAGACTTGGGCGGCGTACGCCACCGCGCGATCGTCGAGCCCGGCGTATTGGGCTCCCTCTCTGTTCCGTTGGATATCCCCGACGGTGTTAACGAACTCAGCGCCTACATCGTGGGCAGTTGGTTCCTGCCTGGGGAAGAGTCACCCAAAGATTTTGAAGCCCGTACGGCGCCTCAGCCACTCTGAAGCACACTCACTCGAAAAGGCTTATCCAAAGTTCGTCGAATACAGGCGGCGGTCCGTTGTAGCCGTTCGCTCTGAGTGCCTTGTAGACAGCACGCACCAGTTGGCGCGGCCAGCGGGTGCGCTCGGAGGTGACTCGAATCAACGTCCAATGGTCACGGGCGAAGTCTTCATGACGATCGATGTCGGCGTTCCACTGATTGCGGTTCGTACGATGCTGATCACCCTCGTATTCGATGATCAACTTATAAGCGACATAAACCAGATCGACACGGCCGATCGGGCGCTGGTCGTCGCCAATGGTCAGGTTGCATTCTGGAGTTGGTAGCCCGGCTAGGACAAGGCATAGCCGCAGCCAGGTCTCCCGCGGCGAGTCCACCCGCTCCCGCACCAGCGCTACGGGGCTACGCGCCGCGACCACCCCACGCCCGGAATAGGTCTGGACCGCCGACTGCAGACGGACAATGGTGCTGCGTCGTCGTCGCAGCAGCCAATCCCCTGCGATCACAAGGTCGAGGAGATTCAAGGTGGAGGCGGCAACCAGCCAGCAGTGCTCGGGTGAGGCGATGCCATCTCGGTGTGCCGGAAGTTCTTTGACTCTCATGACCCGCACGTCACGCCGGCGCACGGGCCGTAGATGGGTGGTCGCGAAGATCATAGGAAGCTTGGGCCCGACATCGACCGCGTGCAATTGCAGTCCGGTCATCCCAGTTGCGATTGTGCCGGGAGGCAGAGCCAGCATGACCCCTCGGATTCTGAGGGCGTGGCAGTCTGCGGTCGCAGCGGAGATGTAGACGCCTCTAGCCAGGCGCCGAAAACGGGCACCCTGGAGCGTCTTCACGGAGACACCGAGAGCGAGGGCGTCGGCCGCCCGGAAGGGCTGTCGATAAAGTGCTGGCGGGATCACGCTTGGTTGCATGAGGACACCCTGCGGCCTTCAGACGGAGCCGCAGCCTGCCGGAACCCAATCTGTGGATAGCAGGTCTCGTCGCGAGTGTGCACTAACTTCCTACGCAGCGGCTGGGCCGTGGGTAGCAAGTGCACTCTCGCCGCAAGCTTTAACTGTCGCGAGCTTCTCATCTCTTTCTCATCGAAGGTCCGTTGGAATTGGATGCGACTTCGTCGCACACGGAGGTATCTAAGGGACCAGGCAGGCCAATGACCAGCACGACCGTGGAAGCGGTGCGACTGACAAAGCACTACGGAGGCCGTAGTGCGGTCCAGGATGTCAGTTTCACGGCTTCACAGGGCGAGATCGTCGGCCTCCTCGGGCCCAACGGAGCTGGTAAGACCACCACGATTCGATTGCTGACCACCGTCCTCGTGCCAACCAGCGGCGAGTTCTCGATCGCAGGACATCCCTCCACGTCGGCGTCGGAAATCCGACGATGTATCGGAGTCCTGCCCGAAAGCAGCGGTTATCCAGCACATCAGACAGGTGGGGAGTATCTGCGCTTCTTCGCGCGACTGTATGGACTGAGTCGCAGCAAGGCCAACAGTCTGGCTGCCGAACTGCTCGCCACTGTCGGACTGGAGCAACGTGCCGAATCCTCGGTCTCGACCTACAGCCGGGGTATGCGGCAGCGGCTTGGCATCGCCCGCGCGCTGATCAATGACCCTGTTGTGGTCTTCCTCGACGAACCGACTCTGGGCTTAGACCCTGCCGGACAAGCTCAAGTTCTCGATCTCATTCGCACCATCGCCAAGACTCGCGCGGCGACCGTTGTACTGAGCACCCACCTACTGCCTGAGGTGGAAGACGTCTGCTCCAAGGTGGTGATTCTGAATCACGGCAGAGTGGCCGGCGCCGGAAGCGTCGGCGAAGTGATCAGTACCGCCCTGATCGAGCAGTCTGCCGAACTCCGTGTGCCGATCGACCTGGTCGAGCGCGCCCGCACCGTACTCGCCGGCTTCCCAAACCTCGCCATTGACCAGCTCTCCGAGCAACCGGATGTGCTTGTCCTTGCCGTGGACGGAGCCGGTACAAGTGGCGGATCCGGCGACGTCATGAATGCCGCGCTGGCAGCCATTACCGCTGCCGGGATTCCAGTTCTGCGCTTCGAGCTGGAAGGTGCGCGGCTGTCCGACGCCTTCTTCAAGATGACCAGCGAGGCCGTCGCATGACGCTTCAAGTCGCACCACCAGACGTCCGTACGCCAGAGGAGTCACGAGCCATCACCGAGCGTCAGTCAGGGTGGCTTGTCATCGCGGAACAGGAATCACGGGATCTATGGACCAGCGGCCGCGGGTTGATCTTGCTCTTTTTGTTCAGCATCCTGCTCAGCGCCGTTACCTATCTAACGTCGACCAACCAGGCGCTGAACTTCCTGGAACAGCGGGAGTCAGTCAACCTCGTGCTGCAGCTCGCAGTGGCCGTTGGCGTACTCGTCACATTGGTAGTGAGCGCAGACGGAATCAGTGGCGAGCGAGAACGCGGCACCCTGGAAAGCCTGCTGGTCACCCCGGTCCCACGGCGGTCGATCATCGCCGGCAAGCTGATCGCGGCGTTGACCATGTGGTTTGCCACATTCGTTGTCACCATCCCCTACGTCTGGGTGCTTGCGCGCGGCGTCGGCATACTGGGCCAAGCGCTCGCACTTGGCTTCTGCGTCGGAACTTTGGTGGCCGTCGGCTTGGCTTGCGTCGGGTTGTTGATCAGTGGGGTCTGCAACTCCAACAAGACAAGCATTGCCGCCAGCCTCTTCCTGATGTTGATCTTGTTCGCGCCCACTCAATTGCCGAGTGGATTGCCCCAGGGCTGGTTCTTTGACGTGCTACGGCGAGCCAATCCAGTTGACTCCGGCCTGGCCTACATCTCATCGATCTTGGTGAATGGCCACAGCTGGACACAAGACCTGTCCTATCTGATCACGCCGTTGCTGACGGCGATCATCGCAGGCGGCGCGCTCATCCTTGCCGGGCCACGGCTGGTACGGCTGACGCCAGGAGTGAATGCCGGATGAGGGCACTGATCATGATTCTGCTGCTGGCCGGTGTACTTATCGAGCTACCGGCACCTGCCCTTGCCGACCCGCTCACTGTCGAGGTGGTGGCTGATCCACCGGTCGTCTCAACGGTGCTCGGCGATCACTTCGAGGTCAGCACCGAAGTCAAGAACACCGGCACCAAACCGACCGGCGAGATTCTGGCGCACTTGAACGTCGCGAGCATCGAGGGCAGCGTGTACGTCGATCCTGAGGATTGGTCGTCGGAGCGCAGTCAGCAACTGTCACTCAAGCCCGGCGAAAGCCGCGAACTCAGCTGGGAGATCCAGGCTGTCAACTCCGGTCAATTCGCTGCCTATGTGGTCGTTGTGCCGTTCGGCGGCTCGGTCAACGGCAACGAGCAGCTCAGCATCAGTCCGCTGGTCAAGGTCGACGTCGCCCAGCGGACAACTCTGACTGCCGGCGGCGCATTGCCGGTGGTGCTTATGGTCCCGCTTCTTACCGGTGTGGCCGCCGGGACGGCGCTGTTCCGGGTGCGTCGTCGAAGGGGGGCGGGCACATGACCGCATCTCCGCTGGCGCGTGCGCCCCAGCCACTACCTCTTCGTGAACACGATGCCAGCGGAGGCCAACCCGCGGTATCGGTGATCATCACCACGTACAACTCCGGTTCCCTGATCATGTACGCCCTGGACGCCCTTCAGGCGCAATCGCTTCCGGCGGACTTGATCGAGATCTTGGTTGTCGATGATGGCTCGACTGATGACACTTGGACTCATCTGAGTGAGCTGGCCGCGCAGCGGACCAACATCAAAATCTTTCTGCAACCACACACTGGTGGGCCCAGCGCTGGCCGCAACCGCGCCCTGGCCGAGGCCAGCGGGGAGTACGTCTTCTTCCATGATGCGGACGACTACCTGGGGCGGGACGCGCTGCGGCGGCTGCTGAACATGGCTCGGCAACAGGACTCTGACGTCGTGGTTGGCCGGGTCAGCTGGATTGGGCAAGAGGCGGAGGCCGGCTTTCGTAAAACTGTGCCAGACGCTGACATTGTTGCTGACAGGATTTGGCGATCGCTGACACCACATAAGTTGATCCGTCGGTCGTTGATCGAGCAGCTAGGTCTTCGCTTCTGGGATGACATGGTGCAAGGCGAAGATCAGGTCTTCATGGCGTCCTGCTTCTTTGCGGCCCACAAGATCAGCATCCTTGGTGAGCGTGATCTCTATCACCGGCGCATGCTGCCCGACGGCAGCAATCTGTCGCGACAACGGCAAACCCTTGGCAACAAGCAACTGACGGCCTCTCGCATGGTGGGGCTGGTCGTCGCCAACACCACACCGGGCCCGCGTCGAGACCAGCTCTTGCGACGCGTCTTCATCCGCACTCTCCCTCCGGCTCTCAACCGTCCCTTCATGGCGGCTCGGCCGGCCGAGCGAAAGGAGTTCCTCGAGGTGATGCGAGCAGAGGTCTTTCCCTATCTACCGCATTCCGTGCTGGGCGAGCTGAGTGACCCACAGCGGCTGCGGATGCTGATGGCAAAAGCCGGAGCAGCGGAGGATCTGGTGGAGCTCAACAAGGCGCTACGTTCGCCCATCCCGTACGGCGAGGGAGAGTTGCCGACCTACACGCTCGGTCCGAAGCTTGACCGCCTGCTGAGTGCTGCGGACCGCCAGGTCGCCGCGCCTCGCCTGGCCACAGAGCCGATCTTGTGTCAGGCATCTCTGTCGAGGAGCGGGCTCACGCTTGTGGTAAGCATCGAAGACGGCCTTGGAACTCGGCCACAATGGCTCAGGCTCGGCGCCTGGCTTCCCGGCAGCGCGGACTTTGTTGATCTTGGACCTGCGGCGTCACGGATCGGCTCCACATTGACGTTCAAGATCAGCCCACGGCAGCTCTGGCAGCAGGATACGGCCTCGGATGACTTGCATACCGAAAGCAGCGATCAGCGGCAATGGATCATGCTGCTGATGGCGCAGCGGAGGGACACAATGATCGGCGCCAGCCCGATCATGTGGCCGGAGACCCTTGAGCACGGGACCTTCCGCCTGGATCGCCGAGGCCGCCATCCACAGATCCAGCTCGGTAGTACGGCAGGCCGATCCGTCATGATCACGATGCGGCGACCGAAACGATCACCGACCTGGCATCGTCCCCGCCTGGTGGTGTGAGGACCAGGCTGGCGCAGAAGCGTCGTGCATCAGGCGCCCCACCATGTCGTCGTCGACATCGGCGAAGAAGGTCCCGACAACATCCTCGATCTCGTCGAATCCCTCAGCGCAGAACAGCAGCGGCTGGTAGTGCGTGATGTCGTACGTCTGAACACCCATCCGCCCGACGTCCAGTGGCCGAAGCTCGGCTCGTTCGATCTGCTGGATTTCCCCGTACGAGGACAGCAAACCGGCGCCGTAGGTGCGTACTTCACCGTGCTCGCGTACCACGCCGAACTCCAGGGAGAACCAGAAGACCTTCGAGACGAACTCCAGCGCTTCGGTGGTCTCGACTCGCCGAGCGGCCTGGCCGGCCACTCTGTAGAGAGCCGCGAAACGATCATGAGCCAGGCAATTGCCGTGACCCACAACCTCGTGGATGACATCCGGCTCTGGGGTGTAGAGCGGTACGGAGTGGTGGCGGATGTATTGCGTGGAGTGGAAAATCCCGTCCGCCAACGAGCCGTAGAACTCAAGAAGCGGAACCAGGCCGGCCGCCGGCACATATTGGAAGCCGGTAAGTGGGCGAAGCATCTCATTGACTTCAACGAGCTGCGGGATGTGATCCTCGGGAAGGCGGAGTCGCTCCTTCCCCTCCAGATACGCCGCGCAGGCTAGGCGCTCGTGCAAGTTGTGCAGCTCGGCACAAACAATCCGCCAAACCTCCTGCTCGGCGTCGGTGTACGTCGCAACGGGCGGGGGCGTGCCCCGCTGCCAGTCCATGGCAAGTGCGGCAAGGGCGTTGCGTCGGGCCCGGTACTCGGGGTCCACAGCACCTGGATGGTCATCACCCAAGTGAACGGTGACATCGTCGCCAGAGCGGGTCACCGGTGAATAAAGCTGAGCTTCTTCGAACATCGCTGCCTCCGGGGTCTCCGGACGTCGCGCAGCGCGGCGTCGCATTGGACTTGTGGTCCACAGACCAGGTTAGGCGTCCCGAGCCCTGGCCCGTCATACCCCCTAAACGTGTCGAAGGGCCCGAGGCGAGCCCCAGCCAGAACCTATGCGCCCTGAGCCTGTCGAAGGGCGCGCGGCAATATGCCGAGCGATGTAGGAAGCATCACGTCCGACTCCGCCCACCAGCGATGGAGCCAGGGAACTGAGAAAGAACAGGCCGACAAAGTAAAGTCCGGGCTCGGCGGTCGTACCACGCTCGTGCATGGGACGACCTTCTTGATCAAGTACATCAACCTCAATCCAGTCGAACACCGAGCGGTAGCCGGTGCACCACCCCACGTTGCGTACATCAAGGACGCGTCCATCTTCCAGGATCGGCCTGCCGTCACGCACTGCAACCGTTCCCGGTACGCGTACCACTCCGGCGGCGTCGAGATCTTTCGGCTTGACCCGTACGAGCGGAAGCGTGGTCTTGATCATCTGCGGTCGCATTCGGCGTCCGACGGGATTCGTCACGCTGGCCACGCGGGAGAGAAAGAACCAAAACGGTAGTGTGAGGAGCCGATCCAGCAGGCTGCCAGGTCGAGTCGGTTCGCTGCCTGGATGGCCTCCGGTAGCCAGCACGACATTGTCCGCCTCGAACGAATGATCATTTACGCTGACCAGGAAACGGTCTTCGATCTTGGTTATGGAATCCACATGTGTTCCGATCCGGACAGAAAGATCGAATCTGGCGGCGTAAGTCTCGAGGTAATCGGCCATCTCGTCCTTGGTCGGACAACGACTCCCCCGCCCTGGGAAAACCAAACCAGGCAAGGCGCTTAGATACGCGGGGGTGAAGAGTCGCAGCGAGTCCCAGCGCTCGCGCCAGGCATCACCGAGTCGCTCATGCGCATCCAAGATCAGGAATGAGCGGCCCAATCGGGCAAGGTGATAGCCGTGGCGAGGCCAGCCTGGCCGCCGCCAACGATGATGGTCTCGACTTCGGAGATCATGAGGTGACGGTAGGCCTTTTGATGGCGGCCTAGCATCGCTGAAATCCCTCATCTTGTCACGGCGGAATGGGGAGATCTGCCCACCCTGGCTGCAAGATCTATTGCCTAGCGCCTAGGCCGTACGACGGCGCCGCAAGGACGGCTCCCGCAAGGCTAGCGGCAGGTAGCCGGAGTCGGATTCGCGGTTGATCGTGGCTCCCGGCGGAACGATCTTGTCGATGCGATCCAGAATGTCCTCGCTCAGCGTCACATCCACGGCGCCGAGCTGGGACTCGAGCTGCTCCATTGTCCGCGGCCCGATGATCGGTGCCGTCACCACAGGATGAACGAGGGTAAAGGCCAGTGCGAGATGGATCAGCGTCAGGCCCGCATCTTCCGCCAGCAGCGCAAGCTCCTCAACGGCATCAAGCTTCGCTTGATTCTCAGGTCTGCTCATGTCGTAACGACCCGGGAGCCGTTGGGCCCGGCGGGATTCAGGGACCTCTTGTCCCTTGCGGTATCGGCCGGTAAGCCAACCTCCGGCGAGTGGGCTCCATGGAATGACGCCCATCCCATACTTCTCAGCAACCGGCAATACATCAGCCTCGATGCCGCGTACCAAGATCGAATACGGTGGTTGCTCAGTGACAAAACGCCCCAGCCCCCGGCGTTCGGCAAGCCATTGCGCTTCAACGATCTCGTACGCGGGAAAGGTCGACGATCCAAAGGCGCGAATCTTGCCCTGGCGCTGTAGGTCGGTGAGCGCTCCTAGCGTCTCCTCGACATCAGTGCCGGGATCCGGACGATGAATCTGGTACAGATCAATCCAATCGGTCTGCAACCTGCGCAGACTGTCCTCGACCTCTTTGATGATCCAGCGTCGGGAATTTCCGCGCTTGTTCGGATCGCCGGGCTCACCGGCCGGCGTACCCATCTGTCCATGCACCTTCGTTGCCAGGATGACGTCGTCCCGCCGTCCACCGGCCAGCGCCTTGCCGACAATCCTCTCCGACTCACCTTGGGAGTAGACGTCAGCGGTATCGATGAAGTTGATGCCGGCATCCAGTGCTCGATGGATGATCTTGATCGATACGTCGTGATCAGGCTCTCCCCAAGCCCCGAACATCATTGCGCCCAAGCAGAGTGGGCTTACGTGCATGCCGGTACGTCCAAGTCCGCGATACTCCATGGCCAACAGCCTAAAGATCGAATCCCTGGCCAGCATGGCGGCCTGAAGTTAGGCTGGCCCGACATGCCAACAATCCTCTGGCAGGACATTTCAAGTGGCGCCCTCGACCGCTGCCAGCTTGACCTCACCCCTGATGGATTACGTCTGGCCGGTACGGTGCTCACTGCCGTCCGCGGCGACCCGCTCGAGGTCCGCTATCTGATTACGACCGACGAGAAAGGCCTGACCCGCCGGGTTGAGCTTGAGTTGGACGGATCAACTCACCGCGTGCTGCTTGCCGACGGCGCTGGTCGCTGGCATTGGGACGGCGGCCCTGACCTGACCGACGTGGCCGGGTCGCTCGACGTCGACCTCACCGTCACCCCAGCGACCAACACTCTTCCTATCCGTCGCCTGCAACTCGACATCGGCCGTGCCGCAGATTTGCGGATGGCATGGGTCCAGTTTCCAGGGCTAGAGGTGATTGGTTCCGAGCAACGCTATGAGCGCCTGGCACCAGACCGCTGGAGATTCTCAACGGGGGATTTCCAAGCGGAGCTTGTTGTTGACCGCGACGGCCTAGTTCATGACTACAGTGACTTATTCCGCGCAGTCGCATACCGCCCTTGATTCAGGAGGCGAGCGCTCTGGCCTTCAACTTGTCGAACTCCTCCTGGGTGATCGCACCGCTATCCAGCAGGCTTTTTGCGGAAGCGATTTGTTCGGCTGGGTTGCTACGGCCCGCAACGCTCTGGATGTACTGATCGGACGCAGCTTGGGCTCTTCTCATCTCTCCCGCCTGGCGCTCGCCCATCCCGCGGCCGCGTGCGATCAAGTAAATGATCGCCGCGAGGAATGGAAAGATGATCAAGAAGATGATCCACAGCGCCTTCCACCACCCGCTCAGATCCCTGTCACGGAACAGATCAATAATGATCTGGAACAGCACCATCAGGTAGCACACGAAGAAGAAGGTCCAGACCAGAAGCCAGAACCAGTCCGAGAAACTATTCATCACGCCAGCCTTCCGCTGAACCTAGGAAGCGCTGCACTGCGCCAGCCGCGACACACTCTAGGGGATTTATACCCCGGTTACTGGGAAACCGAAGGTGCCGTAGCGGGTCGCCCTGACCGATCACCCGTAGTGGGTGATTTCACTCCGACTTGATGGTGAGAGCATCGTGCTCAAGTTGACGGTACGGCGATGCATATCAGCACGCCGATGGGCGTGGGAGGTACAGCATGACTGAGCAGGACAGCATGACCGAGCAGGACAGCATGACGCAGCAGGACAGCGTGACTGATCTGGACAGCGTGGCCGAAGAGGCCGTTGGCCCGATCGACTATCTGGCGATTGAGTTGCCCTCCGCGAGGATGAGAGGAGAAGGTCTCGCAGCAATCGTCGACCTAGTCGACCGCGGCATTATCACTGTGCTTGACCTCAGAGCTGTCACGCGAGAGGCCGACGGTACTTTTACCGCGGTGGCGATCACCGATCTCGACCACGACGGGACGCTCGACCTCGCCGTCTTCGAAGGTGTCGAATCCGGAATGTTGGATGATGACGATCTTCGGCAAGCCGCCGAGCTTATAGAGCCAGGGAAGGTCGTGGCGCTGCTGCTCTACGAGAACAGGTGGGCCCGTCCGTTTGTTGGGGCCATGAGGCGGGCCGGTGCCGAGCTCATTGCGAGTGGCCGAATTCCAGCGGACGAAGTAGAGGCGATGCTCGACGTGCTGGAGGCTGAAGAGACAGAAGCTCAGGCGACATAGACGACAGACCTAAGAGGTTAGAGAGGACGAACCATGGGACTCATTGGTGGAATGGCCCGAACTGCGGTTGTTGCCGGTACGGCGACCGCGGTATCCAACCGCGTATCGCGGCGACAGGCCAACCGGTGGGCAGGAAAGGACCAGCAAGCCCAGGATTCAGCGGATGCAGAGGCCTACAGGCAGCAGCAGTACGACCAACAGCAGGGGTATCCACCGCAGCAGGGGTACCAGCAGGGCTACCCGCCCCAACAGGGGTATCCGCCGCAGCAGGGCTACGCACCGCCTCCGCAGCAGGCTGCAGCTCCGTCGCAGGATGACATGATCGCCCAGCTACAGAAGCTTGGCGAGCTCAAGTCAGCCGGGGTATTGACCGAAGAGGAGTTCGCCGCACAGAAGGCGAAGATTCTCGGCAGCTGACCAAGATCCATGTCGTGTGGCGAGGGCGTAGCCCCTCGCCACATCATCAGCCGTGTCGGCGACCGGTGTCGCATCAATCGCGTAAGGTGCGGTCGTGAAGCCCTTCCTGCTGCTTGCGATCCGTGCCGAGGACGTCGCGGCCGACGACGAGTATGCCGCCATGCTCCGCTTTGCCGGCCTCGACGAATCACAGCTGCGGCGATTTCGGATGGAGCAGGCCGAGCTCGGCAGCGTTGATCTTGATAACTGGTCGGGAATCATCTTGGGCGGTGGGCCGTTCCAGGCCAGCGATCCCGAGGATACCAAGTCAGCAACCCAGCGCCGAGTCGAGGCTGAGCTGTCTGGGTTGCTTGATCAAGTAGTGGAGCGTGATTTTCCGTTCTTGGGCGCGTGCTACGGAATCGGAACTCTTGGCCGGCATCAGGGTGCGGTGGTCGACCACACCTTCCACGAGCCGATCAGCGGTGTTCAGATCAAACTGACCGAAGCGGGTGAAGAAGATCAACTCTTTAGCGACGCCGGTTCACAGTTCGGCGCGTACGTCGGGCACAAGGAGGCGATTAGCAAATTGCCGGCGCACGCGGTAGCGCTGGCCTACTCCGAGTCGTGTCCCGTCCAGGCTTTTCGCGTTGCAACTCGGGTTTACGCAACTCAATTCCACCCAGAGCTGGACTTGGATGGGCTGGCAACGCGCATCGAGGTCTACAAGTACGCCGGCTACTTCGAGCCTGAGGAAGCTGATGCTGTTTTGGCCGCCGCCCGGGCCAGCGGAGTCACCGAGGTGCCAAACGTGCTGAAGAGGTTTGTCGAGCTCTTCGGGCGCTAGATGGCAGAGCTCACTTCTACAGCTGCGCCAGCCCACTCCCGAGAATGACGACGCCAATCATGAACATGATGAGGGAGGTCAGCATTCGCCCGTTGTCTCGGAGCCAGTCACGAGCCAACACGAGCTTCGGCTCGACTCTTTGTGGCGCCAGGAACGAGGCGACGATGGGTATGACGACGGTCGACGTAGCGATCGCGGTGTAGATAGCGATCAGGGCGGCAGTCTCGCCGACATTCAACCCGACCGCGTGCAGCGCAAGGCCGGCTGTGACGCCAAGGAGCAGACCCTTCGGGCGGAAGTTGAGAACGACGGCAACCGCAAAGGAAACCAGCGGTCCGAACGAGTCGACTGCCGAGAGCCAGCGCGGGAGGCCCGCTGTGTCAGTCCTGGAACGTCGGCGTAGATCAACAATCGGCAGCACCATCAGGGCAAGTCCGATGACGATCTCCAGTACGGCCGTCGCCTTCTGCTGAGCTCTCCGTGGCACATCGGGAAGCACCTGAGCGCCGAGTGCGCTGAGAGTGATCACGGCGGCGGCTCCAATGATCCAGCCGACAAGGAACGGCAGCGCAGCCCGGTTCTTATTCGGTGACAACAAGATCAAGATCGTTACCGTGATCGGCACCGAGCTGAGGGCGACTGCTACGGCAATCGGAAGCAGTGCGCCGAGTGCATGCCACATCGCGCTGACCGTCTCCCCTACTCCCGACTCATCGGCCACGCTATCGAACCTGAGCCGCCCTAAGGGTGAGTAGGCCATCAGGACCAAGATCGATTCGGGATCTGAAGCGACGGCTGACCTTGTCCAACGTCCTGCGGAGCCATCTGGAATCGTCACCGGAGGCGCGGTGCAACCGCATCTGGCGTGCTTGAAGCGGTGCCATTCTCAGATCTAGAAGTTCACCGGTTGTCGGATCGAGCCGCGCAAAATACAGCAGACGAAGATCATCACGATATTCCTTGTGGCCGCTGATCCCCTCGTAGTCGTCCACGAGGTCGCCACAGCCGTACAAAATCAGCTTCCTGCGGTAGACCTCCAGGGGTCGGGGATGGTGCGAGGAGTGACCATGCACAAGATCGACTCCGCCGTCGATGAGGCGGTGCGCAAAGCGAATCTGCTCCGAGTCGACCCGATAGCCCCAGTTCGAGCCCCAGTGCGCTGAGACGACTGTGATGTCACCAGGCTGTCGAACTTCGCGCACTCGCCGGCACAGCTCATCGGCAAGCGCCTCAGTGAGAATAGGCAGGAAATGGACGCCGGGCTCATCCTCGGTAGCTGCCCAACCGTACGGTACGCCGCTGGATGGCGAGCCGAAAGCGAAGACCAGGATGCGTCCATCGGCCCTTGGAATGGGGATGATCGCAGGCGCCCGAGCCTCACGCAGCGACCGTCCAGCGCCGGTTGCCCTAAGGCCCGAGACACCGAGCACATCGAGGGTCTCGAGTAGGCCGCTACGTCCGAAGTCGAGCACGTGGTTGTTGGCCAGCACGCATGCGTCAGGCTCAGCAGCGACGAGTGCTGCGATATTGCCGGGACTCATCCGGTAGTGGACGGCCTTGCCCCGGGCGTAGTCGTCACTGGTAGTGATGCTTGTTTCGAGATTGATGATCCGGGCGTCGCAGTTGGCAGCCGTAAGCAGCTCCAACCCGTCGCCCCAGGGCCAGGACCAGTCGACAGGTTGCGGGATGTGGCCGTTTACCCGTGCCGCTAGATCGACGTAGGTTCGCGCATCCCGCACCATCCGTTCGTACAGAACTGGCTTTCCCGGATGCGGCAGAATTTGATCAACGCCGCGACCGAGCATGACGTCGCCGCAAAGAAACAGTGTGAGGACGTCGTCCGCTGCTGACCTCGGCGCAGGCTCTGACATTTCTTCACAGAGTAGAACGTCATCACCGGGCGTTAGGCTGACAAGTTCAGGGCAGACACCCGTCAAGGAGGGCCATGGATACCGTTCTGGTGACCGGAGGCACAGGCCATCTAGGTAGGGACCTCGTTGCTCGCCTCAAGGGCGCCTATCGGGTACGCGTCCTGGCTCGATCCGGGGGTTCGGACCCCGACGTGGACTGGATTCGTGGTGATCTTGCTACGGGGGAAGGCATTGCCGAGGCCTTGGCCGGCAGCCAGACGGTGATTCATGCGGCTACGTTGTCCGCCGCTGCGCGCCGCGGCTACCCGGTGCCGAAGGACCTGTGGTCAAGCCCGACCTCGGTTGATCGTGAGGGCACGGCGCGGCTGTTGGATCAGGCCGCCGCGGCCGGCGTCGGTCACCTGATCTACGTCTCCATCGTCGGGATCGACAAACCTCGGATTCCGTACCTGCGAAACAAATTGGAAGCAGAGCAGCTGGTACAGCAGGGCCCGGTGCCGTGGTCCATCGCCCGCGCCGCTCAATTTCACTGGTTGCTTGATCGCATGCTGGGCAAGATGGCTCGGCTCCCGATGGTGCCGCTGCCTGATATGGCGTTCGAGCCAGTAGATACGACCGACTTCGCCGACTATCTCGTCGAATCGGTTGTTCAGGGCCCAAACGGCCGGCTAGCTGACTTCGGCGGTCCTGAGGTCCTGACGCTTACGCAGGTGTTTGAGCAGTGGCAAGAAATCAGGAAGCATCCGGCGCGTACGATGCGCATTCCCTTGCCATCGGTAGCCAGAGACGCCGCGTCGGCGATGTCAGTCAGTGTTCCCGGCAGCCGGCATGGCAAGGTCACGTGGGCCGAGTGGCTGCGCACTCATCCACCTGAGTGATCTCCCTATGGCTCGCCCATAGCTAATATGAGCCGCGTGCCGATGGAGTCCTTGACAGGCAAGCGTGGCTACGTGTCCTCCGCGCGTACCCAACAGGCCCGGGAGACTCGCAGGCGAGTGATCGACGCGGCGACTCAGTTGTTTGTCGAGCAGGGCTATGCAACCACCACGATGCGAATGATCGCCGGCGAGGCTCGGGTGTCCGTCCCGACGGTGGAGTTGCTGTTCGGTACCAAGGCGCAGCTATTGCATGTGGTGCTCGATGTTGCTGTTGCGGGTGACGACGAGCCAGTACCAATGCTCGACCGGACTTGGGCAGCCGATGCGCAATCCGCGCAAGACGTCGCGGCGTTTCTATCTGCCGTGGCCGAGGTACTGCGGGAAGCCCAGGTTCGGTCTGCTGGCGTGATGCTGGCAGCGTATGAGGCAGCGGCCTCGGATGCGGACATCCATGTGGTGATCACCGATCGAGAACGACAGCGCGCGCGTACGGCCGGCTGGATCATCGATGGGGTTCTCGGCCGCGCCTCACTTCGGCCGGGGCTCGACCGATCGACCGCCGTGGACACCGTGTGGATGTTGATGGATCCGGTGGTCTTCAGCCGGCTGACGCGCCATCGGGGCTGGAGCGCTGAGCGCTATGCGACATGGTTCGCCGACTCAGTGGCTCAGCTGCTCCGCCCTAACACATGACTTTTCTTGTGATCAACTTTGGGGTTGGACGGCGTCAACCATCCACGGCACACCGAACTTGTCAGTGCACATGCCGAAAAGGTCGCCCCACATCTGCTTCTCAAAGGGCATCGTCACGGTGCCACCTTCGGAAAGCTTGTCCCAGTAGCCACGCAGCTGTTGCTCGTCATCGCCACTCAGGCTGATCGTGATATTGCCCCCGCCCTCATTGAAATCCATGCCGGGTGGAGTGTCCGCTGCCATCAGCGTCATGCCGTTATCGGCATCAAGCTGCCCGTGCATGATGTTGTCGGCACCGGGTGCGTTCGCGTCGCCGTACTGGCCGAATGTGTTCAGGTTGAGATTGCCACCGAAGACGTCCCGGTAAAATTCCAGTGCTTGCCGGGCATTGTCGCGGAAGCTGATGTAGGGGTTGAGAACTGAAGGCACCTCTGCTCCTTCCGAGTGTTTGACGGGTTGCTCGTTGTACATTACTCATGCGGTCTGACACAAATCTGATGAGCCCCGGCAGCGCTCAATACAGCTTGTCTGGTGAATTTGGAGTCGCCTCCGATGTCCTCCTCAGATCTCGCCCACGTTGATCAGCATGATGCCTGGCCTGTGATCGTGGTGGGCGCCGGTCCTGCTGGACTTGTCGCGGCGATCACTCTCGCCCGAGCGGGAATCCGGGTCCGCGTAGTCAACCGCCGGACAAGTGTCTTTGCTCACCCTCGTGCCACCGTCGTCAGCCTTAGATCGATGGAGCCGTTCCGCTCTTGGGGTTTGGAGCAGGAGCTTTGGGCGGGTGGGGACGATTTGGAGTGGCGGATGTTGGTGACACCGACGCTTTCCAAGGCCGCTTCAGGGGAGTTGATCGACGTCGGCTATCCAAGCCGTACCGAGAGTGCCCGACTCAGCCCTACCCGGCCGGCTGCAGTTCCCCAAGATCATCTCGAAACCGTGTTGATCAAATATCTGCAGAGCCTGGCAATTGCGCGTGTTGATCTTGGACTGAGCATGGAAGACCTTTGGCCGGGCGCGAACGGGCTTCACGTCAAGCTTCGCGCCGTCCAGAGTGGAGTAAGTGAAGTCGCCGAGGCTCGATATGTCATTGGCGCAGACGGTGTGCGAAGTTTGGTGAGGCAGCGTCTAGGCCTCACCCTGACCTCGAGCGATGAGGTGCTGCACTCGTTTTCCGCCGTAATCCGGGCGCCGCTGTGGGAGGTCGTTGATCGCCAGCGCTATGGGATCTATGCGACCGCGACTCCTGCTCGGAGCACTTTTCTGCCCGCCGGCCAGGGCGACCGCTGGGTCTACGGCTTCAGCTGGGACCCTCGAGTGGAACAGATGCCCAACCTCAGCGAGAACGAATTGATTGCACGAATCCGGCTGGCTGCCGGGGTTCGCGATATGTCGATACGGGTGATCGATCAGCGCAGGTTCACCTTCTCAGCGGCGCTCGCCGATCAATTTCGAGTCGGCAACGCGTTCCTCATCGGTGACGCTGCCCATCATGTGACGCCGCGTGGCGGCACCGGAATGAACACCGCCAGCGCCGATGGCTTCAACCTGGCCTGGAAGCTCAGTTGGGTCCTCAATGACTGGGCACCAGATTCGATGCTGGACACCTATGAAACCGAGCCGCGCCCCGTAGCCGAACATAACTTGGTGCGTTCGCTCGACCCCATGGGCAGTCGCCGCCGGGCCCAGGATGAACTCCGTTTCGATCTTGGCGATCGACTGCCTCATGTGTGGATTGACCGCCCGGCCGGCCGCATCTCAAGCCTTGATCTCCTTGGTCCAGGACTCACTCAGTTGAGCGTGGATCTGTCGTCGCCGCAATTGAACAATCCGTCACACGTTCCTCCGATCACGGGGCATCGTCTCGAGCCTCTAGCCGCGGCTGCGTCGGCGCCGATCAGCCTGGCGGCATCCTGCTTCGCCCGGACGGCGTCATTTGGGAGCCTCCGGCGCAGGCAGCATTGAGTGCAGCTTGATTCGGCTGGGTCGGCTCATCGTTGACGATCAATGATCTGGTCGTCGTCGTGAGTGCCGTAGAACTCCACTTGCCGGCTCATGATCGTACGCATTGAGGTGCCGCGCGGCATCCCGTAGACCGTTTCTGGAAAGTCGAGTTCAGACTGGACTTGCCACAGCTGATCATGCTGGTCCGGTGCAAAGAGCTGTGCTGGATTACCGGCGGCAATCCAGCCGATCGGGATGATCGTTTCCGGGGCTAGGTGAGAGTTGACGTGCAGCACGCTGTTGATTCGCAGCTCAGATTTCGTGCCGGCAACTGATCCCGGAAAGAGTGACGCTCCGGTCGCTATGAAGACTTCGTCCTCGATTGTCGCTCCATTCACGTGGACATGGGGGCCGATGAGTACCGCATTGCCTACGGATACTGGATGGTGGGCCCGGGCGCGGACCAGAGCATTTTCCATGATGACGACGTCTTCGCCGAGCCAGATTTCGCCATTCTCTGCGGTCAACACGGCGCCGTGCAGCACCCGCGCCCGCTCGCCCAGAGTGACCGCGCCGCACAGCACAGCCGACGGCGCCACATAAGCGGACTCCGGGATCACGGGCCGCTCTCCCCGATGCGTAACAATCATGCTCCGGGAGCGTACCCATGGCGACCACGGGACGAGGCAATAGGCCAGCGGCGGTTGACAGCGGGCCTCGTGCGGTCAGAGAGTTATTGGATGTCCCAATCTCACTCAGGAGGAAGTTGATCATGCAGAAGGTCGTGCACTTCGAGATCCCGGCTGATGACGTCGAGCGAGCGAAGAGTTTCTACGGCTCGATCTTTGGCTGGGAGCTGCAGACGGTGCCGATGGGCGAGGGGGGCGAGTACACGTCGGTGAGGACCACTGCGGTGGACGAGCAGACCCAGATGCCCACCGAGCCGGGCGCCATCAACGGCGGCATGTTCCAGCGGGATGAGCAGACACCATCGGCGCCGGTGATCACGATCGACGTGGACGGCATCGATGATGCACTGAAGCAGGTCGAAGATCAGGGCGGTAGCGTTGTCACACCCAGGACGCCAATTCCCGGCATGGGCGCCTTTGCCTACTTCAAGGATCCTGAGGGCAATGTGCTCGGCTTGTGGGAGACCACTGCGTAGGCCGCAAGATCACCAATTTGGGTTTTTCTTCCGCCATTGGGTCTGCTGCCGCACGCCAGATTGTTTGTGCGTATGGGGTGTCGCCGAGTGGGTGGCTGCCGGTGGCGTTGATGAGGTAGATGCGTTTGTGGGGTGATCGCCACAGCCAGGTGCCGGGTTCGGGTTGTCGTACCTGCCAGCCG
>Ga0075432_10000070_pt1 | contig 20384 bp, 14 predicted proteins | sample RhiMethybrSRZTD1_FD_72781 | JGI IMG/M metagenome (GOLD analysis project Ga0075432, IMG submission 72781) | Populus rhizosphere microbial communities from Tennessee, USA - Rhizosphere MetaG P. TD hybrid SRZTD1 | ecosystem: Host-associated > Plants > Roots > Rhizosphere > Soil | place: USA... | reverse complement strand
AGATCAACCCCGTTGGCCGCCATGAACCCGTTGAAGCCGAAAAGGCTCAGGGTGATGCTGGCAATCAGCACGACCGCCAGGTTAGTGGCCAAAAACAGCAGGATGCGCATCATGGTTGTAGAAATCTCCTTTTGCTAAAGATATAGCGTACTGCGGGGTATATAAGGTGCTGCACTGCGCTATTCAACCGGGTGACTATTTCAAACTGTGTCCTACGGCAACAGTGTAGTCGCTTGCAGGGCATTTCCGACGCGGGCATGGGAAGTGTTTGACAGACAAAGAACGGAGCAAGCCCCCGTGGTTGTTAGGCGCGAGCGCCCAGCAAGTGATCAGCCATTGCATGAAGCAAGGGTGTGCGGAAGGACGCAAAGATGTGTTGCTGAATTAATCGCCGTGCGACTTTCTCATAAAGTCGCACGGCGACAGACCCCTTACTGGCGGTAGGATTTGAGGAAGTTGCCGATTCGGCCGACGGCCATCTCCAGATCATCCACACGCGGCAGGGTCACCACGCGGAAGTGGTCCGGCCAAGGCCAGTTGAAGGCTGTGCCTTGAACCACCAGCAGCTTCTCGGAGAGCAGCAGGTCGAGTACGAACTTTTCGTCATTGTGGATCGGGCAGACTTTCGGGTCGATTCGCGGGAACGCATACAGTGCACCCATCGGCTTGACGCAGCTCACGCCCGGAATGTCGTTGAGCAGTTCCCAGGTGCGATTGCGCTGTTCCAGCAAGCGGCCCTGGGGCAGGACCAGGTCATTGATGCTCTGGTAGCCGCCCAGTGCGGTCTGGATCGCGTGCTGGCTCGGCACGTTGGCGCACAGGCGCATGTTGGCCAGCATGTCGATGCCTTCGATGTAGCTCTGCGCGTGATGTTTCGGGCCGGAGATGGCGATCCAGCCGGAGCGGAAGCCCGCCACGCGATAGGACTTGGACAGACCGTTGAAGGTCAGGCACAGCAGGTCCGGGGCCAGCGAGGCGGTGCAGATGTGCACGGCGTCGTCGTACAGAATCTTGTCGTAGATCTCGTCGGAGAACACCACCAGGTTGTGCTGGCGGGCCAGTTCCAGCATGCCCAGCAACACTTCCTTCGAATACACCGCGCCGGTCGGGTTGTTCGGGTTGATGATCACCAGCGCCTTGGTGTTCGGGGTGATCTTGGCCTTGATGTCGGCCAGGTCCGGCCACCAGTTGGCTTGCTCATCGCACAGGTAATGCACCGGGTTGCCGCCCGACAGGCTGACCGCGGCCGTCCACAGCGGATAGTCCGGGGCGGGTACCAGCACTTCGTCGCCGTTGTTGAGCAGGGCCTGCATCGACATCACGATCAACTCGGAAACGCCGTTGCCCAGGTAGATGTCTTCGATGCCGACGCCTTCAACCTGCTTCTGCTGGTAGTACTGCATCACGGCTTTGCGCGCGCTGAACAGGCCTTTGGAGTCGCTATAACCCTGGGCGGTCGGCAGGTTGCGGATAACGTCCTGGAGGATTTCGTCCGGCGCTTCGAAACCAAAAGGCGCCGGGTTGCCGATGTTCAGCTTGAGGATGCGATGACCTTCCTCTTCCAGGCGCTTGGCGTGCTTGAGCACTGGGCCGCGAATGTCGTAGCAGACGTTGGCGAGCTTGTTCGATTTGCTGACCTGCATGGCGATGTGTTCCCGAAAATGAACGATCCAGGCGGCGTATGAACTACCGTACTGGGAATCCTGCGTATTCACACAGCCTGACGCCTTGAGATGCAGCGCCCATAAATCCGTTTGAATGCGCGTGGTCTGGCTGCCAGACTGGCGTTTGACGAGGCGCAATCATACGTGCCGCCCGACCCGTGGAAAAGATACAGATCGGGCTTTTTCAGCTGCTGAGGTGTGATGATGGAAAAGTTGGAAAAAACCCTGGAAGAATGGAAGGCGATGCTCGACCCGGAGCAGTACAACGTGTGCCGCCTCAAAGGCACCGAGCGCCCGTTTTCCGGTAAATACAACGGCACCAAAACTGACGGTGTTTACCACTGCATCTGTTGCAACGAGCCGCTGTTCGATTCGAACACCAAGTTTGACTCCGGCTGCGGCTGGCCGAGCTTCTACGCACCGATCGGCGACAGTGCGATGGTCGAAATCCGTGACGTCAGCCACGGCATGATCCGTACCGAAGTGGTCTGCGCCAAATGTGATGCCCACCTTGGGCACGTGTTCCCGGATGGCCCGCCACCCACCGGTCTGCGCTATTGCATCAACTCGGTGTGCCTGGACCTGGTGCCGCGCGAATAATGTGAGCCTTGTAGGAGCCCTGCTTGTCGGTGATGTCTATCTCAAGGACGCCATCGCCGGCAAGCCGTGCTCCCACAGGGGTTCTCGTGCTCCATTGATTTATTAAATTGCACACAATTCAATTGCTCGCTATGTTTGTCTCTTCTTCTTTTATCAAGAGTGCAAGCCATGAGCGACAATCTGCTGAGCATCCCGTGCACCACCATCAAGGGTGAACAAAAGACTCTGGCGGATTACGCCGGCAAAGCCGTACTCGTGGTCAACACCGCCAGCAAGTGCGGCTTTACTCCGCAATACAAGGGGCTGGAAGAGTTGTGGCAAACCTACAAGGACCAAGGTCTGGTGGTCCTTGGCTTTCCGTGCAACCAGTTCGGCAAACAGGAACCCGGCAATGAAGGCGCCATTTCCGAATTCTGTGAATTGAACTTCGGTGTCAGCTTCCCGCTGTTCAAGAAGATCGAAGTCAACGGTGCCGGCGCCCATCCATTGTTCGTTCAGTTGAAAAAACGCGCACCGGGTGTACTGGGTTCGCAGGGCATCAAGTGGAACTTCACCAAGTTCCTGATCGGTAAGGATGGTCAATTGGTCAAGCGCTTCGCCCCGGCGACCAAGCCCGTGGACCTGAGCCGCGAGATCGAAGCCCTGCTCAAATGAACACGATGTCCGTTGATTCCCTGAAACTCGACAGTCAGCTCTGCTTCAAGCTGTACGCCGCGTCCCGGGCGGTGATTCGCGCCTACAAGCCAATGCTCGACCAACTCGGCCTGACCTACCCGCAATACCTGGCCATGCTGGTGTTGTGGGAATGGCAGGAGGCCGCCCCCGAGCAGCCGACGGTCAAGGCGTTGGGTGAGCGCCTGGCGCTGGACTCGGGGACCTTGACGCCATTGCTCAAGCGACTTGAGCAATTGCAGCTGGTGCAGCGTCAGCGCTCTGTTCGCGATGAGCGTGAAGTGCACTTGAGCCTGTCACCATCCGGTAAAGCGTTGCGAGAACAGGTGGGCCCGCTCAAGGCTCGCCTGTTGTGCGACAGCGGGGTGGATCTGGATCGTCTGAGTGATCTGCGCGAAGGCCTTGATCATTTGCTAGGGCAGATCAAGGCGCCGTCCTAGTTGGCACCCAGACGTCAAGCAGTGCGGCCAGTGCTTCACGGCGCAAGGGCTTGACCAAGTAGTCGTTCATACCCGCCGCGTGGCAGCGTTCGCGTTCCTCGGACATCGCGTTGGCGGTCAGTGCGACGATGGGTAACTGCGGCCAGCGCCCGCTGCGACGGATTTGCCGACTCGCTTCGTAGCCGTCCATTACCGGCATGTTGCAGTCCATCAACACCAGATCGAAGTCGCTGTGCTCAAGCTGATCCAGTGCTTCGGCACCGTGGGCGGCGACGATGACTTCACAGCCGAGTTTCCCCAGCATGCCCTTGGCCACCATTTGATTGACCGGGTTGTCCTCGACCAGCAATATCCGGCCGCGCCGCTGGTGAGGTACAACGTCGACCCGCGCTTCGTTGATCATGGCGGTTTGCGGCTGCAAGACTCGCCGCAAGTTCTGGTACAGCGCATTGCGCGCCAGCGGTCGTGCCTGTTGCTGCAAAGGCGCGAGGGCGCTCGCTTGTTCGCTGGGCATGAAGTTGCCGTAAGCGGTTACCAGCAGAATCGGTGCGGTCAGGGTAGGGCGCAGACCAAACAAGCATTCGGGGCAGTCGGTGATCAAGACATCAGGCTCCAGGCCAATCAATGAGTCATCCATTGAGCGCTGTTGATAGTCGAGCCCCCAGGCAGGTAACAGAGTCTTCAGCAGTTCTGCCAGCCCGCTACTGGCGGCGGTGATCGCAAGGACCTTGCCGGACAGCGGTGCCGGGGACATGGCGCGGGTGTGGGCGGGCAGCGGCAGGTCGGCGCAGAACTGGCTGCCGAAACCGGCTTCCGAGCTGATCGTCAGACGTCCCTGCATGGCTTCGCAAAGGTTATGGGTGAGGGCCAGGCCCAGTCCTGTGCCGCCGAACTGCCGGGTAATGCCGGCACCGGCCTGGGTAAATGGCTGGAAAATCTTGACCTGGGCATCCTGGGCGATCCCGATACCGGTATCGCAGACCTCGATTCTGACGCCCTGCGCGAACGTAGACAGACGTAAATCGACCCGACCGAAGCGGGTGAACTTGAGCGCGTTGGATAACAGATTACTGACGATCTGCCGTACTCGGGTCGGGTCCCCCAGCACCAGCGCCGGAAACTGCGGGTCGATCAAGCACGTCAGCTCCACGCTCGGCGCCGCATTTTGGGACAACAGATTGGCGGTGTCCTCGACCAACGAGCCAAGGTCGAATGGAATGTGCTCGAGTTCAAGTTGACCCGCATCGAATTTCGACAGGTCGAGAATATCGTTGAGCAGTTCCACCAGCACTTTGCCTGAGTCATGAGCGATCGACAGTTGTTGCTGCTGCTCGGCAGTGAGTGGGCCGTCCAGCGACAGCGCGATCATCCCTAACAGGCCGTTGAGGGGCGTGCGAATTTCATGGCTCATGTTGGCCACAAACACCGAGCGGGCTTCAGCCATGTCGATGGCGGTGGTTCGCGCGATTTCCAGTTCCCGATTGGATTCGCTGAGCCTTGCATTGGCGGCCTTGAGCTCAGCGGTACGCATCGAGACGATGTTTTCCAGTTGACTGAGGTAGTCGGTCAAACGGTTTTCGGCGTTGCGTCGTTGATGGATTTCAGTGGCGGTGTTTTCGAATTGTTCGTTGGCGGCCTTGACCAAAACACCGATTTCATCGTCTTCATGCCCCGGCGGACATTCCACCCGGGTCGGCTCCACGCTACGCGGATCGCGGCCACTGAGCTCGCGAATGACCCGCACCAAGGGTTTGGTCAGCATCACGTAGAACAGCGCGAGCAGAATGCCTGTCAGGATCAGGCTCCGAGCGAAGCCGTTGAGCAGTGTCACTTCAGCCCGGTGCAGGAAGCGGTTGCCGAAGGCGTAAGTATCGACCTCCAGTTGTAAGGTCCCGAGGGATTCCTCTGGCAAGTGATCGAGAAACAGCCGGTCCTCAAAGAGCCGATTGGCGCCGAACAGGAAGTCGCTGATCACTCGATAACCGCTTTGCGTGCCTGGACGCTTGACGCTGGCCAGCACGGTATTGCGGTTATCGGTCAGTTTCGCGCTGATGATCGCCGGTGAACGCAGCAGGCCCAGGGTCAATTCCTGGGCGAGTTCGGCGTCGATGTTGTAGGCGATGCGCGAGGCGGGATTATGGCTGATTTCCAGTAAAGACCGTATTTCACGGTTGATGGAGGCGTCTTCGCTGGCATAATCGATGCCTATTTGCAGCAGGCTGAGCAGCGTGCCCAGAATGAATCCGACCAGTACAGTAAGCTTGGCTTGCTTGTAGGACAGCCGGTGGGTGAATTTGATATCCATGGGGTGTTGAACCACTTCCGTTTTCTTTCGCTGCTCAAGCATAGTCGATCATGCAGGGATACCGATGTTCTCGCGAACCCTTGAGCAAGGGATGAGTCGGGCACCGAACGCCGTGTATTCGTCGCTGTATCGCCATCATCACTGTGAACGTGCCCGAGGAGAAGACGTGGACGCCCGATTGAATGCTTTTCTTGAACGCGCCGATGCTGTATTGGCCCGGATCGAGCCGTTGCTGCCCGCACCTCGGCAAACCATCGACTGGACCCAATGCCTGGCCGCACGCTGGCAACGTGAGGGGCGCAGCGGTTTTCTGTTGCCCCTGCACGTCAGCCTCGACATGCGCCTGTCCGACCTGATCGGTGTCGACCGGCAACTGGAACAGTTGGGGCGAAATACCCAACAGTTCATCGACGGTATGCCGGCCAACCACGCCTTGCTCTGGGGCTCGCGCGGCACCGGTAAATCGTCGCTGGTGCGTGCCTTGCTCGCCGAACACGCCCACGCCGGCTTGCGCCTGATCGAAATCGAGCGCGATCACCTGGCGGACTTGCCGCGAGTGGTCGAGCAAATCGGCAAGTTGCCGCAGCGCTTCGTGTTGTTCTGCGATGACCTGTCGTTCGAGTCGGGCGAGGGCGATTATCGCGTACTCAAGAGCGTGCTCGATGGCTCCCTTGAGCAGGCACCGGATAACGTTTTGCTTTACGCCACCTCCAACCGTCGTCACCTGGTGCCGGAAAAAGAAAGCGATAACGAGAACTGGAAAAGAGTCGACGGCGAACTGCATCCCAGCGAGGCGGTGGAAGACAAGATCGCGTTGTCGGACCGCTTCGGTTTGTGGCTGTCGTTTTATCCGTTTACTCAGGAACATTTCCTCAACGTTGTCGAACACTGGATCGGTCAACTGGCCGATAAAGCCGGGCTTGAGTGGCAGCGTGACGACGAACTGGACATCCTTGCGGTGCGCTGGGCCGGGGGCCGAGGCAATCGCAATGGCCGTTGCGCTTATCAATTTGCCCGCTATTGGGTCGGCCTCAAGCTGTTGGAGCACAAAGCATGATTGATTTACAGAAGAGCGGCCAAGGCCTGGATGGTTACGGCATGTTGTGGGCGCAGCTGGAATCGTTGCTGGCGGACGAGCGTGATTTCATCGCCAATGCTGCACAGTTCTCGGCATTCCTGTTCAACCAGCTCGATGATCTGAACTGGGCCGGTTTCTACCTCAATCGTAACGAAGAGCTGGTACTCGGTCCGTTCCAGGGGCAGATCGCCTGCGTGCGGATTCCATTTGGTCGCGGCGTGTGCGGGGCGGCTGCTTCGACCTTGCAGACTCAATTGGTTGAAGACGTGCATGCATTTCCCGGGCATATCGCGTGCGACAGCGCATCGAACAGCGAACTGGTTGTTCCGTTGATCAAGGACGGCCGACTGATCGGTGTGCTGGACCTCGATAGCCCGAAACTGGCGCGTTTCAGCGCTGAAGATCAGGCCGGTATCGAGCAGCTGGCGGCGATTTTCCTGCGCCTGACCGAATGCTGATCATGCGCTCAAGCCTGCCCTGACCAGCAGGCTTGACTGGTCAACAGCGTCTATCTGCTGAGGGTCGAGGAATTTTTCCGCGTACTGCAAATAAATATGTGCGTTGATGAATAGCCCGAACAATTGCGGGTCGATGTGGGCGTCGCGGCACATGTTGGCCATGATGTCCAAGGCTTCGCTCAAGGTTTTGGCCTTCTTGTAGGGACGATCGGCAGCGGTCAGCGCTTCGAAAATATCGGCAATCGCCATCATGCGCGCCGGCAGGCTCATTTCTTCACGCTTCAATTGTTTGGGATAACCGGTGCCGTCCATTTTTTCGTGATGGCCGCCGGCGATTTCCGCGACGTGGTTGAGGTGCTCGGGAAAGGGCAGGCGGCTGAGCATCAGGATCGTCTGCACCATGTGGTGATTGATGATGTAACGCTCTTCGCGCGTCAGCGTGCCGCGGGTAATGCTCAGGTTGTAGAGCTCGCCACGGTTGTACTTGTAGTGCGGGACATCGAGCTTGAAACCCCATGGATTGTCAGCCGGGATCAGTTCGCTTTCGGCACGTTCGAACAGGTGCTCGGGTTTGTCCGCCAGCAACGGCTCGCTGACAGGCAGCTTCGGCGCCGGCGTTCGTGCCTGGCGGCGGTTCTCTTCCCATGAAACCCCGAGCCGATCATCCAGGGTTCGAGTCCAGGTGCGTTGAGCAATGTCGCGCAAACGTTGCAGGTCGGCTTCGGCCATGGCTTCGCCGCCCAGATTGCAGTGGGCGATGAACACGAAATCTTCGTCCAGGCCCGCAAGAGTGGCATTGCGCAATTCGGCCAGGTGATGCTCGTCACCCCCTTGGGCAATGGCCTGCCAATAATTGATCCAGGTATCGCGCTTGAGCACTTCGAAACGCATGCGGATTTCGTGGATGCGGTCATTCAGGGTTTCAAGTTTGGTGGCTTTGTCGACCACGTATTCAGGGGTGGTGACTTTGCCGCAGTCATGCAGCCACGCCGCGATGTGCAGGGCTTCCCACTCATCTTCCGTGGGTTGATAGCCGCTGAAGGCCGGCTCCTGACTGGCAGCGGCAGCCTCAGCGAGCATCAGCGTCAACGCCGGTACCCGCTGACAATGTCCGCCGGTATAAGGGCTTTTGGCATCGATCGCCCCAGCCAGTAGTTGAATGAAAGAGTCCAGCAACTGTTTCTGCCTGGCTTGCAGGCGCTGGCTTTCAATACTCACGGCCGCCGCACCGGACAGCGCCTGAAGAAACGCAATGCGGTCCGGGCGAAGCTTTTCCAGGTCATTTTGAGCACCACTGTCGGCCAGCAAGAGGACAAGCAGACCAACGGTTTCGTTATGCCGGTTGTGTAACCGGATACCGATCAAGTGAACCCGAGGACTTTCCAGCGCAAGCATCACCTTTTGCAGGTCGGCGGCGTTTTCGAAGCTCAGACTGGTGACGACATTGTCGGCGTTCGACAACTGCTGCATCCACTGAGGGCTCTGCGGGTTCTGGAGTTCGTAGCCGTGAATCCCGAATGCAGGTAATGCCTGGGCGGTATCGTTGATCACCAGGCCGTGAGGCTCCATGCGGTCGCTATCCTGCTCGCGCAGGTAAATCAGACCCGCCTGGGCCTGCCCGATTTTCACGGTTTCGAATAACACCCGTTGCAGTAACGGTGCGAAACGGGTCTCGGCACTCAGGCTGTCAGTGATCTGGAAAAAGCTCGCCAGAGTGTCCTTCATGCGTGTCATCGACACGCTCAGTTGGTCGACTTCCAGCACGGGTGATCGTCGGCTGACAGGAAAGTTGAAATTGAAACTGCGGATTGCATCGGCTTCCTGCACCAGTGCTCGCAGGGGTTTGACCAGAACCCTGGAAGTGAGCCACCCCAGCGGCAGGCACAACAGCAACGTCGCCAGAGTAATCAGCGCCCCTTGCCAGCGCATGCGGTAGGCATCGACGAGCAATTCATCTTCCGGCACCAACAGCGCCAACTGCAATCCTTCAGGCCCGCCTTCCTTCATGTTGCTGCGGGCCACTATCCATTGGCGACCGGCGGCATCCAGGCGATTACCTTCGGGGGGCCGAGTGAGCATCGCACCGAGTGCCGGATTCAAATCGGCTGCCTTGATCAAGCGTACGGTCTGGTCGTCGACGATCAGCCTGCTGTTGTCGGGATAGGCAACGGCATTGCCTTCGCCATCGAACAGAACGATTTCGGTATGCGGGGTCACCACATGTTTGGCCAGTGTCGCCGACAGTTCCGCGAGGGTGAGGTCGGCGCCCATTACCGCATTCGCACCGCTGCGCCGGGCCAGGGTGGTGCCCACATCGTGAGTGGAGAAAAACACATAGGGTTCGGTGGTGATCTGGTCCTCATCGCTGCGAGCGCTGCTAAACCAGGCGCGGGTGCGCGGATCGAAAGTTTCATCCGGGGTATCCTGGCGGTCGATGAGGGCAAGGTTCTGATCAAAAAACAAAGACTGGGACCGCGCCTTTCCACCGCCGGCCGGGTGTTCAATACTCCAGACTTGATAGGCCGCCGTATCCGGGGCATTAGTGAGCGCTTTCACGGCCGGGATGCGCAGGGGACGCACCATGAAAAAATCGCCATTGCTGTAACCCAGATACAGCGAGGCCAGGTTGGGATTGTCTTTGAGCGACTGGCTAAAGGGTCTCAGCAGCGCGAGCCGTTGCTCCAGTGCCGACGCTTCGGTCGCCGGGTTGTCCGCTAGCAAGCTCAACAAGTGGCGGATCGGTACATAGGTGGCTTGCAGATCCAGCCGGACATCCTGCTCGATCCGGTTGAAGAGTTTTTCGCTGCTGGACAGGATGATCTGCGTGGTTTGCCGGTAATTGAAAACACCCAATACCACACCCGTGAGCAGCAGCAGGAAGGTAAACATCACGCTGATATGGACGTGCAACGGAAATCGGCGTTGAACGGAGCGCAGTGGGCTTGGCATTACGGGTCTCTCCATGAGGGTAAACACACTGCTCAATGTCCAAGCATAGTTAATGCTCCATCGTTCTGCTTTTGTCGTTATGCCCTATTTGTTGTTGCAAGGCTTGCTCCAGTTCGAGCATGGCGCGCTCGATGGCTTTGGTGCAGTCGGCTACGGTTTCGGGGTGGAACACATCATGGCAGGCGATTTCGAGTGCTTCACAGCTGTCGATCAATCGACACGCGTGGACGATTCGGGCCGCCCCCTTGATTTTGTGAGCGACGTCGAGGAAAGACTGGCGGTCTTTACACTGGGACAGCGCCCGCAATTGCTCACGATCCAGACGATTACAGTTCAGCAGTTCGGACAACAAACGTTGATCCAGCTTTGGATTACCTCCGGTCAGCAGTTGCAACCCTTCGAGGCTGAACGCCGGACTGCGGGTGATCGGCTTGATGCGATCAATCCACTGCTTCAAGGCCGTCAAGCTGAGGGGTTTGAACAGGCAGTCGTCCATCCCTGCCTGTTTGCAGCGCTGTATTTCTTCCGGCTGTGCATTGGCGGTAAAACCCAGCAGGGTGCAGACCGCGCGGGATTGTTGCTGTTCATGTTGACGAATCAACCGGGCCAGTTCGTAGCCATTCATGATCGGCATGTTGCAATCAACAATGACCAGGTCGAACAGCCCGTGCTTCCATGCTGCGAATCCGGCCTCGCCCTCTGCCGCCGCGCTGCATTGATGCCCCAAAAACTCCAGTTGCTGACACATGAGCAAGCGATTGGCCGGATGATCATCGACCACCAGGACGTTCAACGGGGTTGAGGTGGACTGAATAGGCGCTTCGGTGGTTTTCGGCATCAGCTCTGGCGGCAATGTCGCCAGATGCAGCGATAGTTCAACCTGAGTGCCGGCACCGGGCTGGCTACGCAATTGCAAGCCGCCGCCCATCATCTCGCAGAGCGTACGACTGATCACCAGACCCAGCCCAGCACCCCCTCGGGTCGACTGCGCGCTATGGGTCGCCTGAGCGAATGGCTCGAACAAACGCTGTTGATCCTGCTCGCTGATCCCGATTCCACTGTCCTTGACCTGTACGCGCAGCAAGGCCCGATCAGGCTCGTCTGTGACCTGTAGCTCAACCACAATCCGGACCTGACCCTGCTCGGTAAACTTGATGGCGTTGCTGACCAGATTGGACAGCACCTGCTTGAAGCGCATCGGGTCTAACAGGACATCGGTTGACGGTTGTGCAGGACTGAAGTCCAGCAGCAGGCGGAGGTCTTTCTGCCGGGCGAGCCCGTCGAAGATTCTGACCACCGATGCCACCGTTTCACCCAGGTTGACGCGCTCCGGGTGCAGGGTCAGATGCCCGGATTCGATGCGCGCAATATCAAGAATATCCCCGATCAATGCCAGCAGGTCTTTCGCCGAGTTGTAGGCAACGTCAATGGCGGGTCGGTCCGGATGAGCCTGCTCGATACGTTTGAGCGTCAGTTCCAGCATGCCGATGATTGCATTCATCGGCGTGCGGATCTCATGGCTCATGGTTGCCAGAAAGGTGCTTTTTGCTCTGTTCGCTTCATCGGCGCGTTCCTTGGCCGCTCGAAGATCTTCGAACAGTTGTCGCCGCTCGCTGATGTCGATCCAGCCGCCAATGATGCCTTGCACTTCACCGCTCGAATCGCGGTAAGGCAGAACCCAGTGATAAATCGTCAGCTTGCGATTGCCGATTTGCAGGGTGCGGTCGCGAATCAACGGCGTACCTTCACTTACGACGCGCTGATAGTCAGCCTGATATTCCTGAGCCTCGAACGCATTGCTCATGGTGCCCTGAATGACGCTTTTGCCGATGACGTCTTCGTATTTTGTACTGAAGGCTTCCAGGTAACTGTCGTTGCAGCTTTGCAGCAATCCCTGCCGATCACGCACGTAGATGGGATGAGGCGTGCCATTGACCAGTGATTGCATGAACTCAAGTTGATCGTTCAACGCGAGCTCGGCCGCCTGGCGCTGTTTGATCTGACGGCGCATGTAAGCGTTCCAGGCAATAGAAATCAGCAGTAGCACGCCAACACCGGTCACCACCTGATAGAACACTCGGTGATAGTTGCGCCAGGTGCTTTGCGGAGTCGACGAGTACCCCCGCCAACGGCTGTTGATGATGCCCAGCTCCTGCGGGGTAATGCTCAGCAATGCCTTGTCGAGGATGGCGCTCAGTTCTTTGGCATTACGCCTTGTTGCCAGAGAGAACGCAGCCTGCTGCGTACCAAGGGTGGCGCTGATCTGAAGCGGCTGCTCGAAGAGTCTGGATGAGATGAAGTAATTGGCGATCACCAGCGAGTTAACGGCGCCTTCTGCCTGACCTTCTGCAACTGACTGCACGGCACTGAAGGTGTCCGGGGTTTCGATCAGATTGACGTGCGGGAACTCGCGACGCAAATAATCCACCATCGGATTACCTTGGGCAATCGTCAAACGCTTGCCCGAAAACTGTGTGAGGTCGGACGGGCTGTCAGTCACTTTGCGCGTCAGCAGGACAAAGGAGTTTTCCAGATACGGGCGGCTGAAGTTCAGTAGCGTTTCCCTTTGTGCGCTGGGCAGCAGGGCAGCAATCACGTCGGCTTGATCATGACTGATTCGCTCGATCATCTCGTCATCGCTTCGGCTGCGATGGATTTCGAAGCGCAAGCCGGTGCGTAACCTGATCAGTTCGAGCAGGTCGGCGGTAACCCCTCGAAAATTGCCTTCATCGTCGAAAAACGTCAGCGGTGCAAACGCCTCATTGACCATCACGCGAACCACCGGATGTTGCGCCAGCCAACGCTCTTCGCGTCCGGTAAGTTGTAGTTTGTGATCGGTGAGCAGGATGTCACTGCCTGCACTCCAGCGTTTGGCGATGTTATCTCGCTCGCGGGTGGGAGTGGCGCTCAGTATCGCGTTGATGATCCCGAGAAGTTCCGGGTTGTTCTGGTGCACGGCGAAGCTGAAGCCGTGGACTTCGTGTTTACCGAAGTTGGCCATCCGGACGTTGTTCAGGTAACCCTTGTTGATCAGGTAATGGGTGGAAATGGTGTCACCGAGAAAGACATCAGCCTGGTCGAACGCGACAGCGTTGATCGCATTCTGGTAGGACGGGAAGGTTGAAATAATTGCCTTTGGATACAGGGTTTTGACTTCTTCCATCGGCAGATAGTGGTACACCATGCTCAACCGTAACCCGGCAAGGCCATCGGTCAGGGATCGGCTTTCTCCTTCTCGTGTCACCAGAACCGGCTGGTCCGCAGCGTAAGGCGTGGAAAGCACAATCCCGGCGTGGCGTGCCTCAAAACCATTGGCACTGCCAAGCATATCGACATCACCGTTTTCCAGCGCCTGGATCGCGCTTTCTCGGGACGTGTAGCGCTGAACCTTGACTGGCAGTCCCGTGGCGTTGCCCAGGATGCCCGCGTAGTCGGCAGTGAAACCTTCATAGTCTCTGCCGCTGTTGGTCAGGTCGAAAGGCGGGTAATCGGGCGCTGACGTGCCCAAAATCAGTTCACGTTTGTCGTTGAGCCATTGTCGTTGTGAGTTGTTCAGTTGGACTTCCATGTGACCGGCCATTGAGCGACTGAGCAGGGTGTAATGCTCGCTGGCGGAATGTGTCGCAGACACTGAGGTGCTCAGACATAAGCCTGCAGCTATCAGTATTAGATAATCCTTTATACGACTGGGCATTCGGACTCTCACACTAAGGCGTTGCGTTTTGCCATATCGATGAGTTCAACCAGTGATTTGGCTTTGAGTTTTTGCATCAAGCGCTTTTTATAGGTGCTGACGGTCTTGTTGCTGAGAAACATGCCCTTGGCAATTTCCTTGTTGGTACGGCCTTGTGCAAACAATTGCAACACCATCAACTCCCGGTCGTTGACTGCCTTGAACAGCTCAAGGTCAGCGTATCGCGTGTCATCGCTACGGACAGGGTTCAACGCCTGACTGGGGAAATAGTTGTAGCCTGAAAGCACTGCCTTGATTGCACTCACCAGTTCGCTGAGGTCCTCCTGTTTGCATACATAGCCCGACGCACCGGACTGCATACAGCGAATACCGAACAATGTCGGGCACTGAGCCGTTAATACCAAGGTTTTTAACGGTGTACACATGGCGTTGAAACGGGAGAGCACTTCCAGTCCGTCCAGTTTGGGAATGCTGATGTCGAGAATGACCAGGTCCGGCATGCATTCGCGAACCATCTGCATGGCGTCGACCCCATTATCAGTTTCACCGACAACTTTATAGCCCTCATGTTCGAGCAACATTCGGACGGCAAGACGGATAACGGGGTGATCGTCGACAATAAAAACGGAGTTCATAATCAGATCCCATGCGAGCTCATATAAAGCGCGCACCTTAGCTCAGATAGTTGAGGGGACGCATGAACTGACAGGCAGATAGCAGCAATATAGGAAAAATCCTACAGTTGAAAAGGAATAGGACTACCGTTCAACTAGGTTTTTAATGAGGATCAGTTTAAATTTTGTATTAATTGGCGGAATGATTTTGGTGTTTGTTTTAAATGCGTTGTTTGTATACCAAGTGTATTTTTTGTTAGGTGTTTTTTTATAGTGATGCCCAGGTCAACAGATTTCTAAAGTCTGATTGTTGCAAAGGTTTTATCAAATAGCCCAACAAACGTAGATTGTGCTCGTCGGCGATTTTTCAAGTTTGTTGCGTTCACTGTGGGTCAGGCTACTTAGGGGTATCGCCTGCTTATTGCACGAGGCGGGTGAGTCATCGATCAGTCGGCTTTGCACTAGGTGTAAGGCGATTCTGTTGACGCAGCAGCACGAATCAAAATCGCCCCGCTGCTCATACGAACTGAGCAGCGGGTCGGCGGGTATTCATCCGTGGCTTGAACGGCCGGTCATTTCCAGGGCCATTTCGCTGGCGTAGCTGTCGGTCATGCCGGCGATGAAGTCGATCATGCGCAGGAATGAAGTGTGCAATGGGCCGCGAGGATCGGGCGCATTATTGCCCAGCAGGTCGAGGATGCGGCGGCTTTTGAACGATGGCGTTCGATCATTATGTTGTTCCAGTGCCGCTCCACAGAAAGCGTTCAGAAGAATCTCCAGCGTGGTGTAGGCGCCGATTTCATGCAGTGTCTTGCGTTTGTCCTGGAAGATTTTTTTTCTGGCCATGTCTTTGGCGTTCAAGACACAGCGCTTGGCCGGGCCATGCATGTGCTCCACCAAATCGCCGGGTAGTGTGCCGGCCAGCAAGGCATCCTGTTGTTCGACGAAAGCGCGAGCAGCGGCATTGGTCAGATGCTCGATGGCTTTTCCTCGCAGAATTGCCAGTTTGCGCCGACGCGAATCCAGTGGGCCCAGTTGGCGATAGGTTTGTGGAAGATCGTCGCCCACCAGGTTGAGCAGCAAAGACTCGACTTCGGCGTACTCCAGCAACTCCATCTCCAACCCGTCTTCCAGGTCGATCAACGCGTAACAGATGTCATCTGCAGCTTCCATCAGATAAACCAACGGATGGCGTGCCCAGCGCTGCTCCTCGAGCTGCGGCAGACCGAGTTTATGGGCGATCTGCTCCAGCAACGGCAGTTCGCTCTGATAGCAGCCGAACTTGTGTTTTTTGTAGCCCAGTGAGTCAGCGTGCTTCGCCGTCCAGGGATATTTCAAGTACGTACCCAACGTGGCGTACGTCAGCCGCGTGCCACCGTCGAACTGATGGTACTCAAGCTGAGTGAGCACGCGGAACCCTTGGGCGTTGCCTTCGAAATTCAAGAAGTCATTGCGTTCGACTTCACTCATGTCGTCCAGCCAGCCACGGCCTGCGGCCTGCTGGAACCAGTGACGGATGGCGTCTTCGCCAGAGTGACCGAAAGGTGGATTGCCGATGTCATGGGCCAGACATGCCGACTGCACCACCATCCCCAGATCACTCGGATCGCACCAGTCGGGCAGGGCGCTGCGGATTGTTTCACCGACACGCATGCCCAGCGAGCGGCCCACGCAGCTGACTTCCAGCGAGTGGGTCAGGCGCGTGTGGATGTGATCGTTGCTGGTGACTGGATGGACTTGGGTTTTGCGACCCAGTCGGCGAAAAGCGCCTGAGAAAATAATGCGGTCATGGTCTTTATGGAAAGGACTGCGGCCGAGTTCTTCCGGGCTGTGCAGAGGCTTTCCGAGGCGTTCGCGGGTAAGCAGGGTTTGCCAATCCAAGGCGGGTCTCTCCGTCAGGTGACTGATCCCTTAGCCTAGAGTCCGGAGGCGTCGATGTCGATGAGCAGGAGTCGCTCACCGTTATTGAAAAATTGCCCAGCGGTGAGGCACTTGTTTTTGTATTTGCTTGGTCAGCGTTTAGGCACACAGAATTGAACCCCTCGAAAAAGAGGTTCATCCCGTTTGTTTGGCAAATTTAGTGTTTAGGTGAATTGCTTTGCAGGACCAGCTTGATCAAGGGCCCGAGGCTGGTGCCCAGACGAACCAGGCGAGTCAGGCTGCTGACGCCTCCGTTGCGGGTACTTTTTCCGGTCAAAAAGCCCAGCAAGGTCACCGCCGCTACGCCCCAGAGCGGGGCATGCTTGATACCAAAACTGCTCTGGAGGTCTTGCGACATTCCGCGTATCCGCTGCAAGGGCAGTAGCAGTTCCCTGGATTCGTGGCGAATTTCCTGCCGGTGCATTTCCATGCGCAGGCGTATCAGTGCCTTGCGCATTTCCGTGCGCGAGCTGTTGTGGGGCAGTTCAGGCAGGCTCATGGCAGCAGGCGCTCCCGATCATTGGCCAATTCTTCCAGGGTGCCATGGAAGGGCGAGGACTCATCGAAGACCGCCGCTTTCAAACGGAAAGCGCAGAATATGGAGGCAAGGGCATAGAACACGCAGAGCCCGATGATAGCGGGCAGGCGATAGGTGTCCCAAAACACAATCAACACCAGTCCCGACAACCCCACCAGCAGCAGCAATCCAAAGACCAGCGCCAGGCCTGCGAATAACAGCAGGCTTACGGTGCGGGCTTTTTGCTCCTGCAACTCAATGCCGAACAGTTCGACATGGCTGTGCAACAGTCCGAGAAAAGCGGCCCCCAGGCGCCGCGATGAAGCGCTTGTGCCCGTCGCAGACGAGCTGGATTCGCCGATAGACATATCAGCGCCGAGAAGCTAGCAGGCCAATCAGGAAACCCACTCCGGCGGCAATCCCGACCGATTGCCATGGGTTGGCCTGAACGTAATCCTCGGTAGCGGTGACGGCGGCCTGACCGCGCTCGCGTAACGAGTCTTCGGTCAGCTTCAGGGTTTCACGAGCACGCAAAAGGCTGTCGTGGATCTGGTTGCGCAGCTCATCAGCCTGATCGCCGGCCAGGGTGGCGGTGTGTTCCAGCAACCGTTCGGTGTCGCTGACCAGTGTTTGAAAATCGTTCATCAGGATTTCTTGAGCAGTCTTTGCCTTGATGCTGGCCATTGGTGGATCTCCGTAGTGGCTTCTGATGGGTTCGAGTATGAGCCTTGCGTGAAGGTTCAGTACAAATGACTGGTACAACTTTTGCTATGTCGTGGTGCGTTTGCCGACGCCGCTGCGCTGTTGCCGGGCGTGACCTCAGGAAAACTTCGACTCAAACAATAAAAAACCGCGGGAAAAATTTCGCTGTTTGCGCCAAAGCGACTCATTGGGATCAACGATTCGATCCTGATAAGCCGCAACTTGGTGCGTAAATCGCCTGCGCGAACTGCTTTGGTGCTTTTTTTGTCTTAAGGTCTGCCAATCCATGGAAAATCTGCAAAGTGCTGTAGACAGTCTAGTCCACAGCTCAAATACACTGTTTATCCTGATCGGTGCAGTCATGGTGTTGGCCATGCACGCCGGTTTCGCTTTCCTTGAGGTCGGCACGGTTCGGCAAAAGAACCAGGTTAACGCCTTGTCGAAGATCCTCAGCGACTTCGCCATTTCGACCTTGGCCTACTTCTTTATAGGCTATTGGATTTCTTATGGGGTGACCTTTTTGCAACCGGCGGCGGTGATCAATGCCGACCATGGTTACGGGCTGGTGAAGTTCTTCTTTCTGCTGACCTTCGCCGCGGCCATTCCGGCGATCATTTCCGGGGGCATTGCCGAACGCGCCAGATTCGCCCCGCAGTTGTGCGCGACCGCACTGATCGTTGCGTTCATCTATCCCTTTTTCGAAGGGATGATCTGGAACGGCAATTTTGGTTTGCAAGCGTGGTTGCTGGCGCGATTCGGTGCCAGCTTCCATGATTTTGCGGGCTCCGTAGTCGTCCATGCCATGGGCGGTTGGTTGGCACTCGCGGCAGTGCTGTTGCTCGGGCCACGAAATGGGCGTTATCGCGACGGTCGCCTGGTGGCGTTTGCCCCATCGAGCATTCCCTTTCTCGCGTTGGGCTCGTGGATTCTGATAGTCGGCTGGTTTGGCTTCAACGTCATGAGCGCCCAGACCTTGCAAGGCGTGAGCGGGCTGGTAGCAGTTAATTCGCTGATGGCCATGGTCGGCGGAACCATGGCGGCCCTTATCGTGGGCCGCAACGACCCAGGCTTTCTGCATAACGGCCCATTGGCCGGGCTTGTGGCCATTTGCGCCGGTTCCGACCTGGTGCACCCTGTGGGCGCACTGCTGACCGGTGCCATCGCCGGGGCACTTTTTGTTTGGTGCTTTACGGCGGCGCAGGGTAAATGGCATATCGACGATGTGCTGGGCGTGTGGCCTTTGCACGGTCTGTGTGGTGTGTGGGGCGGCATTGCCTGCGGGATTTTTGGCCAGACCGCCTTGGGCGGCTTGGGTGGGGTGAATCTGATCAGTCAGTTGATCGGTACTTCTCTGGGGGTGGTCGTGGCGCTGGCCGGTGGTTTTACGGTGTATGGAACGATCAAGGCGTTCCATGGATTGCGCCTGAGTCAGGAAGAGGAGTATTACGGCGCGGACTTGTCGGTACACAAGATCGGCGCCGTCAGTCAGGACTGAATCACTTCTCAGCATCTTCCGCCCCGGGATAAAAGTCGTGCAACATCCGGTAGCGATCATGACGTATCTGATCAGCCCGCTCCTGTACTTGATGGGCGGGCAATCCCAGCATGATCAGCGCATGGGAAGCGAGCATCAAGCTGGACTCCAGCAGTTCCGGTACGACTTCGCTGGCGCCGGCCTCTTTCAATTCCGTCAGATGGCTGTCATCCCGGGTACGGACCAGTATCGGCACACGTGAATTGACCCTTCGTGCTTCCTTGAGTATCTCCAGCGCGATGTCGGTCTGGTCCACAGCGATCACCAACAGTTTGGCGCGGGCCAGTCCTACGGCAACGAGTAATTCGCCTCGACGCGAATCGCCGTAATGCACGCAGCTTTCGCTGACGGCCGCTTCCTCGACCCTTACCGCATCGTGGTCCAAGGCAATGTAAGGTTGCTGCTGATGGCGCAGACAGCGCCCGATAGACTGGCCAACACGTCCGTAACCACAAATGACGACATGCTTGTCGAGATCCGCGTTAAGCGCACTGATTTCTTCGAGTTGTGCTTCCTTGTTTGACTTGCGGTGCAGGCGCTTTGCGATAGTCGGGGCTGCGCGCAGCATCAGTGGCGTGACCAACATCGAACAGAACGTAGCGGCCAGCAGCAGGCCGCCGAGTTGCGCGGGTATCAGATCGCTTTGTTGCATCTGCGCCATCAATGCAAAGCAGAACTCACCCCCCTGGGCCAGTGCCAGACCGCTGCGCCAGGCGGTTTCGCCATCGCTGCCTCGCCATTTGACCAGCAGCGCCACCACGGTGCCCTTGATCAGCAGCAATCCCAGCGTCAGGCCAAGGATAAGCAGGGCGTGGCTGGCGAACAAATTCAAGTCAATCAGCATGCCGATGCTGACGAAGAACACCCCGAGCAGAATGTCGCGAAATGGGCGGATATCGGCCTCGACCTGATGCCGGTAATGACTTTCGCCCAAGAGCATGCCGGCGAGAAACGCGCCCAAGGCGGGGGAAAGACCCAGCAAGTGAGTCAGCCAGGCCGTCAGCAGAACAATCACCAGCGCCAGCAATACGAACAGTTCGGCAGAGCGGGCGGCGGCGACTTCATGGAACAATCTGGGTAACAGCCAGCGGCTGACCAGCAGCAGGCCGACGAACAACACCACGGTTTTCACCAGTGTCAGCGGCAGCGCCCAATACCAGGCCTGATCACTGTTGCCAGCGAATACCGGTACCAGGGTCAACAGCAATACCGCCACCACGTCCTGAAACAGCAGCAC